>ENA-OYWO01000533-OYWO01000533.1-human-gut-metagenome-genome-assembly--contig:-NODE-533-length-22519-cov-8.489094_pt1 | contig 22519 bp, 28 predicted proteins | sample MGYA00244170_ERZ653397 | MGnify/ENA primary metagenome ERZ653397 (study PRJEB26926, sample SAMN06164906) | human gut metagenome | biome: ENVO:00009003; feature: ENVO:2100002; material: ENVO:00002003...
GCCGGTCGTTTTCGCAACTGCGGCAGCGGCAGCAATTTCATTTGGAGTGACTGCGGCAGGGGCTTCCTGCGGGTGGGATTTCTCTAAGCTGTTTGAGGGATTCTATTCGAGAATCTCATCAGAGGCACAGGGATATGTTGACACTGGAATAGAAAACCAGACCTCTGCCGTCGATTTATTGCAGATGGGAGTAAGCCTTGACAGAATCGTGGATTTTGATTACGGCACGGTCAATTTCACAGGCGCTGTTGCCGACAGGAACACGGTCCTGTTAATGTATGAACTCGCCATAAATGAAATGGCGATTGAGGAGTATCACGGCAAGTTCGGAAACAGCGATAAATTACCATGGGCAGAGCTTGAAATCAGCGAAAATCCTGCCGAATGTAATCTTGCAACAGGCTATGGAACTAAAGACGATACAAGCGGCATAATTACGTACACCAACGCATTTTCTTTCCAGAATGGTTATCTTAATGAAAACAGCGTAATTGAGCTGGAATTCGGCACACTTACATTGTCAGCAGGCGACAATTCATGTCTGGGGCTTCCCCTTGAAGAACCGATCAGGCTGTCACTTCCGCTGAATTTCATGACAGAAAAAAGTGTTTCCGTATCGCCTGATATTGAAGTCACGATTGATAACTATGAATATCATCTTGACGATATGGTGATAACTCCGCTGAGTATTCAGTGGTATGCTAAACGCGGCAGCAAAATCGGCAGGCTGGCAGGAGAAACTGCTCCGCTTACTTGTAAATTCAGAGATGGAACAGAAATCAGAAACTACCAGATTACCGGTGAATCGGAATGCAACGGAGAACGGGAATTCTTTACTGTCCTCTGGGATAAACCTATAAATCCCTATGACCTGTATTCTGTGATAATAGGCGGATGTGAAATCCTCCTAAATGGTAATAAGATTTCGCTTGCTGACTAATTTCAGATAAAGGATTAGTGGATAAGTATGCTTCAAGGTGATTCATAACAGAAAAAGAGGACGGCAAATCAACCGTCCTCAAATCTGCATATAAGCGCGAACCCGTTCCTTACGAAACGGAGTTCGACGCTTTTGACTTTGGTGGAGATGGGGGGAATGAAATTACGGTTTCAAGCACATCAAAATTGTAATTCCGCAAGCCACACAAATCGCATTGTTAAGCTAAATCAGAGCGCTGTGTATAAATCCTTGTTCAAGTGAAAAAATCTGTTTTTCGAATTATTTGGGGATTTTTCGGGGATTTTTGCAAACAGAGAAATCCCCGGAACCAGCGCCCCGGGGATAAAAATAACCGCCCCAGCCTTGGCGAGCAGGAGCGGCGCAATCCGAATATTTCTATCCGAACCTCAACAAAGATATTATAGCAGATTTACGGCTGCTTGTCAACCTTTACGGAGCACCCAAGCCCCCGGAGCTTCGCGGAAACCTCGTCCGCCTTGCTCTGCCCGACGGTTATCTCGGCGGTGATCCTGACCTGCTTCTCCGGCGCGGCCAGAGAACGGAACCAGTCCATATTCTTGCCGAACCTGGCGAGCCAGTGCTCCGGGTCGCCGTGGTTGGAAGCGTACCCGCGGGCGCAAGCCTCCTTGTGGCTGATGATGTTCTCCGTCTTGATTGTCGGGTAGTTCTTCATCAGCCGCTTGCAGAGGTCAGCCGCAAGCCCGAAGGCCTCCTCGAAGTAGGCGCGGTCGTTCAGCGCGTCCTCCGCGATCTCAATCTGTATGTACGCCGGAGCGTAGTTGTAACTACCTTTTGAGCCAGAGCCGCAGCCCCAGCAGCAGACGTTCCAGGGAAGCAGCTTAGCCGCTTTCACTTCGCCGTTCTTGTCCTTGCCTATGACCGCATGCGGGCAGACATTGCTGTCCGGGCGGTCGAAGTAGTTCCTGTAGGGATTCTCACCGCAGATCTCCGGCGCGTTGACGTAGCGCTTAAGGTTCGGATTGTTCGCCCCGGTGGAGTGGATTATGATGCCTGCCGGACTACCATGCGGCATGGGACGGGCGGCTTTGAACGCTCCGTTATTGCGGGCGTAGGCTTCAAAGGTTATCGCCATCGTCGCTGCCCTCCTTGTGGGAACTATCCGCGAGCCCCTCGCCGATGACATACCCCACGACCGCCGCGCCGCTGAGTATGCAGCCGGAAACGGTTTCCGCTGTCTCGGACGACCCGCCGAACGCTACGATAAGTCCCGCGATGAATCCCGCCAGCGCCACCCAGAGCTTCCGCGATGTAAGCTTTCTCTTCCAGTCGATTTTCATGATGTTTCCTCCTTACTTAACAATTACCCAGTCCTCCGCAAGCATATCGGTCTGGCTGGCAAGCCAGCCAACAACGACCGTATCCTGCGCTGTTTTCATGCAAATGCTGTCCACGCATGGGGCGCTATCCGGGTCAAAACATCTGTCAAGACTTCTTCCTTTTATAAGTCCGAGGTACATCCCCTTGCCGTTCCAACCCGCGCGTGCTACTTTCTTACCCTGTTTCAGTGTTTCGATTGCCTGTCCAAAATTCATAGTGTTTTTCCTCCTCAGTTATTCGGTAATTCCATAAGGTCGTTGTAAAGCTCAGTCGCGACATCATTGCCGCCAAGAGCGTGGTACGCCTTGTATGCTCTTGTGAGCGCTTCGCGCGCGTATATCGGGCACTTCCCGCGCTCCGTATACTTTTCATGCGACCGGATTATCTCGGCTCTGAGCAGGCACTGCACGCCTGCTTCAAGCTGCTCAGTGCGCTCATCACGCTTTTGTTTACGGGCTGAAATCGTCGTGAAAAGCACATTCGCGACGGTGACGCCAGCGCCGATAAGCGCTACAATGATATTGTTATCCATCACATGCCCTCCATATCTGCAAGCTCCGCACGGAGCTGCGCTGCTTCTTCCTCCAGCGCCTTGAGCCTGCTCTTGTCCTCGGCAGTGCCGACGCCTGCGACTATTGCCGCGAGCGGGCGTATTCTTGCCCGGTCGATTTCGGAAAATCTCCGGGATATCTCGGCTGCTCTGAGCCGGCTTTCCCGGGCGGCGCGCTGCTCGTCGGTCTCGCACGGTTCGATGATTTCATCATAATTCTGCGACATATGCGTATCCTCCTTCTACTGCCTTGATGTCTGTTATTGTCCTCATGCTGGGACGTAAATCCAGCGGGTCGATGTCGTTTGTGGTGCGCATCTGGTAGTAGCGCTGGCACTTCTCAAGCTCGGTCGCCAGGTCGGGATGAACAAACAGTGTTGCAGAGCCATTCTCCAGCTTCATCCACTCAATGGTAAGCGAATCTCCAATTTCGATGCCTTTGTTCAGGCTCACGGATACCGCTGATATGTACTCGCTGTCAGGTAGATCTACCGTCACACTGTTTATGCCAGCCTGAAGCCTGGGAGTATAGTAGCTGTCAACGTAGTCCCCGGCTGCGGTCACAGTGCGGATACGCGCGGCCCATACTCCGGTGACGTCCGCTGCCTTGAGAGATAGCGTGTATTTTCCCGGTGGAAGCGGGAACTCAAAATCCTGCCAAAAAGCGTGGGTTGTTGACGACGCTGTTACCGTAGAGGTGAGCTTTACACCGCCGGAAATCGGCGCTGCGCTGCACTTCCCGGGGGAATACCATCTGTCGACCGTGTAGCCGGAGGTGTATTCAGCCTGCCCGCGCTGATTTATACGGAAATCCGGATTTATCAGCAGGTTCGGATTGCTGTAATTCACCGCGTTCCACGCTGCCTTTTCAGTGGCGGTAACGTGGATATCCGCGTCAGCCGCGTGCGCTTCTATGGCGACTCTGGCTACGCTGTCAGCACCCGAGCCGCCGGACTGTGCTGATTTAAAAGGGCACGCAGTGTAGTCAGAGCCTACAAGCTGTACCGAGCCAGTGCCCATAAGGTACACCGTGCCGTTCGCGCCGTAAACGCCAACGGACTGCCCCGCAGGTATGCTGACTACTCCGTCAGCACCCACCGTAACGTCCGGAGCAGTGGACGCGTACACGGTAGCCGTGCCGTCGTTCCGGAGCCAGGCGTTCGTCCCGCCCGAGTAATTCGCCCTGATTTCTTCGCCGGTGAGGACGATTGTTTTTGATGTCATGATTTATCCCTCCAAAAGTACCTTTTTGCCGTTAACATAAATTGTATCTCCGGTGAACGACAACATGTTGTTGCCTGCCTGGAAATTTAAGCCGCCTGAGCTGCCGGTGATGTGTATTCCACCGCCTTTTATGTCCAGGCTGCCGCTGCCGTGATCATCTCCGACATAAATATTCGTACCGCTGCCGCCGCTGATTTTTATACTGCCATATTCGACCTCGATTGCACAGCCTTGCATACCATTTGCGTCCGTAATGCTTAGCCCCAGATACTTCAGCTTTTGCGACCACATTAGCGATAGCTGTTTATCACCGTCAACGCCTTGCGCTGTTATCTGAGTAATGTCGCTGTCCTTGTCTTTGGATAAATAGGCGCATGCGGCGCTGCCGTTCACGTCGTGCAGCATGCCGTCTCCTCCTGACTGGCTGAGCTGCTTCCTCAGCTCGTCTATCTGCTTTTCTGTCTGGGATTTGGGCTGCGTGCGCTGCCTTGATTCTGTAGAAGTCTCCGCAGAGTAGGCCACTGCCACGGATTCCTCCACCGCTGACAGGGACGAGGGCATGCTGCATTTTATTGTGTGCTGCCCCCGGTACCTCCAGATCTGAGAGGTGATCATGCCCGTTGCATATCCCCGGTCGGTGTCTATAGCGCCGCCCCGCAGCCGGACATAATCCCCGATCTCAAGAGCAGGGTCGCCGGTGAAGCTCGAATCAAAAACGCGGTTCTGGCATTTGTACATCTGCAAAAGCTCGTTGTTGAGCACCCCCGCAACAACGTCGTCGGAAAGCTCCGCAAGCAGCGGATTTTCGTTCAGCTCCATAACGGCGAGCTTCTCGCTACCGCCCGCTGATATCTCACTTGTGGAGTACACCGCAGCGCCGTTTCGCCTAGTGAACAGCTTCGCAATGCAGGTCGTATCGTCCGAGAAATCCGTATTGAAGCGGATATTCCCGGCTATTTCACGCACCGGGACTATTACTCCGCCGTCGTTCCTCTCACATGTGAGCGGCACGAATTCCAGCTCGTTGCTGCGGCTGATCCTCGCAAACGAAGCGGTCATCATGCCGACATACATCAGCAGGTCGCGTTCTGTCTGGATACGCGCCGTGTTTATCTTCGCGGTCTGCACCGCGTTCGGGAGCGCTTCGAACTCCGCCTGCGTCATTCCGAGAGAGACCCCCGCCGCGGAACACGCGCCGCACACAAGCTCATACAGCGTGCCGGAGCGCTCGGTCGCCTCCACATCGAACAGTGCCATTCCATCGAACGCGGAAAGCGTTACCGTGTCGTTCCGGCGCTTTATCGAGGAGCCGTCCACATAGAAGCGTCCGAGCGGCACCGTCTCGGACTTCGCAGCCTGCATATCGTTGTCGTGGTACAGAATGAACGCGAGCCGTATCGCCGCGCCGTCAAGGTCGCTGGTTTTCCCTGCGAAGCCTTTCAGGGAGCAGGAAAGCTCCCCGGAGTACACCCCGCCGGGGCGGAAGTCCCCGCGGCCGTTCATTTTCTGCGTTATAGAAAGGGAACCGGCGGCAATATTGTCGTCGGTCAGGTGAATTATAGTGCCGTCCCGGAGCCTTGCCGCGCCGCTTATCCCGGTGTACCGGACCGGCGCTTTTATAAGCTCCCTATAGGTATCTGAAACATTGTACATATCAATACTCCGTGAATGACGTGGTGAAGCTCCACCAGCTCTTTTCCGGGTCGGAAGGCTCCCAGCGGAGCACCTCCGGTTCTCGGCTCGGGTCGGCGTAGCACTCCATCGTGCTGAACTGAACGTCGGCGGGCTGGTTGATGTCGAAGAACCTGACCTGTATCTTCGGGGGCTTGATAGCCTCGCGTATCTTCCGCAGGTCAGCCGTCTGCACTATCCAGGTGAACGACATCTTCCGGACGTCCGACCTGATTATGTCGCGTGTCGCATACATTGATTCCGACCGCCCGGAATTTTTGCTGTCGTAGTCCTTATAGAGCGGCTTGAAGCTGCTTGGCGTGGGCATTTCTACGCCGTCTATCTTTATGATCGAGGCGGTTTTTTCGGACATAAGTACCTCCTTTCGGGCAAAAGAAATGCGCCCTTTTTCAAGAGCGCATAAGTATATACGGTTTGAGTTACCTGAGTGCGCAGGAGCGAATAGCCAGGCTTATAACAGGTAAGAGCGACACCAGCGTCAGGATAAGGAAAAACACCGCTACGGTCTTTATGGACGTTATGTCCTTTGTCTGCTTCGCAACGAGCTTTTCGACCTTCTGCTGACTTTCAAGCAGCGCCGCAAGATTCGCGTTGATTGACGTCATAGCCGCCATCGTCTGCTCCTCTGATGTAAGCGGGATTATCGGGTTTGTTTCCGGAGCTGCGTCCGTTTTCTGTAATTCAGTCGCCATTGTGATTCCTCCTTTATTTTTCCTTTCGGAATTAAACAGATTATATCACATCTCATCGCAAATGTCAATACCCATTTGACCGGGTCTGCTCATTGTTCTGATACTGCGTTGTGTTTTCCGCTATAATTTGCCCGTCCAGGTCAATATAGTTGTGGAACTCTATTATCTGCGGTGCCGCCGAACTGTCGGGGAGCTGAACAGGGCCCGTCATTGCTCCGCCGCTGTATACTGCGCCCGGAATGCTGCTCTGCTGTGTGGAATAATCAGCGTAATCGTAGCCGCGCACCTGCCCTGTTTCCTCAAGGGACTGCTGCAAGCCGTAAGCGTAGGCGATACTCAGCATATCACCGTATCCGTTATCGTCGAAGAACTTCTGCTTTGCGCTGTCGGTAAGGTAATCATTTTTGACGGAGTTCAACGCGTCTGCCGCATTCATTCCCCGCTTCAAGCGTTCCAGGAGCGCGGAGTTCATGTCGTCGTACAGCGTTTCAAGCTCGCCGGACATCTGGTCTATCTTCATTACGTCGGCAAGGTCGTCAATAGTGATCTGACCCGTGATGTATTTAAAGAAAAAATCACCCGTGCTTGTTGCTCCGACAGACATCAGCTTATCCTGAAAGCTGTACAGAGCGCTCCCCAGGCTCATGAATATTCCGTCCCAGACCTTGAAAGCCGCCTGCTGTATCGGTGAGGCGAACGATTCTACCGAGTTCTGGATACCGGTCAGGAAATCCTCCACATCACGAAGCGCCTGCTTGTGCTCTTCCGTGTTCTGGTCTGTTCCGAACGCCTGATAGAGCGTACTGCCGATATCGTTCCAGAACCTGGTCCAGTCCTCGCCCCAGAGCTTTTTGATGCTTTCGTTCCACGCAAGGAGACTGTCATACTGTTCCTGCCCGGAGCCGAACACAGCCGACCACATCGTACTGAACCCCGTCCCGATATCCCCGAAGGTAGTCGAGAACGTATCCGCCAGCCCGTCCAGGCTGAAATTATTCAGCTCGTCCATGCTGTTGTTTACGCCTGCGAGATCGTCGGTCAGTCCTGCGACAGAATCCTGCGCGGATTCTGCGCCGTCAACTATCGCACTGAAATCTACACCGCCGGTGCTGCTTCCGGAATCGAATACGTTCAGCGTGTCGATGTCCGCGAGCTTTTTCTTGGTGGTATCCGCGCTCTTGCCCAGACCCGCCATGCTGTCGGACAGGCTGTCAGTGCTTTCGGCTGCCTTGTCGGCTCCGGCGGCGGTATCCTCCATCGCAGCGCCTTCGGATTCGTTCATCTCCCGGGCGGTCGCTCCGACCGAAGCCACGATAGACAACAGTCCCGCCAAAATAACGAGCCACCCCGCCGCAGCCTTCATTATATTCGCGCGCTTTGCTTCCTTCGGAATGAGGATATTGAGCAGGCTGTTCCATTTCTCATTTGCGGCAGTCCACAGAGCATGCGCCTTAGTCGCCGCCGGGATCGCTACAGCGGCGCCCACAGCTATCCCGAGCAGGGTCTTTGCGCTCGGCGACAGACCTATGAGGTATTGCGCCACGCTGTTCAGCCCGTTGCCCAGCGACACGACGAGCGGGGATATCGCTTCTAGCCCGCCGCGCGCCATCGTCAGAAGCGAAGTCGCGGTCGGCAGGAGCTGCGTTCCGAGGTCGGCGGTCATGTTCTCAAGTTGCGCCTTTGCGGTCGTCAGCGAGCCGGAGAACGTGTCGTTTTCCCGGGCGTAGTTCCCGGCGGCGTACTCCGTCTTGTCAAGGAACATCTGCATTGCCGCGCTGACCTTCTGCTGCGTGGTTTCGAGCTTGCCGAGCCCCTTTTCCTGCGCATACGCCTGGAGGGTCGTGTCGTTCATAGCAACGCCGAGATTGTCCATCATCGTAAAATTGCCCTTTGCCGCGCCGGTGACGGCTTCCATAGCGTCCTTGACGTCAACGCCCATGATGGAAGCTACGTCCGCGGCTCGCTGCATGACCTGCTGCGACATGCTCGCCGCATACGACATATCAAAGCCCGACCCGCCGAACAGCGCGCCCATTTTGTTAGCCTTTGCCAGATATTCCGCCTCTGACAGCCCCATGTCCCTGTATGCCGTCGCGGCGGTCTTTTTCATTGCCTCCGCGTGCTCCGAGAACACGACCTCTACACCGCCGAGCTGTTGTTCAAGCTCGCCGCCGTTCGTCAGGCTGTCGCCGATTATTTTTCCGAGCCCCAGACCCGCAAGCATTCCCCCGAGCTTCGTGAATATGCTCCCGGCGTTGTCGGCGGTGCGCTGCGACTGCTCTTCCAGCCCCTCAAGGCGGGACATTATATCGTCCAAAGCCTCGTTAAACTGACGGTTGGTCGCCGTAATGACTATGTTCAGCTCCTCAACGGTCATGGCTTTCCTCCTCCCTGTAATGCTGATTGTGGACGGCCGCTATCCTCGCCATCGCCGCCTGCGAGCGCTTCCATGCCGGAGTATCGTCCTGCATGAGCGCTCCGAAATGCCGCTCCGGGGTCTGCGGGAAGCTCCTCGGAGCATTCGTAGCAAGCCCGGTCAGGTACGCCGTATGCCAGGCGAACACCGCGCGGCTCCGGGCTTCATCAGTGCGGCGCTTCACAGCGGATCTGTTCAGGTCGCAGAGCTCCGCCGGGGTGAGGTCGTAGAACTGCTCCGTATAAGCGCCGCAGTCTACCGCCGTTTTTCTTAGCTGGGCTATCAGTTCCCCCGCGCTGCACGGTCGAGGAGCTGCCCCTGGTTTTTTTTTGCGGCTTCTACTGCCGACTTCGCAATGAATCCGCCGTTCTTCAGCGCGGTCATGACGACCTCGGACGCGTCCTCTATGGTGCCGCCGTTGTCGACGAACTCGTCGTACGCGTCGCACGCCTCGTTGTGCGAGATATCCGCGCCGCATGCGATGAACCGCGTCAGCACTCCGACCCTCTGGCAGCGGGAAAGTCCGAGCAGCAGGTCGCAGTCAAGCTCGGATTCGAGCTTCTCAGCCCGGCGCGCGGTGAAGCGCAGCTCAAGGCTCTTTTCATCAGATATTTTCAGATATGCTCCTGTCATGTGTTACCTCCGTTCCACTCAAGCTTGCTTTCAAGCGTAACGCTGAGGGTGTACTTCATAGCCTCGCCGACGTTGCCGCCGTTAACGTAAACGGTGGGCTTGCCCTCCCATGCGTAGGAAGTGTTGTCGGGATAGTTGAGCTTCCACTTTATCTTCTCTCCAGCTTCCTCAAGCTCCTTGAGCTTCGCGAAGTTCTTCTTTATCACCGTTCCGGCGTCAGGGTCTTTCTCCTTGTTGTAGAAAAACCCGAACTTCATATCGCTGACGTCGGGAATGCCTCCGATATAGCGCTCGTTAGCGTCGCGCATGTTCGTCACCTTGACCTTGGGCGGGTCGGCGCCCATATCGGGGTAGCTCTCCAGACCGTACAGCTCAAGCCATGTTGCGCCGTCGTCGGAAGAAAAATCAAGGTGCGTGTCCTTTGTTAAAAGCTCCATTATTTACCTCCTGTAAACTAGTCCTGTGTGTTCGTCTATCGCCGCGCTGAATGTCAGCGTACGGCGGTGCAGTCCGTCCTCCCGGATATCCGCGCCGGAGTTCCGGACGAATCCCCGGGATATCAGCCGCGCGGAGATTTTCAGCGCCGTTTCAGTGCAGCGCTGCAATTTCGTGTCGTATACGTCCACCTGGAACGACACCGCCGCAAGCCGTTCCTCGCCGGAAATTATCGTGCCGGAACCCATGTCCATCGGCGTGAGTATCGCCAGCGGGAACTCCGGAACTATCTCCGGGTATTGCGGCTCCAGCCGGACGATATCTTCCACCAGCGGCGGAATAATGATGTTGATATCAAGCATTGTCTATAGCCTTTCTTAGTTCCTCCGCGACGATGGCGTATATCTTCTTTTCCTCGTTCTTCCCGACCGCCGCCCGGAGGAACGACTGCGCCCTGTGCCCGTGCGAGGTGTGCCAGTTGCCCTGTTCGTCCTGCCAGCGCCAGAGCAGCTTTGCGGTGTGCGGCACTCCCGGGTCGCCCTGCGTGCCGGTGCCGTACTCCACGAATATCGCGTATTCCTTGTTGGTGCCGACCGTGACTACGCCCGGCGCGATCCGCTGTACCCGGATACTGTTCCGGAGTTCTCCGGTGTCCACCGTGCAGAGCAGGACGGCGTTTCCGCGTATCTTCTCGCCGCCCCTGAGCAGGGCGCGGTCGAGGACCTTCCCGCTGTCCGCGCGGATGGACTGCATTTTCTTGATAAGCTCCTGTATCGTCATACCAGCTCGCACACCGCCTTCCTGACGTTGCCGTAGGTAGTCACCCCTCTGACCTCGTAAGTGCCGCCGGGGAGCTTCACACGGTCGCGCTCGCGGATATCCGCGCCGATGTCGCAGAAAAGCTCCACCGAACGGCTGAACTTCACGCCGTACTGTTCGGCGGTGGCGTTATCGGAGAGCGGCTGGACTTCCGCACGGATATCGCCGATATGCTGCCATGTGGTTTCAGTGCCGATATAGGCGCTCCTTGCAGTCACCGCGCGGGAAAGCGGGAGCGTTTTAAGCCTGTTCTGAATCAGCCGTATAAAGCACCCCTGCCTTTCTGGGATAGTTTTTCAGCCGCGCAAGAAGCTCCGGCGGAAGTCCGTCGAAGCTCTGGGAAATTCCGCCCTCGCTGCGGGAGGATTCGCCCTCAGCGCCGCGCTTGTTGTACGCTATCACTGCAAGCTGAACCTGCACGGATATCAGCCGCGCCGGGACTTCCTCCCGCCCGATATAGTCGCGGACGGAATCCTCCGCGTCCGACAGCAGGGCGGTTATTAACCCGTCCTGCGAATCGTCCGTTATCCCGGCGAGGAGCTTGAAGCGCTCAAGCGGGGTCATGCGCCGACCGCCGCGTCTAATACGGCGGAAGCCGCTACGACCTTATCGTCCACAACGGAAACTACAGCGACCTTGTTTCCGGCAGTCGCGGAGATGATGCCGTCCGCAGGGACCTCGGTGAATCCAGTCGCCGCCGCGCCGAACTTCGGGACGGTGACGGAGCTGTCTGCCTTGTACATCAGCTTTCCGGCGGCGTTGCGCGCGATCCTGAGCCTGCCCCTGCCGGAACCGGCGGCGGTCATGGACGCTCTTATCTCGCCCATAGCGCCGAAGTGAACGCCGACGGAGCACTTCTTGTTCTCGGTGACGAACGCGTCGTAGTACACCAGACCCTCGACAAGATGACCCGCGATACCGGGAGGATTGTCGTGGATCTTGTATTCTGCGAGCTTCTCCGGGGAGCACACAGATTCGCCGTAAGCGATGATGAACGAAGCGCCGGCGGGCATTCTGCTCTTGGGAACGGCTACTATCTTAACACCGTCAACGTCGCCGACCTGCCCGGTGATGAGCATGTTCTGCGCAAGCTCGGAAGCCTTGGTGTAGCCGTCGCACTGCTTTATCGCATTGAGGAACGCGTTGGAAACGTACGCCACTCTGCCGACCGCAGGCACCTCGTCGTCGCTGATGGCGCTGTTTATCGCGAGAAAATCACTGTATGCGGTGGAGTTGCTGGTAGTGCTGACCGCTACGTGCTCAGCCTTGTTCGCGGCGGTCTTAAAGCGGTAGGCGTCCACCTCCGGAATAACTACCTGGTCGAGCTGTCTGCGGAGCGCCTTTGCCGCGTCGCGGATACCCGCCGGGGAATCCACCGCGTTGGTGGCGTCGATGGTGAACGTGAACGAACGCTTCTGAGTGAGGGTCAGCTCCTCGGTGGTGTCCTCCAGCTCCTCGGGGTTGCCGTAGCGGTTGGAGCCTGTCGCCTTGTAGTCGTTCATTTCAGCGGTTCCCATGCTGTAGACCTTGACGGTCTGCGCTCCGGTGAATTCGTACTTCCCGCCCGCCATCGAAGTGGTGAGCGCTCCGAGCCTGAATACTTCGTCGACCTTGTCAGAATACTTTGTTGCGAGATTTACTGCCATTAAATTTACCTCCTGTTAAACTCCCAGTCCGTCAAGGAATGGGTCCTTTGCGCCGGGGTCGCCCTTTTTCGGGGGAGCCCCGGCTAATTTCTTTGCTACCTCCGCGCTGACTGCGTCCGTGAAAGCCTTTGCGACTGCCGCCGCGCTTGCTTCGATACCGTCGGGGTCGGAGATGTCCACAGCCCCTACCAGAGCGGCGGGGACGTTCTTCTCCGCGAGGTACTCCTTTGCAAGGGCGGTGCGCTCCCGCTTCGTCAGAGCGGCTTCGCGGTCTGCGAGAGCCTTTTCCTGCTTCTCGCGCTCATGCTTCGACTTTTCGTCTGCTGTCATAGCGGCTACGCGCTCAGCCTCCGCCTTTTCGTCCGCAGCTTTCTTCTCCCAGCGCTTCTGGCGCTCCGCGATGATCTTGTTGAGCTCTGCCTGGGTGAACGTCTTTTCAGCGGGCTTTTCCGGTTTGTTTTCCGCCTCCGGCTCAGCAGTTTTGCGCACAATGCTTTCCGGGCTTATGTAGTTGGGAATGTTTTGCGCAAAACTTTGCGTAGATGTGGTAGGATCACCTCCGGCGGTCTGAGCGCCGCCCTGCTCCTGTGTGGTCTGGGTTGTCTGTGTTTCGTCTGCCATAGTTTACCTCCGTTTATAGCCTGTCGGCTTATTCCGCGCGCAGTTTAACGCCTTGAGCGTGTTTCGGGCGATAAAAAAAGCACGCCGATTTCTCAACGTGCGATTATGGTGGGAACGGCGGGTCCTGCCCCCGCTGGTCATTATTCCGGGCGTAAATGACCTATCTGCCCGCAACTGTATGCGCGTCATCTAGCCGCGCTGCGTTCCCGTGATGTCCCCGACATTGATGTCGGGGACAATAAAAAAGCGCCGTGCTTATCGCATAGCGCTTGATTATTCGTTTGAGATTCTAGCTATTATTTCAAGCTCCCGTTCGCTGAGGTGCCAGCGTTCTGCTTTCTCGCGTTCTGCTTTCTCGCGTTCTGCTTTCTCACGTTCTGCTCTGACTTGTTCAGATACAAGCCAGCCGCAGCCGAAAACAGCTTTTTTAGCCGCTCTCTGGGAATCCAGAGCCGAAACACGCACACTTGCGGAGCGGGGAACAACGAACTCTATTCCGTACCTTGCATAGGGATAAATCGCCGCCGTTGTCACCAGCTCCAAAGGATATGAGTATTTAGGAACGTGCTTTCTAAGCGCTGCGGTGTTTGCGGTATTCGCTTCATCGACCGCCTTGTAAAGCGTTGGAGAAGTCCGCGCCCTTATCTCGTGCGGTTCAAGGTTTGTAACGAACGACGTGCAGATAACCGCGCCGTTTTCGTATTCTATATCAACGCCTACCGGAAGTACCGTGCAAAAGTCACCATATCGGCAGCTTGTCAGAGTAGGAGCGAACAGGAAGAACTTTATATTTCGCTCAACGTAAAAGCGCACGATTTTTGAGAGTATGGAAAACGGCGGATTGTCCACAACAACACCGCCGCTGTAATCTTCCTTTTCATAGTCGCCGCCAGGGTAGAACGGACGCATGAACTCCGACTTGTCGAGCTTGTACTCGTTTGCCACCCAGTTTGCTATTGCCTCATACACAAGCAGCGGTGTATAGCAGTCGTCGGTCGTTTTCTTGGGCTTGAACTTCTCGACGAAGCCCTCATAATCTTCAAACTTTTCTTTGTTCTGGCTTGTTGCCATTTGTTCCTCCTTTTCAGGGCATAGAAAAAGCGCCCCATCAGAGCGCTTGATTATTCAGTTGTACGGTGAACGATTTGTTCACCGTTTGGAATGGAAAAGCACCCTGTTTGGTGCAGGGTGCTTAGTTTATTTAAGGCTTAGCCCATGTTTCTTTTATAACGGAGCCGTCATTCATACACTCGCGGATAACGCAATGCGTCGCATTTTTCTCCTCGACTTCGTTGTTTTTATCGTCCAGAAAATGTATTTCTGAATAGTCGCCGCCATTAGGGGTCTTTTCGTTGATTCTTTCGAATGCCATACAAATCACCTCTCAACCATATTATAGCACTTTATTTTTCAAAATGGAAGCCCTGTTGGGAAATTTTTTCGAGAATTCTTTTGCATTTTGCGCATATTCTGCAATGCTCTCTGCAAAATCTTCCGCCGGGGAATTTTCGCCATATGCTGTCGGTGATTTACTGCCTGACAATTTCTTGTCCTCGGCAATAGCTTTCTGCCATTCTTTTTCTTCGCTGAAACGTCCGCCACTTGCTGACAGATTGGTGTCGATATAATGCCCAGCTTCGTGGCAGTATGTTCGCACAACATAGTCAGGATCATGAGGGCGATCATATCGGTAGAATGTGATTTTATCTCCGCCTGTGGCATATGAATGCGTAAAGTTTTTGTACACTCTCTTCCAATAACTGTCGTCAGGATTGTAATAATCAACGAATTCAATGTTTTTCTGCGCTTTCTTCTTGACTTCTTCGGGCACTTTTTGCCAACAGCTTATCGCCTGCTCGGGCGTCATGGTTTGATGAGCGGAATCGTAATTCTTGGGGAAAATGAAACTCACCCCATCAGGAGTAGTATAAACGACCGCATTGGATTGTACCGACGTATTATATCCAAAGCAGTATTTCTTTTCCTCTACCCGACAATTAATACCTGCTATCGGGATTGTTGGTGCCGGGTCACTATTTGGAGGGTCAACATATTTCTCTTTCCACTGCTCATAGGTCATACCCGCAGGCACCTTAACGGTATTTCCGTCCTTATCCTTAGCCCGGCGCTCCAGACCTGCAAGCTCCTCGTCGCCGAAGTCCGCGATGGTGGTTGAGCGGCAGAACGGGTGCATGGGCGGGTAGTTCGTGCCGGGCTTTTTCTTTGCAAGCTCGAACACCTTGCCGTCCAGAGCCGCGCAGCACTCGCAGGTGCGGCTGTCGAGGGTCGCTACGAACCTGTAACGCTCTATCCCGGCTTCGCCGTACGCCTTTGCCTGCGCAGCGTTCGCGACGTACGCGCTCTCAGTCCGGACGATTCTCCGGGCGCAGAACGCGTTAACGCCGAACTGCTCCTGGAATATCCGCGCGGTCTTTTCGTTGGAGCGCCCGGAAAGCATGCTGACGAGCAGCTCGTTTTTGAGCCTAGCCGTCATGCCGCTTACGTCCTTCCAGATACGCTGTGAGTAATTTCCGCCGCTCCAGTTGGCACGCAGAATCCGGTCAACGTCCTGCCGGGGGAACTTCGAGAAGCTGAATCCCAGCCCCGTGCCTTTCTGAATGCTGAATATTTCGTGGTAGTAGCTGTCCTCCGCGACATTCCGCAGCGCTGACGTGATGTGCCGGTTCTCGGTCTTGTACAGCTCCCGGCACTGGCGGTTGATATCCCTGTTCAGCTCCTCTATCCGCGTAATGCGGTAGCGGTACGCCCCGGCGCTGTTTATCGCGTTCAGCAGAGCCTCACGCTTCTCAGGGTCACCGACCTGCTGCGCGGCTTTCCGGAGCCTCTGGAGCGCCGTTCCGTCCCCGGCGGCGTTCAGTATCTTTTTCGCTTCCGCTTCGGAGATACCAAACGACTGAATTCCGCGCATGACCGCCTTTACTTCCTTTTCGAGATACGCGGAGGTCTGCCGAATCGCCGCGTTCATCTCGGCGGCGGTGTCCTCGGCGGTTCCCATGCGGTCATACATGTCCTGAGCGGCGCGGCGCTCCCAGTAATCACGGCTGTTCATCGGTCATATCCGGCGGGAGGTTCGGGAAATCGTTCTGCTGCTCCCTGACCTTCTCGGCGGCTCCCTCCGGGTCGTCCACAAAGGGGAGAAGCCCTAGCAGGATTTCCCGCGGAACCAAATCCCGCAGCTCGGAAACAAGCTGCGCGACCTCGGTTTCATTGACGGGAAGCGCCCGAGTGAACTGTATCGAAATATCCCGTGCGCTGATAGTGGCTTTCCCGGTGGTGTTCAGCCAGTTGCAGAGAAGCCGCAGGCGCTCCTTCAAACCCTCCCGGAAGTAGCGCTCCTTGATTTTCGTTATCTGTTCAAACCCGAGGAGCTTATAGCGCATTGCAACGCCGGAAGCGTTCCCGCCGAAGCTCTCGTCGCTCATGCAGGGGACGTTCGCGAACTTGTGTATATCCTGCTCCAGCGACTTGCGTAGCACCTCCACGCTGTTCTCGTCGAACTGCCGCGTCAGCCATTCGGCGGAGCTGTCCGCGTCGAGCTCCAGCAGACCGTTCTCCCGCAGCGCCTTGTAGCTTTCGGATTTCTCGTCGTTGTCGTCGCCGAGCACCGAGCCCTTTATCAGCAGGATAGCCTCGACGAACTGCTCCTTGTCGTTCACCCGGTCGCTCTGGAGCGTGTTGTACGCGTCAATGAGCGACAGAACAGGCTCAAAGTCGCTGCCGCAGGTGGAGTTATTGTAAATCTCGATGAGCGGCACGCCGCTCATTCCGTGGGGGCGGTTTTCGTCCGGCAACTTCGGAGAAAAACCGGTATCGGTGACGAAATGCGTTATCATGCTAGCCGTGCAGAGATACACGGAATACCCGGTATCCTGGTTCGTAACGCTGTCGTGGAGCTTGTAATAATACACCCCCGCGACCGGCTTCTGCCGCACCGTGTCGTCGTAGATAACGAACGCCTGGCGCGGGTCCGGGGAATACAGCCGGGGCTGTCCGTCCTCGTCGGTGTAGATGAACTCGTACGCCGCGCCGAATATGCTCGCCTTCTGCGCAAGGTCTATGTCCTGCGTGTCGCTGTCAGCGGCTCTCAGAAGCTCCAGGAGCGGCTCTATGCCCTCGCCGGAATACTTCACCGGATTGCCCGCAAAGTAGCCTACGCAGGTGTCTGAGATGTATTTCGCGTGATTGCAGACGAGCTTGTTATTTGCGAGCACGGAACGCTTCTTCCGGCCGCATATCGGGTGATTTCCCTCATAGTAGCACTCCAGCGCGTCGTATCTGGCGTGCGTGTGCGAGGTATGCTCCTTGATAAATTTGCAGGCGACCTCCGGCGTGACCCGGGTGTCTGCGGATATAGTAAAGGGCTTTATCATCAGTAAATGCCCAGCTCCTTTCTGTTGCCGATTCTGGCTTTCCTGCGCCCGATGTCGTTTTCAAGGGCGTATCTCACCGCGTCTATCGAGTGGTTATCCTTATCCGGGAACTCGTCCCGGAAGCCGCCGTTTCCGTCCGGAATAAGCTCATACCCGCAGAACTCGCGCTTGGTGTTCGGGCAGGTCACCGGGTCGATGATTATTTCCGCGAGGTTCTGGAGCCAGGTTATGCCGTGCTCGACTGACCCCGCGCCTTTTTTCACGGCGGTGATTTTCAGCCCCCTGGCGCGGAGTTCGTCGTTGCTGCGGGGGTCGGCGGATTCGGCGTATATCGCGCCGTTCAGCGGGTTTTCTGCCTTTATCGCTTCCGCGAGCGGGTCGTACTTTATGCCGTAGCGGTAAATCTCACCGAATATGTACAGCCGCCCCTTTTCGAGGGCGCAGACGACGTATGCGGTCGGGTCGGCGGCGTAGCCCCAGTCCAGACCTCGATGGACATGCGCGAATCCGGCGCGTTCCTCCGGGGAAATTTCCCGCACCGTGATGTTCGGGAACACCTCGCCGCCGGTTCCGGTGACCTCTCCGAGATACTCGTGCGCGTAGGCGTTGGGATTGTTTCTGCGGAGGTATTCCGCTTCCGCGAGGAACTGCTCCCCGAGCCATTCCGGAGGAACTCCGCGATAATCGGAATGGTGGACGAGCTTATCCGGCGCGGGGACTGTGACCTCTGCGTTTATCCAGTTGCGCTGGGACTTCGGCGGGTTATAGGTGTAGAACACCGTGAATTTACTGCCGCCGCGCAGCAGCGACTGATTTATCGTGCGTATCTCCTCGATCCCCGCGAACTCGTCAGCCTCCTCGTACCAGACGTACTTTATGTACCCCTTGTGTACCTTGGTGGATTTGAGCTTCTTCGGCTTGTCCGCGCCCCGGAACAGTATCCGCTGTCCGGTGGGAGTGTACACAAGCTCCAGAGGCGACAGCTTCGCCTGCCAGAGATGGGAAACGCCGAGCTTGTCTATCGCCCAGAGGAGCTGCTCGTATACGCTGTCCTTGAGGTACAGCCCGACTTTGCGGATCACTACGGCGTTCGCCTGCGGATCCTTCATCATGCCGAGGGGTATTTCCGCGCCCACAAACGAGGACTTGGTGGAACCTCTGCCGCCTTTGAGCCAGTAGTGCGTGTGCAGTCCGGCGGCAATGTCGCGATGGAGCGCATAGAACGGAGGTGCGATGATGTCGCGAAGATTAACCATCTGGGATATCGTCCACTATCTGGACTACGCCGGTGCCGGATACGTTCACCTTGTCGGTGAACAGCCCGAACCGCTTGCCGAGAAGCTCGGCGGCTTTCAGGCGCTCGCGCTCGTCCGGGGGCTTCGTGATCGTCCGGGCTTCGGAGCAGCCGTCGCCTACGCTCTCGACTACTACGACGGAAGCCTTGCTCTCTCCGCGAAGCACCGCCGTGAGGTACTCCATGACCTCGGCGGCGTCGGCGGTGCGCTCGTTGTGTAGCTGTTCAAGGCGCTCGTCAAGGTAGGCTCGAATGCTAACATTTCCTAACAAACGCGCCGAAGCTGCTCCGGCTGCTTTGTCTGATTTCACATTCGGATATGCGGCTTTATACGCGCGAGTACCGTTCAGATCTATCAGATATTCGTCGCAGAAACGCTTCTGCTTTTCGGTCATGGTGGTTCCTCCTTTCGGCATAGAAAAAGCGCCCGGGCGATTGCTTCGGGCGCTTTTCAGTATTTCATGATACTAGTATAGCACATTTTCAGCTATCATTCCATATCATCTTTACGTGCTGGAGCGCCCGCCCGTGCAGGCGGCATATCTGCGGATAGCTGTAATTCATGCGGACGGCGGTTTCGTCGAGGGTCAGCAGGTTGATGTACTTGTACTCCAGCAGCGTACGCAGGCGCACCTCCGGGACGGTCGCTATCGCCGCGCGTATCTCCCGCTGGAGGTCTATGCTGCGGTCGATGTCCTCGTTTATCTCGCGCTCCAGATCGACTATCCGGGCGGTTATCTCGCCGATACGGTCGCGGGGCGTGGAGCTGTGCGCGCCGTCCGAGCTTCCGGAGCTTACCGTCTGCGCTTTCCTGCGAAGCTCCCCGACCTGCTCCAGCTTCGCGTTTATGCTGTCGTTCAGGTCCTTGTACTGCGAGAGGTATTCTTTTGCAGTCATTCAGCCCTCCTGTTCCAAAACTCAGCAATTGTCTTACGTTTGTTTTCTTCGGTATCATATTCATAAACTTCTACCGCGTACGGCGAGGCGCCGCATTGTTTGCATTCGACCATCATTACATCGAAAGCGGTCCCTTTTAAGTGTGTAGGTGTTCTGTAATATGCCTCGCCCCCGCAGAACGGGCAGGGATTAAGTTTGTTTTCATTCATCTGTGTCACCTCCGTTCCAGCCAGCGCGAAGCTGACAGTTTTCGCATTCCGGCATATCCTTACCAGTACACAGCGGGTATGGATTTTTTCCCTCCGGCGTAAAGCATTCAGGGTTTGTATTCATGATGTTATCACCTCCGTCCATCTTAGCGCCGCAGGACGGACAGAACGGCGAATAAAACAGGTCATCAATGGCGCTGTCGTAAGCGGGAATGTACCCACATTCCGAACATCTTGAAATGTCATCAATGGTTATCCACTCGCCGTGCACCACCGGCGCGACATCGGCGGCGGGCGTATCTTTCGGAATAACGATGAAATCCTGTGTTAGTTCCTCGATGTGCTTTTCCGTCCATCGAGGTTCATTCAGTTTTTCATCGTCGTATTCAGCAACTGAATGGATATACCAGTCAGCCAGATAGCCCTCACCAACCGCTTCGTTCTTGTCTATGTATTCACTCACTTTCTCTCATCTCCAATCTCTATCTTGAGCCGCCTGCCGAGCCAGTCCAGCCCGGCGCGGGTAAGGTAGTAGTATACATATTTCTCGGACTGTCTGGAGGTTATCAGTCCCGGTACGCCTGTCAGCTTATCAAACAGCCTGTTTCCGTTTGCTCCATCGCAGAAGTAGTTCCGATACGGCTTGTAAAACGCTTTCCCGTGCCTGTGATATGGTTGGTGTCTATCAAGTCCTACCATGTGCTTGCACAGCTCTGTCAAATCCGCAAGCTCCTTTTCGAAGAACATCTCTTCAATTCCCATATCGGTACCCATATTGCCTAAGTACTCCGTGTATTCCTCATCGCGTTTCTTAATCCAGTTCCATGGGTGTTTGCAGCCAAGCATACCGTCAGCGTGTTCTATACCATATTTCCCCTCTGCCTCAAAGCACACATCGTCCTCGGCGATAGGGCATAACGGGCAATTGTCACATCTCATTCCCGCTCACCTCCAGATATGTTCCCGATAAATTCCGCCGCGCAAATCCCTCCTCGTGCAGCGTAAGCTCCACGAACTCCAGCGCGAGCCGGAGCTTTCCGAGCGGCGAATGCTCCTTGTAAATTTCGTTCACCAGAGCGCCCATGCGCACCCGGCTTTCCGTGTACTGCCGCGCCGCGTTGAGGTTCCCGGTCAGCGCGTCTATGTCGTCGCGGTAGTCCTTGAGCGCCTTGTCGCGCTCGCTTCGAGCCTGCTCCCGGGACAGCCCCTCGTGCCGCGAACGGTACCCTATGTCCTGTATCCGGTCGAAATAGCGATACTCCGCCGCCGGGAACTCGTTAAAATCGAGCTGACCGTCGTAAGCATTGCGCTCCAGATCTGCGAACTCCTCCGGATTTTTGAAGTTGTGTTTTACCATATTTTCGGAGATGTGCAGGGTGTGCAGGGTCACTATAACTTCTTTTATATATTTTATATTTTCTGAAATTTATATAAAAGGGTTATATAAACCCTGCAAACCCTGCACAACCCGCATTCCTCCTTATCTGTAAAGTCTTACGCCGCTGAAATACATGCCGTCGCGCTGCTTGGTTTTGCCGAACCGCTTATCCATCTCCACAGAGAACTTCGTGTTGCTCATCTTGAACTCCGTATTCGATTCGCACCATGCGGAGTAAGCCGCGTACAGCTCCGAGGATTTCGCACTGAAACCCTCTCCCACCTCGCAGCGGTCGTCGAGGAAGCCGGATATCACGTCCATCTCGCGGCGATATTCGCGGGTCATGTCGAGGACGGCTCTCGGCTGTTTCAAGCCCTCTCTCTGCCATAGGAGGCAGCCCTCGACCGCCCACCGCAGGATAGCCGGGTACTCGCGCTCCAGCTTGGACTTGAGCTGCCTGTCCACCTTATCGGCGGGTATCTGCACCGTGAACGGAATCATATGTATCCTGCGCCAGATACCATCGTCAGTGCCGCGGATTATCGGCTTGTGGTTCGTTGCCATCCACAGCTTGAATTCCGGCTTGAACTCGAACTCGTTGCCGTAGAGCTTTCGCGCCGTGACCGCGTCGTCGCCGGTGAGCTGCTTGATCAGTCCCTCGTTGAGCCTTACGCCCTCGTTCGGCTCGACGGTAGTCACCATGCGCGCGCCCTTTAATCTCGCAATATCGGAGTTTATGCCGTTCCCCATGCTGTTCTTCACCATGATGGTCTCCGGCTGGATGTTGCTCACGTAATCCCCAAATATCTCGCGCAGGACATCCAGGAACGTCGACTTGCCGTTGCGCCCGGTTCCGTACAGAAAGAACACGCACTGCTCCGACGTATCGCCGGTCATGCTGTACCCGACGGCTTTCTGTATGTACCGGATAAGCTCCTTGTCGCCGCCGAAAATATCGTCGAGGAACCTGCGCCACATAGGACAATCGGCGTTATCCGTGAACTCCACAGGGCTGAATTTCGTGATGAAATAGTCCCGCTTCGCCGGGACAAGCTGCCCGGATTTCAGCGACAGCGTTCCGTTCGGGACGTTGAACGCCATCTTGTGTTTATCAAGCTGAAACGGCATTATAGGCATGTTGTGCTGTACCTCCTTTAGCATATTCGTCTTGGATTTGTTGGAGCGACTCGCCTTGATGTGCTTGCGGAACGCTTTCGCCGCGTCCTCGTCACCGTTTTTTTCGTACCATTCAGCCTCCGCCGACATTGCTTCGACCGACACGTCGGCTGAGCGCTCGATCTGTCTCTTATACACATCTCCGAG
>ENA-OYWO01000545-OYWO01000545.1-human-gut-metagenome-genome-assembly--contig:-NODE-545-length-22131-cov-7.741257_pt1 | contig 22131 bp, 19 predicted proteins | sample MGYA00244170_ERZ653397 | MGnify/ENA primary metagenome ERZ653397 (study PRJEB26926, sample SAMN06164906) | human gut metagenome | biome: ENVO:00009003; feature: ENVO:2100002; material: ENVO:00002003...
GAGATCGCTCAGTGTCTCGTGGGCTCGGAGATGTGTATAAGAGACAGCTGCAAGACCGTCTATGAATTTCTTTTCATAAGTAGTCTCTGTCATCAGAGCAGCACCCTCTGCGATCTTATCCACACGCTTCTGAAGCTCCACTGCCTCTGCCACATGGTTGGAACGGACCATATAAAGAACGCTTGCACGAGACTGTACCACGTTCGGGCTGCATCCGCCGGCATCTGTGATCGCATAATGGATACGTGCTTTATCACTCATGTGCTCACGAAGGAACTGCACTCCGATATTCATAAGCTCAACTGCATCAAGAGCACTGCGTCCCTTCTCAGGTGCACCGGCGGCATGTGAAGCGATGCCGGTAAATTTATACTGTGTCTGGATACAGGAATTTGAAGAGCCTGTAGCCACCTCATTTACATCTTCCGGATGCCAGGTAAGTGCTGCATCCAGTTTTTTCCAAAGACCATCACGAGCCATAAATGCTTTTGCAGCACCACCTTCTTCTCCCGGGCATCCGTAAAGGATCACTGTACCAGAAACATCATTCTGTTCCAGATATGCCTTGATTCCAAGAGCAGCTGCAAACGCACCTGCACCAAGAAGATTATGTCCGCATCCATGACCATTTCCACCAGCTTTTTTTTCTTTACGCTCGATAAGGCCACCTTCCTGGGAAAGTCCTGAGAGAGCATCGTACTCTGCAAGAATACCTATATATGGTCGCCCGTGTCCATATGATGCTGCAAACGCAGTCTCAATATTGCAGGTTCCGCGTTCCACATCAAATCCTTCTTTTTCCAGTGCTTCACAGTAGGTTTCCGCGGATTTGAATTCCTGAAGAGAAAGCTCTGCGAATTCCCAGACTTTATCGGCAATGCCAGCGATCAGAGACTTTTTTTCTTCAATTGTCTGCAGTGCAGACTGTTTTTGTGTTGTCATCGTATCGTACCTTCTTTCTATAAAATCAAGAAAAGACAAAGGCAACCAGAGTATTCCGGTCACCTTCATTATTATAATACCTTAGATAAAAATTCCTGCAGACGCGGGTTCGTCGGATTATCAAATATTTCTGTCGGAGTGCCATCTACAAGAAGCTTTCCGTCTGCCATGAAAAGAACACGGTTTCCAACTTCACGCGCAAATCCCATCTCATGCGTTACTACAACCATGGTCATACCTTCCTTGGCAAGCTCTTTCATAACATCCAGAACTTCTCCTACCATTTCCGGGTCAAGTGCTGAAGTCGGCTCATCAAAAAGAATCACGTCAGGATTCATAGCCATGGAACGGATAATCGCGACACGCTGTTTCTGTCCACCGGAAAGTGTAGACGGATACACATCCGCTTTATCTTCCAATCCGATTCTCTTCAAAAGAGCCATTGCCTGCTCCTTTACTTCTTTCTTGATCTGCTCCTTTGTCTCAGTGATCGGAATCAGCTCTTCCTTCTTGTCACTTCCACGGAACATATTTTTAAATTTGATCATACGATTCTTTTTCTTTGCCTTATCAATGTCCTTACATCTTAGATATGCAGGTGCCATCATGACATTCTGAAGAACTGTCTTATTATTATAAAGATTGAAATGCTGGAAAACCATTCCCATATGGCGGCGATGAACATTAATATCTACTTTCATATCTGCAATATCAACACCGTTAAAAATGATACTTCCGCCTGTCGGATCTTCCATACAGTTTAAGCACCGCAGGAAAGTACTCTTACCGGAGCCGGATGGTCCGAGTACAGCAACGATATCACCTTTGTTGATCGTGACATTAATTCCCTTCAGGATCTCTTTGTCCCCGAAGCTTTTTCTAAGATTAATTACGTCTATCACTCTTCTTCAGGCTCCTTTCCATCAATTTTATCAGTAAGGAAATAATCAATACCAGTGCAAGAAAAATTATCATTTTTTGTCGCTCCTTTTCAGAGATGGTAGTTTCATGATAATAGAAGAAATAAAAACAGATACAGGGATTGCCAGTACAATTCCTATACTTTCAATCAGAAAACGACAGATATCATATGGAATATGATATCGTATGATCGTTATAAACCTGATCTCATTGTTCATTTTCAGGATAAACATAGGAATCATGCCGCTTGCCAGGACAAAAAGCAGCACATTTATCATGGTTCCCATAATGTCATATCCGATTTCCCGTCCTGAATGTATTAATTTTCTCAGAGAAACATCTGGATTTTTCCGGACAATTTCCCCTGTTGCAGCACTAATAGTTACAGCTACATCCATGATAGCTCCAAGTCCTGTCAGCATAATATCTGTCCAGAATATATCAGCGGAATTACTCATACTCCCCAGATATTCCAGATTAGAATAATCCAGATCTCCAAAAAACTGAATAGAAAATTCAAATAATGCCATGATCAGAAACAGTACGCATATGGTTGAAATAACAGAAGCCCATGTTTTTCTGTGGATTCCATTCAGACAGATCAGAGTTGTTATCGAAAAAAGAAAAGCAATTACATTGCAGATATTTAAGATATTTTCCCCTTTCATAAAAGCCTGAAATCCAAACGCGAATATAATTGTGTTCAATATCAGCGATATGATCGTATAGAATCCCTGTTTTCCTGTAATACAGATCAGAAGAAAAAACAGACCACCTGCCAGCAATGCCAGATAACCATCACGCTTTATGGAACGTATGGATTTCCCTGGATTTTCCCTTGAACCGCTTAAAAGGACCGTGTCTCCTTTGTGATATTTCTGATTCTGAACCTGAGACGATGTATATTCATTAGAAATAGAAATCTCTTCCCCTTTATGGGTACCGTTTAATATACGCGCTGTAATTTTCTGAGTATAATAATACTCTTCGGCATCCCTGGTTCCTTTTCTGCTCATTGTTTCCTTTTCTGTTACTGAAGATATCTTCGCCAGAGGCGTATGATAAAACCTGGCGTTAAAGCAGGTAAATATAACACAGATAATATAGAACTTACTGTATCATTAGGAGTATACCATGAAATCCTGTCAAATGTACAGATTTATTCCGATTATATTACTGTGTGTCTGTCTGTTCACTGGTGGATGTTCCCAAAGTACGTGAACTTCACCGCCGATTCCCTCCCTGTGGCCAAGGCCGAAGAACTTGCAGACGGTGCTTCCAGCGATCTGGACATCATCAGCAGTGTATATAATTATATCATTACACATTTTACCTATGATTATTCCAAAGCTTCCAGTGTAACAAGCGGATATCTTCCCGATATCGATGAGGTTTTCACCTCTGAGAAAGGAATCTGTTTTGATTACGCTGCAGTCATGACCTTTCTGATGATCGCCGTGATTCTGGTTCTGATGCAAAAGTCGTACCTGTTTTTTCCAAAGTTTATGCCGAACTCGGAAGCGAGCTGACCGGGACCGCACGGACGCTTCTGCACATCAGTACCATTCTCAATCATTATATGCTTGGATTTATCATTGCCTTTCTGGTATTGCTTATCATCTGTATGATTTTATATCACACCGATCTCGGGCGCGTATTGTTCCTCGGACAGAAACTTGCCATGACGGTTGCCTCCGGACGCGTTGCAAACTGCCTGTATCTGGTTCTCTCCAGCGGACTCGACAGTAATATCGGTCTTACCCTGGCACGCAAACTTGTCAATAATCCGCATATGCAGGCACTTATCGACAAATGTCACGAGAATATCCGCCACGGGGAATCATTCGACAAAGCACTGCTGCTGTCCGGCATCTTTTCCCAGATGTACGCCAGCTGGATTGCAATCGGTTCCCGGACCGGCGAAATGGAAAGCATTGTTTCCCAGCGGGAGATCAATACCGATACCGCAAGCTATCTGACGGCACTTCGTGCTGCATTGCGCCAGATCAACGGTATTATCTACACTTCTGCCGCAGAAAATATGATCGCCATGGACAGCAGCATCTTACAGCTTTATAAAGACGGACGGATCGACAAACACACCGCCATCTCGGAAGCGGTCAATCCGGAGATCATGTCCAAACGTCTGAATCTCTTATAATGTTTCACTGATCCGCAGAAGCTGGTTATACTTGGCAGTGCGCTCTCCTCTGCACGGAGCGCCTGTCTTGATCCAGCCGGCATTTACCGCCACCGCGAGATCTGCAATAAAAGAATCTTCCGTTTCTCCGGAACGATGTGAAATAATTGCCTTATAGCCGTTCTTCTGTGCCAGTTCAATCGCATCCATGGCTTCCGTAAGCGTTCCGATCTGATTGACCTTAATCAGCACACCATTTGCCACCTTAAGATCCATTCCGCACCGGATTCGTTTCACATTCGTGACAAACAGATCATCTCCCACCAGCATCACCTGTTCTTTCATGCGCTTTGTCAATTCCTGCCAGCCTTCCCAGTCGTCTTCATCCAGACCGTCCTCAATAGAAATCAGCGGATATTCCGTGGTAAGTTCTTCATACAGCGAAATCATTTCCTGTGCACTGCGCAGGACTTCTTTTTTTTCGGTGGTTTCCTGCGTTTTCACATGTGCGTCAGATGTATAAGCACCGCCCTGCGTGTCCGGACGCCGCAGATTGACATCCACCTCTGCATGTGTCTGCGCTTCTCCCGGAAAATGATACATTCCGTCTTCCTCACTGTACAGCTCGGATGCTGCCGCATCCATGGCAAATGCAACATCGCTGCCCACCTTATATCCGGCTTCCTCCACGGCACGCTGCAGACATGCAAACACTTCTCCCGCACTGGAAAAATCCGGTGCAAATCCGCCTTCATCCCCCACTGCCGTCAGTTTGCCTTCTTTCTGCAAAATTTTTTTCAGAAAATGATAAATTTCCGCACCCATCCGGAGTGCATCCGGAAACGACTCGGCTCCGACCGGTACAATCATAAATTCCTGAAAATCCAGGTAATTCTTAGCGTGAGCTCCGCCATTTATGACATTCATCATCGGCATCGGCCATTTTTTTGCATTCGGTCCTCCCAGATAACGGTACAGCGGCATATCCAGTGCTGCCGCTGCGCAGCGCGCACAGGCTAAAGAAACACCAAGTAAAGCATTGGCCCCCAGATTTCCTTTGTTGTCTGTCCCATCCAGTTCCACAAGTTTGCGGTCAATCTGTACCTGTTCCAGCACATTCATTCCCAACAGCTCCCTGCGGATCTTTGTGTTGATGTGATCCACAACGCGCTGTACTCCAAGCCCAAAATAACGTTCCTGTCCATCCCGCAGCTCAATCGCCTCAAATCTTCCGGTACTGGCTCCGGATGGCACAGATTCCCTGCCCGTAGTCTTCTTTCCCGTTGTCTCTGTCTGCGCGGTCACTTCCACCTCAACCGTAGGATTTCCTCTTGAATCCAGAATTTCCCTTCCATGAATTTCAATAATTTTGATCATCAGACCCATTCCTATTGTCCTCCTTTTTTCATTATTGTGTGAAAAAGAAAGAAATTTATTCAAATCCAAAGAAAAAGAAAGACCTCCCATGTTATGGGAGGTCTCTTAGCATAACCGACCGGTCTGTTTATAGGTTCATTTATACGTTAATTTCTGCAGTAACGCCGAGTTCCTCTTTGTGTGCATCCAGCACTGGACGAACCACATCACGCAGGAATACTTCCACCTGACGCGGTGCACGACCCACATACAGCTCTGGTTTTAAGTTTGCCTCGATCTGTTCTTTTGTCAGACCAAAAGCCGGATCTGCTGCAATCAGATCTACCAGATTGTTATCCTTACCCTCTTCCTTGACGGTCTTTCCTGCCTGCATGGACAGCTGACGGATTTTCTCGTGCAGTTCCTGACGGTTTCCACCCTCTTTTACGGCATCCATCATAATATTTTCGGTTGCCATGAATGGAATCTCTGCCATAAAGTGCTTGTAAATTACCTTCGGATATACCACCAGGCCATCTACAACATTTAAGCACAGATCCAGGATACCATCGATTGCAAGGAATCCTTCCGGAACCGACAGACGCTTGTTGGCAGAATCATCAAGTGTACGTTCAAACCACTGTGTTGCAGAAGTAATGGCCGGATTTAATGCATCTACCATCACATAGCGGGACAGGGAAGCGATACGCTCACTCCGCATCGGGTTGCGCTTGTATGCCATCGCAGAAGATCCGATCTGGTTCTTTTCAAATGGCTCCTCTACTTCTTTTAAATGCTGCAGAAGACGGATATCGTTAGACATCTTATGCGCACTGGCAGCAATCCCTGCTAAAACATTTAAAACACGGGTATCCACTTTACGGGAATAGGTCTGTCCGGAAACCGGATAGCAGGACTTAAATCCCATTTTCTCTGCGATCATCGGATCAATCTTATCGATCGTCTCCTGATCCCCGTCAAAAAGTTCCAGAAAACTTGCCTGTGTACCGGTCGTTCCTTTCGATCCGAGCAGTTTTAACGTACTCTGTACATACTCCAGATCCTCCAGATCCATCAGAAACTCCTGTGTCCAGAGTGTTGCACGCTTTCCGACTGTTGTCGGCTGTGCCGGCTGGAAATGCGTAAATGCAAGGGTCGGCTGATCCTTATATTTTTCTGCAAAATTGGACAGCTCCGCAATCACGCTGACCAGTTTTTTATGTACGAGCTTTAATGCCTCATTCATAATGATGATGTCTGTATTATCTCCGACATAGCAGGAAGTAGCCCCCAGATGAATGATACCGGCTGCCTTCGGGCACTGCTGTCCATAAGCATACACATGACTCATGACATCATGACGCACCAGTTTTTCACGTGCAACTGCTACATCATAATTAATATCATTGACATGTTCTTTCATCTCATCAATCATATCCTGTGTGATGACCGGCTTTCCATTCTCGGAAAGTCCGAGTTCCATCTCTGTCTCAGCCAGTGCGATCCAGAGTTTTCTCCATGTGGAAAACTTCATATCCTGGGAAAAAATGTACTGCATTTCCTTGCTGGCATAACGCTCGGAAAGAGGGCTTGTATATCTGTCTGTGCTCATGTTCTTCTCCTTTTATTTGAATACATTGGTAACAACTTATCGGCTCATCTTGCGCTCAAGATCAATCTCTTTGTCATAATACTCTCCGCGAATGTCCTGTTTCGGCGGTTCCATCGGGTATTTGCCCGTAAAACAGCCGGTACAGATCGGAAGTCCTTCCGCCATTTCTTTCAGACGGTCGATTCCGAGATAACCAAGGGAATCTGCTCCGATAATCTGGCAGATCTCTTCAATCGTACGGTTGTAGGCAATCAACTGCTCACGCGCCGGAATATCGGTTCCGAAATAACAAGGCCATAAAAATGGCGGAGAACTGATGCGTACATGCACCTCGGTTGCTCCTGCATCCCTTAACATGCGCACAATACGATCCGATGTCGTACCTCTTACAATCGAATCATCGATCATAATGACACGTTTCCCTGCCACTGCCTCACGCAGCACATTCAGCTTCACCTGTACGCTGGATTCCCTGCTGCTCTGCTTTGGCTTGATAAACGTACGTCCCACATAGCTGTTCTTGACAAAGGCTGTACCATACGGAATCCCGGATGCCAGAGAATAGCCAAGTGCTGCAGCATTTCCGGACTCCGGCACACCTGTCACCAGATCTGCCTCTACCGGGGAATCCTGTGCCAGAAACTTTCCGGCCTTGATCCGGCTTGCATATACACTCACCCCGTCAATATGACTGTCCGGTCTTGCAAAATAGATGTACTCAAAAATACAGCGTGCTTCCTTTTCTTTCGGAAGTGCCATGGTCATATCGGACTCAATACCTTTTTCCGGAGAAATGGTCACAACTTCTCCCGGCAGCACATCACGCACAAATGTTGCACCAATGGTGTCAAGTGCACAGGTTTCCGATGTGATAATATAAGAATTGTCACGCTTTCCGATACAAAGCGGCTTAAAGCCGTATGGGTCACGCGCCCCGATCAATTTACGCGGACTTGTCACAACCAGTGCGTAAGCTCCCTTAAGACGCTGGCACGCACGGCGCACAGCTTCTTCTGCTGACTGGGAATTCAACCGTTCCCTCGCAATATAGTAGGCAATCACCTCAGAATCAATGGTGGTCTGGAAAATTGCTCCCGTATATTCCAGCTCCTTACGAAGCTGCGGTGCATTGATCAGATTGCCATTGTGGGCAAGTGCCAATGTACCTTTGACATAATTTAACACGAGTGGCTGGGCATTTTCACGGGTAGAAGAACCGGCCGTTGAGTAACGTACATGTCCGACTCCGATGTCCCCCTTCATCTGCTCAAGATTTTCCGGTGCGAACACTTCATTTACAAGTCCCATTCCCTTGTAGGAAAGGACCTTGCCCTTAGGACCGCTGGTATCGCTGACTGCAATACCGCAGCTCTCCTGGCCACGGTGCTGCAGGGCAAACAGTCCATAATATATTGTCGATGCTACATCTGCACCGTCAAAATCATACATTCCGAAGACGCCACACTCCTCATGAAGTGTATCCGCATCATAACTGTTATTCTGAATCATTGTGATCTCCTATATCTATCTTGTAAAAGGCTTACCTGTCAGAAGCTCATATGCTTCTTTGTACTTATCAACGGTCTTTGTAACAACTTCTTCCGGAAGAAGGAAATCATTGTCCGGATTTGCCTTGAGCCAGTCTCTGACATACTGCTTGTCGAAAGAAGGCTGTCCCTGTCCCGGCTTGTACCCTTCCAGTGGCCAGAATCTGGAGCTGTCCGGTGTAAGCATCTCATCACCGAGAACGACTTTACCGTTCTCGTCCAGACCGAACTCAAACTTGGTATCTGCAATGATAATTCCTTTGGAAAGTGCATACTCTGCACATTTCTTGTAGAGAGCGATGGTGCAATCCTTGATCTGTGTTGCGTAATCAAGTCCTTTTCCAGGATAAATTTTCTCCAGTACCTCTACCGACTGCTCGAAGGAAATATTCTCATCATGATCGCCCAGATCTGCCTTGGTACTCGGTGTATAAATCGGCTCCGGAAGCTTATCAGACTCTACCAGTCCTTCTGGAAGCTTAATGCCGCATACCGTGCCGTTTTCTTTGTAGCTTGCCCAGCCGCTTCCTGTGATATAGCCACGAACGATACACTCGATTGGGAGCATCTCAAGCTTCTTGCACATCATGCTGTTTCCGTCAAAACGCTCCTGTTGGAAAAATTCCGGCATATCCTTTACGTCTACAGAAATCATATGATTCGGAACAACATCCTTTGTAAAATCAAACCAGAACTTTGACATCTGGGTCAGAATTGCGCCCTTGTCCGTAATCCTGTTCTTTAAAATGTTGTCAAATGCAGAAATACGGTCAGTAGCTACAATGATCAGGCTGTCTCCGTTATCATAGACTTCTCTTACTTTTCCTTCTTTGAATGGTTTAAATTCCTTCATTTCCGCTCTCCTTATTCTTTTATTTTTCGATTAACAAACTCTTTCCGGTCATCTCTTTCGGCTGCTCTAATCCCATAATCTGAAGCAGGGTCGGGGCAATATCTGCCAGGCATCCGCCCTCACGCAGTGTATACTTCGGATCCGCATTTACGAGAATAAACGGTACCGGATTGGTTGTATGGGCAGTATGTGGCTCACCTGTTTCGTAGTCAATCATTTTCTCTGCATTTCCATGATCTGCACAGATAAACAGAACACCATCCATATCCTTCACCGCCTGGACTGCATCTCCTACCAGTCCGTCCACACGCTCGACTGCCTTGATGGCTGCCGGAATCACACCTGTATGTCCGACCATATCCGGGTTTGCAAAGTTGATAACGATCACATCATACTTGTCTGACTTAATAGCCTCAACAAGATCCATACCAACCTCCGGAGCACTCATTTCCGGCTTCAGATCATATGTTGCAACATCCTTCGGGGAATTTACCAGCAGACGTGCCTCATCAACGTTTGGCTCTTCCACTCCGCCATTAAAGAAGAATGTAACATGTGCATACTTCTCTGTCTCGGCCAGACGAAGCTGTGTCTTTCCGCACTTTGCCAGGTACTCACCGAATGTATTTACAATATGCTCTTTTTCAAATGCGATCAGCTTGTTCGGGATCGTCTCATCATAGTCCTTAAAGCAGACAAATGTTGTCTTAATGAACGGACGGTCAAATCCGGTAAACTTGTCATCACAGAATGCACGTGTCATTTCACGGGCACGGTCCGGACGGAAGTTAAAGAAGATCACGGAATCATTCTCTTTTACAACAGAGACCGGTTTTCCATTCTCTGTAATTACGGTAGGAAGTACGAACTCGTCTGTTACATCCTTTGCATAAGAATCTTCCATTGCCTTTACGGCATCTTCTGCCTGAATGCCCTCCCCCTTTGTCAGGGAATCATAGGCTTTCTGTACACGATCCCAGTTATTATCACGATCCATTGCATAGTAACGTCCGGATAAAGAAGCAATCTTTCCAACACCGATCTCTTTCATCTTCTTTTCCAGTTCTTCGATAAATTCTTTTCCGGATGCAGGAGGTGTATCACGTCCGTCTAAGAATGCATGAACATATACCTTGCTCAGTCCCTGCTTCTTTGCCATCTCAAGCAGTCCGTAAAGATGTGTAATATGACTGTGCACACCACCATCGGAAAGAAGTCCCCACAGATGCAGGTCCGAATCATTTTTCTTACAATTATCCATGGCTGCAAGCAGTGCCTTATTCTCGAAAAAGTCACCGTCTTCGATTGCCTTGGTAATTCTGGTCAGATCCTGGTAAATAATGCGGCCGGCACCGATATTCATATGTCCAACCTCAGAGTTACCCATCTGTCCGTCCGGAAGTCCTACTGCCAGGCCGGAAGCCTGTCCTTTTACAAAAGGACATTCCTTCATTAATTTATCCATCACCGGGGTATTTGCCAGCGCAATGGCATTTCCCTCTGTACGGTCATTCAGACCATAACCGTCAAGAACCATTAAAACAACAGGTTTTTTGCTCATAATTCATCCTCTCTTTCCATTGTAACAATCCTATACTATTGTACTTCATTATTGTTACACAAACACTTATTATATTACATAATTTGAACGGGATTGCAAGTGTTCACTGCAAATTTCCCACGATATCTATCGATTTTAAATCCAGATCCACATCATCAAAATACTGTCCATAACGCCTTCCGGACGTATAGGCATAAGGAGAAACTCCCGGTTTTTCGACATTTTTATACGGATAAAAGAATCCGTCCTCATCAATTCCCACATGATTGGAGATATCTGCCAGATAATGATAAAATGCTTTTATCTGTTTTTTTTCTGTCAGAATCGAAGTCGTAAGCGAATCCTGTATGCACGGAATCATCCGCAATTTCAGACTGCCGGAACCATCAATCTGAATCTGTGCAATCGTTGTGTAAAGTTTTCCGGTAGAAAACCAGAAATTTCCCACGCTGTATGCCACCGGCACATTTTTTATAAACTCAACGCCCTGCAGACGGTGCGGATGTCCACCAATCACGGCGTCTGCACCAGCTTTTACACAAAGGTCTGCAATCTCTGTCTGATCCTGCCCATAATGGATCTTTCCTTCTGTTCCCCAGTGAACATACGCGATCACATAATCACTGTTCTTCTTCGCACGCTTCAGTTCTTTCTTCCATACCTCTTCCTGCTGGGTCTTTAATACTCCCGGTTTCTCCTTCTGGGCTTTCTGTGTAAAATGATAAAACCTTTCGATTTCCGTTGCAGATACAATCGCAATCTTTCGTCCACCTGTGACCACATAACGCACAGCGCTTGCCTCTGTCAGATTTCTGCCACCACCACTGTACGGAATTCCCGCTGCATGCAATGCATCCAGCGTATCTAAAAATCCCTGCTCACCATAATCAAACACATGATTATTTGCCACAGAGACCATATCTATTCCCAGTGTGCGCAGGAATCCGGCATCTTTGGGATCTGCCCGAAAACAGTATGCTTTGCCAACCTGCCGCTGTCCCCGTGTTGTATAAGCAAACTCATTGTTTACCATCGTAAAATCTGCCGAAATCAGTTCCTTTTTTACTTCATCGGAAAAATAATCCGCCATGTGATTCTTTGCCATCTTCCCCGTACACCAATTCTCATCCAGACAGATATCCCCGACAAAATCCAGACGGATGCATGCCGGATCGGATGCTTCTTTCCAGATCACATCCTCATACGAATATGACATATACTGTTGCTGCCTGCAATACATAAGCCACAGAACATGCATACTGTTTCTGGTAAACCGATACCACAGATCCGGGTCCTGATTTCCGTTTTCCAGCTGTGTATACAGACTCTGCAGCACACCGCTCCCATACTTCGTTTCAATCCATCCCATAAAGGCTTCATCCACCGGATATTTCTGAAAAAACTTTCCGGAGGCAGTCCTTAAAATCTGGTTTTCCAGATCCTGTACTTCCGGCTCGGTTTCCTGTGATTGTTCCGTGACCTGGGAGGTTTTTTCCTCATATTCAGTTTGTACTTCCTTAGTCTCTTTCAGCGGCTGTGTATTTTGGATGATGCCATGTGTCAAAGCAAAAATAAACAACAAGAGAACGACACATTCCAGACATTTTTTCTTCATGTGTAAAATTTCAAAGGCTATTCACCTGAAATTCAGATGAATAGCCCTATAACCATACAAAATCAGATTCTAGTAGTTTACAATCTTACCGAAATCAGCTTTCAGGGATGCTCCGCCAACCAGACCACCATCGATGTCCGGCTTTGCGAACAGCTCTGCTGCATTTCCTGCATTTACAGATCCGCCGTACTGGATACGAACAGAATCAGCAGTAGCCTGATCATAGATTTCAGCTACACATGCACGGATTGCGCCACAGACTTCCTGTGCCTGATCGGATGTAGCAGTCTTGCCTGTTCCGATTGCCCAGATTGGCTCATAAGCGATTACCATGTTTGCAACGTCTGCTGCTGCAACGCCTGCAAGATCAGATTTGATCTGAAGTCTGATCCAGTCAAGTGTTACACCCATCTCTCTCTGCTCTAAAGTCTCTCCACAGCAAAGGATTGGAGTAAGTCCTGCCTCGATTGCCTTCTTAACCTTCTTATTTAAGAGAACATCATCCTCTTTGAAGTAGTCACGTCTCTCGGAATGTCCGATTACAACGTACTTAACACCAGCGTCTACCAGCATCTCTGCGGAGATCTCACCTGTGTATGCACCCTTCTCTTCGAAGTACATGTTCTCGGCACCAACCTGTACGTTGGTTCCTTTCACAGCCTCTACAACCGGTACGATATCGATTGCAGGTACACAGTAAACAACATCTACGCTGTCAGATACTACTAATGGCTTTAACTCTTCTACTAACTTTACAGCCTGGCTTGGAGTCATGTTCATTTTCCAGTTGCCGGCTACGATTTTCTTTCTTGCCATGATTTTTATTTCTCCTAATCTGTAAATAATTTAACTGTCTTTTATTTATCGTCTGCTGCTACTACGCCTGGCAGTTCCTTACCCTCTAAGAATTCAAGGGAAGCTCCACCACCGGTAGAAATATGGCTCATCTTATCAGCATAACCCATCTGGTTAACAGCTGCAGCGGAATCTCCACCACCGATGATTGTTGTTGCATCGGTCTCTGCAAGAGCCTTAGCTACTGCAAGTGTACCAGCTGCAAGTGTCGGGTTCTCGAATACACCCATCGGTCCGTTCCATACAACAGTCTTAGCTGTCTTAACAGCATCTGCAAACATCTCTGCGGACTTAGGTCCGATATCGCATCCCTCACGGTCTGCCGGCATAGCTGTGATATCACATACTTCTGTCTCTACAGGTCCGTCGATTGGATCCGGGAAATCCTTGATGGTAACAGCATCTACAGGAAGAAGGATCTTCTTGCCCATCTTCTCAGCCTTAGCCATCATTTCCTTACAGTAATCAAGCTTCTCATCATCGCAGAGAGAAAGTCCGATCTCATATCCCTGAGCCTTGATGAATGTGTAAGCCATACCACCACCGATGATAAGGGTATCACACTTCTCAAGCAGGTTGTTGATAACGTTGAGTTTGTCTGCTACCTTAGCACCACCGAGGATTGCTACGAATGGACGTACCGGATTCTCAACAGCATTTCCTAAGAAGGCGATCTCCTTCTCCATCAGGTAACCAACAACATTCTGTCCACCCTTTGCAGTGATGAACTTTGTAACACCGGCTACAGAAGCGTGTGCTCTGTGGGACGAACCGAATGCATCACATACATAGATGTCTGCAAGATCGGCAAGTTCCTTAGAGAACTGCTCACCGTTCTTTGTCTCCTCAGCGCCACGAAAACGGGTATTCTGAAGTAATACAACTTCTCCCTCTTTCATTTCCTCAACAGCCTTTGTAGCTGCCTCGCCTGTTACGTTGTAATCAGATACGAAGTTTACTTTCTGTCCGAGAAGCTCCTCAAGTCTCTTGGCAACCGGTGCAAGGGACTCTCCTTCGTTTGGTCCGTTCTTTACTTTTCCAAGATGGGAGCAAAGGATTACCTTTCCACCATCGTTTAATAACTTCTTAATTGTAGGAAGAGCAGCTTTGATACGGGTATCATCTGTGATCTCGCCAGCTTTCAGTGGTACATTGAAGTCACATCTTACAAGGACTCTCTTGCCCTTTGCGTTGATATCATCAACTGTTTTCTTATTTAATGCCATGTTTTTATTCTCCGTTCTGCCTTTTTGGCAATTTTAAACCCGAAGAAAAGGAAATGACTTTCCAGCCGGTTGTTTCATACTCCGCAGCTGCATAAAACAGCGGAATCCTTTCCTTTTCTTCTTATTTGTCATAATGAAAAAAGGTCCGGCCCTACAGGCCGGACCCTTTCACATAAACTAAGATAGATTATGCTAACTCAGAGAAGTACTTGATTGTACGAACCATCTGAGATGTGTAGCTGTTCTCGTTATCATACCAAGAAACAACCTGAACCTCATACAGATCATCACCGATTGGGTTAACCATTGTCTGAGTAGCATCGAATAAAGAACCGAATCTCATACCAACGATATCAGAAGATACGATCTCGTCCTCATTGTATCCGAAGGACTCATTAGCTGCTGCCTTCATAGCTGCGTTGATGTCTTCCTTAGTAACGCCAGCCTTCTTAACAACTGCTGTAAGAATTGTAGTAGATCCTGTAGGGGTTGGTACACGCTGTGCAGATCCGATTAACTTTCCGTTCAGCTCTGGGATTACAAGACCGATAGCCTTTGCAGCACCTGTGCTGTTTGGAACGATATTAACTGCAGCTGCACGGGATCTTCTTAAATCACCCTTACGCTGTGGTCCATCAAGAGTCATCTGATCACCAGTGTAAGCATGGATTGTTACCATGATACCAGACTGGATTGGAGCAAACTTGTTAAGAGCATCTGCCATTGGAGCTAAGCAGTTTGTTGTACAAGAAGCTGCAGAAATGATTGTATCAGAAGCCTTTAATGTCTCGTGGTTTGTATTGTAAACGATTGTAGGAAGGTCGTTTCCTGCTGGTGCAGAGATAACTACCTTACGAGCTCCGGCATTGATATGAGCCTGAGCCTTCTCCTTGCTTGTATAGAATCCAGAGCACTCTAATACAACGTCAACCTTTAACTCACCCCATGGGCAATTGTTTGCATCTGGGAAAGCGTAGATCTTGATTTCCTTACCACATACTGTGATAGAATCATCGCTTGCAGAAACTTCATCTGCATGCTCGTACTTACCCTGTGAGCTATCATACTTTAATAAGTGTGCTAACATCTTTGGGCTTGTTAAGTCGTTGATTGCTACTACTTCGTATCCTTCTGCTCCGAACATCTGTCTGAAAGCAAGACGACCGATACGGCCGAATCCGTTGATTGCTACTCTTACTGCCATTCTTAATTCCTCCTAGAATTGTAAATAAATAGTCTCATGGGACTTGCGTCCCAAGCTTCCTTTATTTTACCCAATTATTTCCGAAAGTTCAAGTCTTTTCTCCGTCTTTGTTAATTTTTTCACTAAAGGTATCTATTTCCCCTGAAATATAGTATAATCTTACGAAAAGACTTTTTCCAAAATCAACCACACAGAAAAAAGGAGGCTCTTATGCTTTGGGATACACATATGCACACGCATCACAGCGGAGACAGTGACGCATTGATGCCTGACATGATCCAGGCCGCTGTACGGCAGAACCTGGATGGCATCTGTTTTACCGATCATTTTGATTATGATTACCCGGATGATCCCAATCTGTTTCTTCTGGATTTTGATTCCTATATAAAAGAAGTCCGCAGTTTTCAGGACACCTGCCGTGACCGTCTTTCCATTCGTCTTGGAATCGAAGTCGGTCTGCAGCCCCACATCACGGAAATCAACCGCAAAGCGGTGACCGGACATCCGTTTGATTTTGTCATCGGTTCCTCCCACGTTGTTCACGGAATCGATCCCTATTACCCGAAATACTATGAAGGACGCTCCGAAAAAACTGCTTACCGCGAGTACTTCGAATCCATTCTGGAAAACCTGAACACCTATTCCGACTTCGATGTATACGGTCATCTCGATTATGTTGTCCGCTACGGTCCGGACCGCAACCGTTTCTATACATATGAGGCCTATGCCGATATCATTGATGAGATTCTGCGTAAACTCATTTCCATGGGAAAAGGGATCGAAGTCAACACGGCAGGATTCAAATACGGGCTGGGACATCCAAACCCGACCGAAGCTGTTCTTTTACGCTATCACGAACTCGGGGGAGAGATTCTGACACTCGGAGCCGATGCCCATGCGCCGGAGCACGTTGCATATGCGTTTGACCGTCTTCCTCAGATTCTGCGGCATGCAGGCTTCCGGTACTTTACGGTCTTTACCGGCAGAAAGCCGGACTTCCTTCCGCTTCCGGAATAGCGAAAATAAAGGATTAATTCCAAAAATTTCAAAATAGGTATTGCAAAATCCGAATAACACGGTATAATGTAAGTATTGAATGGTGTTATTTAAATATAGCATGCACGTACGCAAATGAGTATGTAGTTCAATTTTATTAAACAATTATCTAATTAACTACTCAGTTACTCAATTTCCTTTAAGTAACTAAGAAGGAGCAGGTTTCCTCGCCTGCTCCTTTCTTTGTTTTTGGGCTTCTGTCCTGATTCTTATATACCTGCTGTCTTTTCGCGGTTGCTCCCCGACCTCTTTTTTATAAAGGTAAGAACAGCAAGCAGGAGCATGAGGCTGATGCCAAGTGCTACCCACCAGATCTGTACCAGTCCTGCAATGATATAACCAATGATACATACCACAGCAACAACCGCTGCATACTGCATCTGCGTTGTCACATGGTTGATATGGTTACTCTGCGCGCCGGCCGAAGACATAACCGTTGTATCCGAAATCGGTGAAATATGATCCCCGCAGACGGCACCTGCCAGCACTGCGGAAACCGCAATGATCATCATTTCCAGATGATCTGCCCCCGGAAACATGGCGATTGCAATCGGAACAAGAATCGCAAATGTTCCCCAGCTTGTTCCGGTAGAAAACGCAAGGAACACTGCAACAACAAACAAAACAGCCGGAAGGAACAGGCTTGCAGAAGCACTCGTTCCAACGATGGATTCCACAAATGTACCAATCTGCAGAGCATCTCCCATTCCCTTTAAGGTCCAGGCAAATATCAGTATTCCGATCGCCGGGATCATCAGCTTAAAGCCTTCCACAAAACTCTCCATGAATCCTTTAAACGTAACCACCTTTCGCGGAAGATACAAAAACAGCATGACAAAGACCGTGACCATGGTTGCAAAAATCAGGCTGGTCTCCGCATCACATCCTGCAAATGCACTGACCACATCGGTCGCACCGCCCAGAAATCCGGTATAGATCATGGCACCAATTGCAGAACCGATCAGAACAATCACCGGAAGAAGCAGATCAATCACTTTTCCGTTGGAAGAAATATCTTCTTCCTTAACCTTTTCAAACTCTTCCCCGCCGCTGGTAAACAGATCTCCTTTTGCAGCATTCTCCTCATGTTTTTTCATGAGTCCGAAATCAAAACCTGCAATAATCACAAAAAATACCATGACAATCGTCAGAATCGCATAGAGATTGTACGGAATTGTTCGCAGAAACAGCTGAAATCCCGTAATCCCGGCATCTTTCGGAACATACGAATTGACGGCTGCCGCCCAGCTGGAAATCGGCGCAATGATGCAGACCGGCGCAGCGGTCGCATCAATGATATATGCCAGTTTTGCGCGGGATACTTTGTAGCGGTCAGTTACCGGACGCATCACAGATCCGACGGTCAGACAATTGAAATAATCATCCACAAAAATCAGCATTCCAAGTCCTGTGGTTGCCAGCATTGCGCTCTTTTTTGACCTGATCTTGCTGCCGGCCCATCTTCCATAAGCAGCTGAGCCTCCTGATTTTGACATCAATACAATAATCATTCCAAGCAGCACATCAAAAATCAGAATATTCAGATTCATGCTGTCTTTCATAATCGAAAACAGGGCATTGAATGCATTCCACGGATGAAATCCGGTATATAACAGTGCTCCGACCGCCACTCCAATAAACAGGGAACTGTATACTTCCTTGGTGACAAGTGCCAGTATGATTGCCAGAAGAGGCGGCACCAGTGACCACCATGTTCCGATAAAAATCGACGTATCCATTTTCCAGATTATTCCTCTCTTATGCCTTTATTTTGTATCACTATTTTAACTTAAACTGCTGCACCAGATCATTCAGAGAAGCAGACTCTGCAGAAAGCTCCTGACTGGTTGCGGAAGATTCCTCTGCGATTGCCGCGTTGCTCTGTACAACCTCGGAAATCTAGTTTACACCGGACTCTGCCTGCTTGATCTGCTCTGCCTGTGTCTCGGAAAGCTGTGCCAGTTCCTGGGATTTCTTTGCCACTTCATTGATTCCCTCTACAAGAGAAATAATCGTCTGGAAAGTCACATCAACTGCCTGATTGCCGTTTTCGATTTCCTGAATAGAGTTCATAATCAGCTCACGGGTATTGACTGCAGACTGTGCACTCTCATCCGCAAGTTTTCCGATCTGGGATGCAACTACGGCAAAGCCCTTGCCGGCTTCTCCTGCACGTGCAGCCTCAATGGATGCGTTCAGGGCAAGCAGGTTCGTCTGCTCCGCGATCTCCTCGATCTGTCCGATGATTGTCTCAATCTGCTTGGACATATCGCTGATTCTCTTCATTGCTTCGGTAACTGCATTCATTTCCTTCTGTGTCTTATCTGCTTCCTGTGCATATTTTACAGATAATTCGTAAGAAGCCTGTGCACTCTCATGTGTGTGCTCAACCCCTTCTGTGATATTGGCAAAGGATGCCAGAAGTTCTTCCACTGCACCTGCCTGATCGGTAGATCCCTCTGCCAGTGTCTGTGATCCCTCTGCCAGATTGGTAGAACCTGCAGATACCTGGGAAGCAGCCTCCTCAATCCGGTGCATCGTCTCATTCATATCGGTGTTCATGACATGGATTGCATCATTCATTGCCGCAAACTCACCCATATATTTCTCCGGAATTTTGGAAACACCGGTATAATCATTGTGAGCCATCAGATCCATACGGTGGTTGACATCCTGAATAACAGCGGCCAGATTCTTTGCCATCTCGCGCGCAACAATTACCATCTCGGAAATTTCATCCTCTGATGTCATCTCCGGGAATTCGCTGGAGAGATCCCCCTTTGCAAATGTATCAAAACGGGCACCCAGCTGATCCAAAGGATCAACAATATTCTGTGCAAGCACTCTGCCGATCCGGCGGGCTACAAAAATTGCAAGTGCAATAACCGCAATAATTGCAATAAGTGTGATCAATTCTACCATTGTAAGAATTTTCTCTAACTTATCTCCATGCTCGGTATTTGCATCCATCAGTTTCACCATATCCTGATAAATCTCCTCATAGATCGGTGCCACCTGATCCTGTGCCATCTGCTGTGCTTCATGGCGCGCATCAATATCCTGTGTATTCTTTCCTTTTTCCAGTACTGCATCACAGATTTCATAATATTCCGTCAGTTTTTCTGTGATGCTGCTATAGATTTTCTCCTCATCCGAAGATGAAACCGTATTTTTTACCTCTTTGGTGTACTGCTGGCAGGATTCTTTCTTCTTCTCATAATTTTCTACGCAGCTGTTCACAAGGTTTTCATCCTGATATCCGATCGCAGCACGCAGATAACTTCTCGTATCGGCAAACGTAATCATCATCTTGCCGATATCACCCTGTGAAAAACCATAATTTTTCAATGCATAATTATAGCGGTTGCTGACCACAATTCCGGATACGGCTCCCACAACACCGGAAATGCTAACAATCAGGGCCACCATCACAATTGCAGAAGAAATTCGTTCTTTTAATCTCTTCTTATTTAACTTTTCAATCAACTTTTGTATCATATAAGTTTCCTCCTCAAACGGGTTCTCATTTGTTTAGATATTTTTTCAGAATTTCTTCCGTCATCTCAAACGGATAGTTCTTTAACTTGGCAGGATTCTGCAACAGTTTCTGCACATCCTCCTCCCACAGTTCCTCCGGGATCTGTGGTTTGCCCAGCAGCTTGTCCAGATAGGCGATAAATTCAGCCCGGTTCTCAAATCCAAGCAGCTCAAGCACCTCTGCCACCCGCTTCTGATTATTGTAAAAACGCAAAAATCCCGGCAGGAAAAATCCGACTGCCTTTCCATGCGGAATGCCAAGCTCATATGTGACCGGATAACTTAATCCGTGCGGAATACTGGTACCGGTATGTGCAATCGCCATACCTGCCACAACCGATGCATGCATGAATGTTTCGTATCCTTCATCCGGAATCTTAATCCCGGAAGAAAGCAGGTATTCCTTTGCACTGCCCCAGATCCGAAGACCTTCCGCTGAATATATCCGGTTATATGCATTTGCATTAGTATTCAGATATGACTCAATCAGATGTGCCAGCGCATCCACACAGGTGCTGACCATATTCTCATAAGAAGAAGTCTTTAAATATCCGGCATCCACAAATGCCAGATCCGCAAACCATTTGTGTGCGATTGACTGCTTGGTATGTAAGTCGTGCCGTGTCAGAATCGCATAAGGCGTCACTTCCGATCCCGTACCGGATGTGGTCGGGACTGCTGCAACCGGATAGCCCTGCATCAGCTCCGGATGATAAAGACGCTCCTCTGCATGATCGATTGCCGATGGATTCGCTGCCAGAAGCGAAATCGCCTTGGACGCATCCATCGGAGAACCGCCTCCCACAGCCACAAAGAAATCCACCTGTTCTTTTACTGCAATGCCCGCTGCCACAGCCACGGTCTCCACAGAAGGATTCTCTTCGATCTCATCAAAAATCACATAGGTCTGCCCGTTTGCCTGCAATGCCTGTTCAACTGCTGCAAGCGAACCATTGATGCGGCTGGAATGTTTTCCCGTCACAATCATGGCTCTGCTTCCTAATGCTTTTAACTCTGCACCGTTTTCCGAAACACAACCGCTGCCAAAAAATACCTTCGTCGGCATATACAATCTCATGTTTCTTCTCCTTTATGCGTTGCACATCTCTGTAACAACTTCATTGATCACCTTTCCGTCTGCCTTTCCTTTCAGCTCCGGCATAATCGTCTTCATGATCTGTCCCTTGTTCTTCGTTGCAATCACATCTGCAAACTTTTCCTTAACAATCGCAGTCACTTCCTCTTTCGAAAGCATCTTCGGTGCATATTCTTTCATAATGTCATAACGTTTTCTGTACTCCTCCAGCAAATCGGTACGGTCTGCCGGGCAGGAATCGATCTGTTCCTGAACGGTCTTTAATTCCTTCATGATTGTGGCATTGACCATATCCTCCGGAATGTCATCTCTGCATCCGGCATCAATGGCATTTTTCTTCACTGCCGAAACCAGAGACGAAATTGCATCCTTCCGTTCCTTGTCGCGCGCTTTCATCGCTGCCATCATATCTTTGCGTAGCTGTTCCATCTGCATAATTTCCTAACCTCCATGTCTATAAAATTCAGATAACTACATTATACTACGCTTCGGGCTGATAGCAAAGAATAACCTTACATTTTTTAATTATATTTATGAATTTTTTTCTGAAACTCCCGAATATCCTTTGCAATTTCACCACTGAGCCTGTCTCTTATACACATCTGACGCT
>ENA-OYWO01000557-OYWO01000557.1-human-gut-metagenome-genome-assembly--contig:-NODE-557-length-21874-cov-7.591686_pt1 | contig 21874 bp, 24 predicted proteins | sample MGYA00244170_ERZ653397 | MGnify/ENA primary metagenome ERZ653397 (study PRJEB26926, sample SAMN06164906) | human gut metagenome | biome: ENVO:00009003; feature: ENVO:2100002; material: ENVO:00002003...
ATAGGTATAAAGCGTATTATGACAAACTGAGGGAAAAAGAGGAATAGACCATTTTGCTGATGTCAGCAATATGTTATATGAGAGTTGCGGACGATTTTTTTGACCGCAAATGGATGGAGGAGTTCTATGGCAGAAGATAAAAAGAAAGAAATCGATGTTACAGTAATAGAAGTAACAGAAGAATATCTAAAAGAAAAACTGTATAAAATTAGGGGTAAAAGGGTATTGCTTGATGCTGATTTAGCAGAGATATATGGCTATGATACGAAGGGATTTAATAGACAGGTAAAAAATAATATTGAAAAATTTGATGAAGATTTTATGTTTGAATTGACAGATGAGGAATTAGAAGATTTGCGGTACAAAAATTGTACCGCAAATATAAGTTCAAAAAGTCGTTATAATCCTCATGTATTTACAGAGCAAGGATTATATATGCTGATGACTGTCTTGAAAGGACCGTTGGCTGTTAAACAGAGCAAGGCATTAATAAGAACCTTTAAGAAAATGAAAGATTATATATTAGAAAATCGTGATTTAATAGGTCAGCGGGAAATACTTCAGTTAAGCATGGAGACTGCTAACAACAGAATAGAAATTAACAAAATCAACTCAGATATGATATCTCTTGAAAAGCAGATTTCAGATGTTGCAGAAGGCTTGAAGGATGTTGTTACAAAATCTGAGTTGGCTGATATGATGAACAGCTTTGTTTCAGATGATGATGACAAGTGGCTCATGTTTAATGCAAAATTCAGTAGTGCAGATGAGGTATATGAGTCCATTTATAAGCAGGCAAAGTCGTCAATATATGTCGTTGACAATTATATTGGATTAAGAACGCTGGTACATCTTAAAAATTCTCCTACAGGAGTAAATATTACTTTATTCAGCGATAATGTTGGGAATAATAAACTTCATAATATAGAATTTACGGATTTTTGCAAAGAATATCCATCCGTAAAAATATCAATGAAAAAGACAGGCGGTATATTTCATGATCGATTCATAGTGTTGGATTATGGAACTGCTGATGAAAGGGTTTTCTTATGTGGAGCTTCATCAAAAGATGCAGGGGCTAGAATAACCAGTATTGTTGAAGACTACGGAGTATCTAAATATGCTCCGGTTATTGCCACACTGTTGAAAAATCCAACTTTGATTTTACCACAGTAGAGGGGAGTGAATGCATTGAAAAAGAAAGCAGAAAGTTTCGGATTTGAGGAAAATCCTGTGCCGGCAGATAGGTATCAGGATATTATAGGACAGGTGGTAAGAGGAAAAATAGACCGCCCTATGGGAAGTTGTCACCCGCGTCATAAGAATATATTTTATCCGGTCAATTATGGTTATGTTACCGGGATAACAGGCGAAGACGGAGCAATTCGTAGTGATGTGACTGTTCCGGGTGATGATGAAATATATGCACAGATTGCATTTCAGGAACAATTTTTAAACGGTGTTCTGGTCGGATAGTAGGCTTCGGTAAAGTTTTTACCGAAGTCTATTTTTTGCCACAAGTTGTCGTACAATTTGCAGGAGAAATGCCATGGCAGAAAATACAGAATTAATGACGGTAGATAATATATGTAATCGAGTTTATGTCATAATAGGTCAACAGGTTATGCTGGATTGTGATTTGGCTGAGATTTATGGGTATGAAGTGAAGCGTTTGAATGAACAGATAAAGCGTAATATTGTAAGGTTTCCGGAAGATTTTATGTTTCAGCTGACAAAGGGTGAGATTCCGGAAGATTTTTTAAAGTCGCAAATTGCGACTTTAAACGAAAATGGAAATAAAAGAGGGCTTCACATTAAAAAATTGCCATATGCATTCACGGAGCAAGGTATTTATATGCTTGCTACAGTTCTCAGAGGTGAGCTTGCAGAACAGCAAAGCATTTTTATTATGCGTGCATTTCGTGAAATGCGTCATTATATAAAGCAAAACCAACAGTTTGTTACACAGGCGGAGATGCATCTTGTAAGTGCAAGAGTATCAGAAATTTCTGTGCAAATGTTAAATATGTCTGATAGACAGAAGAAAACAGAACAAGATATTCAAGTTATTCAAAAGAGCATAGACACACTTAACGAAAACTTTGTTTCGGATAAGGATTTTAAAAATTTTGTTATCTATAAAGTACAGAAGTTTGAAGCAGATGCGGCATACATAGATATATATATCAGATTGCCATATAATAGGAGATACGTGGAAATCAGGCAAGGTACTCCATAACACTTGTGAGGCTCGGAAGGACGATCTCGGCAAGAGATTGCATCTCTTCATCTGCCGGCAGCAGATCAGGGACCATGATCGGGTGTAGGCCGCCGGCATGTGCTGCACGGATTCCATTGTATGAATCTTCAATTGCATATGAGTCTGACGGAGAGATGTTAAGCTCTTCGCAGGCTTTTAAGAAAATATCCGGAGCCGGCTTGCTGCGGCTTACCATATCGCCGCATATTATACGGTCGAAATACTCGATTATACCGGCATCACGCAGTTCATCCGTAACGACCTGCTGTCTGGTTGAGGAAGCAAGAGCGATTTTCTTGCCACGTTCTTTTAAGAACGTGAGAAGTTCTTTGACACCCTGTTTCATCGGAAGCCTGCCGCCGTCATATCTCGAATGGAATATTACTGATGATTCCCTGGCATATTCATCATACGGAAAATCAGCGCCGTACAGATTAAGCATGATTTCACGGGTGCGCACCATGGTCGTTCCGGTGCATGCAAGAATGGCTTTTTCTATATTGGGAATATTGTGGCGCGAAGCAACCTCTTCCCAGCATTGCATTACCGCACGCTCTGAATCGAATATAACACCATCCATATCAAAAACGACCGCTTTGTATAATATATTTCTATTCATGGAAAATACTAACCTTTCATTGAGTTTATGAACAAATTAAATTATAATAATCATATCATATGGAAAGAAGGAATGGCAAATGATTATTGATTTTAATAAAATACCTGAAGAAAGAAAGCCTGGGTTTAAAGGTGGAAAAGGTGAGCTTTGCGCGAAAATGTATGCAGATGAACTGAATAAAATAATGTATGACAGGCTGGAGCCGGGTTCATCGATAGGATATCATGTGCATGAGACCAACAGTGAAATCATTTATATTCTGGCAGGCAAGGCGGATTTTATCTATGACGATGGGACAGAAACCGTGGAAGCGGGAGGGTGCCATTACTGCCCGAAGGGACATGGTCATTCAATGATCAATAACGGAACAGATGACATAGTATTTTTTGCTGTTGTTCCGGAACAATAATAAAGATGACGGGGATTACTCCTCGTCATCATCATCAAGAATTTCATCAAGTTCTTCTGAATCAAGTAACTCATCAAAAGCATCTGATGCAATTTCATATTCCTCATCATCCTCGATGTTGTCAATGGACGGTTCACCATCTGCATCTTCGGAATAACGGTAAATGTAAACCTCACCGTTCTCCTCTTCTTCGCCGCCAAGCGGGAGAAGTGCGATATATTCTCTTTCACCGGCCGGGAATATAGCTACAATGCCGCATTCAACCTCTTTATCATCATCGAATGTAAGCGTAACGGTATCGCCTTCAAAATCTTCGTAAGTGCTCATATAGGGCTCCTTTCATTCATTGATATGATAATTGTATCAGAAATCAGACTAAGCCGCAACGTGAAAATGTTTGTTTGACTTAATAAAATTAAAAAAAATCTTGATTTTTTTATTTTTGTAATGTATTATGAAAAAAAAGAAACAAAGGTCGACGGAGACATCTACTGAAAGGCGCAGTAGGTGTTTTTTTTGTAAAGACCCAAGGAGGCACATATATGGATGAAATCGATAAGAAAATAATTACACTTTTGCAGCAGAATGCAAGGACCCCGCTTAAGACACTGGCGGAACATGTATTTTTATCATCACCGGCGGTATCTGCGAGGATTGAGAGGCTTGAGAAAGAAAATATAATTTCCGGATATACAGCCAGAATTAATCAGACAAAGCTTGGATATCATATTACGGCTTTTATTAATCTTGAGATAATACCGGCACAGAAGGAGGAATTTTATCCTTTTATAAAGGCGTGTCCAAATGTGCTGGAATGTAACTGCGTGACAGGTGATTTCTCAATGCTTATTAAAGTTGCTTTTTCTGATACAATGATTCTGGACTCGTTCATTGGAAGACTTCAGAAATTCGGAAGGACAAGTACCCAGATAGTATTCTCAACGCCGGTTGAGAACAGGGGCGTTGATGTGACAGCGATAGATGTCTCACAGAACCCATAAAAGGGTTGTAAAAGCTGTCCCGCTTTGATACAATATATAATATTCCGTACAACATAAATGGAGAATGTTATGAATATCAAGGATACGAAGATAGTACTGGCTTCAGCATCACCGAGAAGACTTGCACTGCTTGAACAGGTAGGTGTGGAATGTGAGGTCATTCCTTCAGAACGTGAAGAGATTATAAGAGAGATAAGCCCTGAAAGAATAGTCAGACAGCTGGCATCCGATAAGGCACATGATGTATTTGACAGGCTGCCCGGAACGGACGGCAATACGTTGGTAATAGGCGCGGATACGGTCGTGGCGGTGGATGGGCGAATTCTTGGGAAGCCTCATTCATATGAAGAAGCCTTCGATATGATTAAGCTTATCCGGGGAAGAGAACACAATGTGATCACAGGTGTAGATATTATAGGCAAAGATCGTGAAGTGTGTTTTTCCGAAGTAACCGGGGTCAGGGTATATCCGATGTCTGATGAAGAGATAGAAGAATATCTGTCCTGCGGTGAGAGCATGGATAAGGCCGGTGCATATGGCATACAAGGATTCTTTGCGGCATATATCCTTGGAATAAACGGAGATTACAATAATGTTGTCGGACTTCCGGTATCACGGCTGATACATGAGATTAAGAAAATGTGAGGACAGAAATATGAGTGAAATCGATAATATTTGTGCAGAAGTATTTTATGAGAACCAGGAGCAGCTGTTTCCGAAACAAGTAGTGGCTGATATTGATGAGGCCATTGATTTTCTTGAGGAATGCATGGCTCAGGTGTTTGATGATAAGAAAGAACTCCTTGAATATATGAAGGATGAAGGAATAGATATAAGTGATTATGAAGATGTGAGCGATGCCCTTGAGGTATTTGCACTTCCTGACGGAAGGTATCTGTATGTTGAAGCGTAGACATTTCAGAATAATGATATGTGTCTGTCTTGTGTGCCTTATGACCATATGTGCAGGATGTGCCAGAGTGCAGTTTACGACAGGACTTAAGCGGAGTACATTTGCGGTTATTAACGGCCGTAAGATAAGCATGGATGAGGCGATGCTGCTGCTCGGAGAACTCAGGTGCTCTTATGAGAAAACATTCGATTCAGAAGTATGGAGTGAGAAGATTGAAGGCATGACCGCAGAGCAATATGTCAAGAACAATGTCCGCGATACACTGGAACAGATAGCCGTTCTTGAAGATTTTGCGGATGATTTTTCCATAAGACTCACGGATGAAGACTGCGATATGATTGCTAAAGCAGCGGATGAGTATATGACCGGTTATGATGGTAATGGGACAATTGATAAATCTGATGTGGAAGACTTCTATACATCTTTAAGGATGGCACAGAAAGCATTTTATACGATTACCGATACAGTGGATACCGAGGTCAGCGAGGATGAGGCAAGGGTTATTAATGTTCAGTATATTTATGTTGCGACTGTTGAGTATGATGATGACGGTGTGAGAACAGAACTTAGTCAGGCTGATGTTTCGCGTGCATATAAGCGGGTGCAGTCATTGCTTTCCCAAACGGATGATGGTACCGATTTCGCGGCACTTGCCAGGGAGAACAGTGATGATTCGCAATATACGCTTGAATTCGGACGAGGAGAATACCTTGAAGAATTCGAGAATGCGGCATTTAAGCTTGAGGTAGGAGAAATTAGCGGTATTGTTGAAACTGATATCGGATATTATATAATCAAGTGCGTCAATGATAATGTCGAGAGTGATTATGATAAGAGGAGTGCCGAAATTATTTTATCGAGACGCATGAAGGTTTTCTCGGACCAATATGCAGCTCGTCTTGAGAAAAGTTCTACGGAATTTAATAAGCGTTTCTGGGAAAATACGCCGATGGACGAGGTGATTCCAGGAACCGGAAAGCTGTATGAAATATATAATGAATATTTTGTTAGCACTCAATAGAAATGAGTGCTAATTTTTCCTTGACTTTCTGAAAGATTGGTATTACTATATCTTTCAGAAAGATTTTTTTTATTAAAGGAGTTGGTTATTATGGCACAGGAACATGGAAATCTGTCAATTAACAGTGAGAATATATTCCCTATAATTAAGAAATGGATGTATTCTGATCACGATATTTTCTTTAGAGAGCTTATATCTAACGGATGTGATGCTATTACCAAGCTTAAGAAGTTAAGTCTTATGGGTGAATATGAACTTCCTGAGGACTATAAGCCGGTCATTAAGGTAAGCGTAAGCTCTAAGGAGAAGACTATTACATTTACCGATAACGGACTCGGTATGACTGCCGAAGAAGTTAACGAATATATTAACCAGATAGCTTTCTCTGGTGCGGAAGCATTCCTTGAGAAATATAAGGACAAGGCTAATGAAGACCAGATTATAGGACATTTCGGACTTGGTTTTTATTCGGCATTTATGGTTGCCGACCGTGTGGCAATAGATACGCTGTCATATAAGGCAGATGCTGTGGCAACGCATTGGGAATGCGACGGCGGTACAGAATATGATATGACGGATGGCGATAAGACAGAAGTCGGTACGCAGATTACTTTGTACCTTAATGATGATTGTACTGAATTTGCTAATGAATACAGGGCTCGTGAAGTAATCGAGAAGTACTGTTCATTTATGCCTTATGAGATATATCTTGATAATGCAGACGACACAGAAGAGAAGACGGAGATGATTGAGAAAGATGACCTTCGTGATACCGATACCATTATTGAAACGGTTGTGGAAGAGGCTAAGACCGAGGAAGTTGAGGACGAAGACGGTAACAAGAAGACTGTTGAGACCAAGCCTGCAAGTGAGAGATATAAGATTAAGAAGAGACCGGTTCCGCTTAATGATATACATCCGCTTTGGACGAAGCATCCTAACGAATGTACGGATGATGAATACAAGGATTTCTACCGCAAGGTATTCCACGATTACAAGGAGCCGTTATTCTGGATACATCTGAATATGGATTATCCGTTTAACTTAAAGGGTATACTTTATTTTCCTAAGATCAATATTGAGTTCGAGAGCGCTGAAGGTGTTATTAAACTTTACAATAATCAGGTATTCGTAGCGGATAATATTAAAGAAGTTATTCCTGAATTTCTTATGTTATTAAAGGGCGTAATTGATTGTCCGGATCTTCCGCTCAATGTATCAAGAAGTGCGCTTCAGAATGACGGATTTGTTAAGAAAATATCAGATTATATTACGAAGAAAGTGGCGGACAAGCTTTCGGGAATGTGTAAGACAGATAAGGAAAGCTACGAGAAATACTGGGATGACATAAGTCCGTTTATTAAATTCGGATGTCTTAAAGATGACAAGTTCTGTGAAAAGATGAATGATTACATCCTGTTCAAGAATCTTGACGGCAAGTATCTTACACTGCCGGAGTGCCTTGAAGAGAATAAAGAGAAACATGAGAATACTGTATTCTATGTTAAAGATGAAATTGAACAGGGCCAGTATATTAAGATGTTCAAGGACCAGGGAATGGATGCGGTTATTCTTAAACATAATATTGACCAGCCGTTCATCACACATCTTGAGCAGAAGAATGAGAACCTTAAGTTCTTAAGCATAGATTCCGATCTTTCCGAGATTTTTAAGGATGATGCGGATGACAGCGAAGAGGCTAAAGAAGCTCTTAAAGCTGATAATGACAAGCTTTCCGAAATATTTAAGAAGGCACTTGGCAAGGATAACCTTCAGGTCAAAGCCGAGAAACTCAAAGATGCAGAAGTTTCTTCTATGATAACAATCAACGAAGATTCCAAGAGAATGGCCGACATGATGAAGATGTACGGCGTGTCCGGAATGGATCCGGAGATGTACGGCGCACAGGGCGAGACTCTTGTACTTAACCTCAACAATGTTCTGGTTAAATATATACTTGACAACCCTGAGAGTGATAATGTTACAATGTTCTGTGAGCAGTTGTATGATCTGGCTATGGTAGGACACGGTCAGGTAGCACCTGAGAGAATGACAGCATTTATTGCCAGAAGTAACAGAATAATGGAACTTCTGACTAAGTAAGCAGAGGTATTTAATGAAATCAGACAATGATTCTGTTATAGAATTTGAGTGGATTGAAGTTAATATTGATGATGATTGTAAGGCTGTGCAGCCGGATGCGGATGCACAGCCTGAAGTTGTTGAAACACAACAGCCTGAGTCTAAGGCAGTATCGGCAGTTCGTAATATTTTTGGATATTTAATCGCGGTTGCAACCGCTGTTCTGATATATATAGTCGTCAGCAGATTTGTTGTAATCAATGCTAATATTCCTACGCGCTCAATGGCTCCTCTTATCGAATCGGAAGACAGACTTATGGGATTCCGCATGGCATATTTGTTTGCGGAACCGAAACGTGGAGATGTTATTATATTCAGACATAAATGTTATGATGATGAAGATGAGCAGCTTTTAATCAAGCGTATAATCGGCCTGCCCGGAGATACCATACAAATTACGGATAATATGGTATATATAAATGATATACCGTATGAGGAGACATATCTTCCGGATGGCGTATACATGAACAGTTTTGGACCGTATAAAGTTCCGGAAAATGCCTATTTTGTAATGGGAGATAACCGGACCATATCCAATGACGCCAGAAGCTGGACATATAAGGATGTGACATCGGATGAAATCGTTGCCAGAGCGTGGTTTAAGTATTATCCTCATTGGGAAGTCTTTTGACAATAAGATTATGCGTGTTGTATCTTGTCGCGGCGTGTCGATAATTTCCTATTGAATTTATAATATCAAAATCATATAATTCATACGATTGAAGAAGTTGTATCACAGCAGTGTAAATCATAGCGTGTGTAAGAAAGGATGATATGTATGAATACATATATGGTTAAACTTAACAGTCAGCAAGATGTTATCAATTTTGTGAACATGATGGGCAAAACGGGATGCAACGCGGATATTAAGTGCGGAAGCATTGTTGTTGATGCATGTTCGATTCTTGGAGTGATTTCACTTGGACTGAACAAAATGCTTGAATTGGTAACTTACGGTGATCCGGGAAGTGATTTTGAACAGAATATCAAACAGTATAGAGCTGCATAAGCACTTTTTGGAAATATTTTTATAAAGAGACTGTAATGCGGAATCTCATTTATGTTGAGATGCTGTACGACAGTCTCTTTTTTGTTGACATGAGATTATAAAGATGATATCATACTAACTGTATTAGTTGACATAGTACAGTTTGCGATATGAAGGAGGATTTATGTTAGAGGCAATTAATCTGTGCAAAGTATATAAGCCTAAGAAGGGCGTACCGGTCAAAGCTCTCGACGGGATATCATTAAGATTTCCTGAGAAGGGAATGGTATTTCTTCTCGGAAAGTCGGGAAGCGGAAAATCTACATTGCTGAATCTTCTCGGAGGACTCGATAAATATGATTCGGGTGAGATAATTATTAAAGGCGTGTCATCAAAAGATTTCAAGCAGCAGTATTTTGATTCATACAGGAATACTTACGTCGGATTTATTTTTCAGGAATATAATATACTTGATGAATTTTCGGTTGGAGCCAATATTGCCCTTGCTATAGAATTGCAGGGACGCAAGGCGACGGACGAAGAGATAAATAATATTTTGAGGGAAGTTGACCTTGAAGGATACGGAGACCGTAAACCTAACGAACTCTCGGGAGGACAGAAACAGAGAGTAGCCATAGCGAGAGCGCTTATCAAGAACCCTGAGATCATAATGGCTGATGAGCCGACAGGCGCGCTTGATTCCAATACGGGAAGACAGATTTTTGATACATTAAAGAAACTTTCGCGCGATAAACTTGTGATAATTGTATCCCATGACAGGGAATTTTCCGAACAATATGCCGACAGGATAATTGAGCTGGCTGACGGCCATGTTATAAGTGATGTGGAATATTCGGGAGATAGTGAAGAAGCGGAACAGGAAGATAATATTATATATGATAATGACATGGTCAGGATAGCTTCAGGTTACCATCTTACGGAGGAAGACAGACTGGCAATCAATGATTATATAGACAGACTCGGAAGTGGACAGGTAACATTGAGGCTTGGAAAAAATCGTATAAACAGCAAGCGTTTCACGGCAACCGACCAGAATAAAATAAAGAAACAGGATGGTTCGGCATTCAAGCTTATCAAGTCAAAACTGCCTCTTAAGAATGCCTTTAAAATCGGTGCAAGCGGATTAAAATATAAGAAAATCCGTCTTATCATAACTATTCTGCTGTCGTGTCAGGCCTTCGGACTTTTCGGACTGGCAGATACATTTGGTTCATACAATCATATAAAGGTATGCACCAATTCACTTATTGACAGTGGTGTTAAATATCTTGCTTATTCAAAGAGCGTTAAGAGCACTGACGGTGGTAACGATTACTGGTGGAATAGCGGAAACTATAAGATAAGCAAAGAAGAAGTGCAGCAGATGGAACAGGATTTAAATATTCCGTTCAGCGGTGTATTCAGTCCGATAAGTTCGATAGATTTAGGCTCATACTACGATCCGGAAGCCAAATTTACCGAAACAGAGTTCAATATATATGCACGGAGCTTCAGTGGATTTACCGAAATTGATAATGATAAGATGAATAAACTGAATGTTAAGCTTGCAGCAGGAAGACTTCCGGATGGAAACAAGAACGAGCTTGCGGTAAGCGAATATGTTTTTGAATCATTTAAGATAGGAGGATACCGGCAGGATAACAGTCAGAAAGCTGACAAAATTGAGAAGTATGATGATCTTATCGGTAAGACGCTTAAGCTTAAAGATGAAGAATACACAATAACCGGTATTGTTGACACCGGACTTAATCTGGACAGATACGAATCGCTTATCAAGAAGAAAGAAGGGCAGTCAACTGCCGATGCTCTTGTTAATTATGCATTATATAATGAATTCAGTTATGAAACCGGATACGGACTTGCCGGAACGGCAATGGTCGGTGACGGACACCTTGATAAAATGATTCAGAATGAACCTAAGCTTATACCTATTAATGCAATAATCGGACTTGATGCTACGGATGACGGGTATAACCTGTGGTCGAATGAGAGCATAGTGCATTTTGAGGATGTGCCTAAGGAAGATATAGTCTGGACGGACGGAGAGAAGAAGGAGCTTGGTGATAAAGAAATAATTGTGACATTTTCATCGCTTAATATCGATTCGATAGAGAATACGGATATCACAAGTGTGGCAGATAATCTTAAAGATATAAACCTGAAACTCTGGATTAACGGTTATGATGGCAGCTACGAGGTGTATGATGGGTATAAAATTGTTGGTATAGTCAAAGATGACAGCATTTATGCCAAAACATCGTCATTTATAGTATCTGACACCAACAGAGTCAATGAACTTACAGATCCGAAGCAGATCGGAGAATATAATTATGTTGTCGGTGTAATGCCTCAGACTAAAGCGGATGTAATGAAAGTTGTAAGTTACAGCTATCGTGAAAACAGCGATATAAGATATGAGATTCAGAACAGCACAACATATGAACTTGATACCGTAAACACAATATTGAAGAAGTTAGCTAAGGTATTTATGTATATCGGAATCGGCTTTGCGGTATTTGCAACTGTAATGTTGGCAAACTTTATCGCAACCAGCGTTGCGCACAAGAAACAGGAAATTGGTATACTGAGGGCTATCGGTTCGAGAAGTAATGATGTATTCAGGATATTTTTCTCTGAAAGCTTCATAATTGCAATGATTAATTTCGTGCTCTCGGCAGCCGGTGTGTTTGCAGTTACGATGATTATCAATAATTATATAAGAAAAGATCTTGGCGTACTTATAAGTCTTCTGACATTCGGACCGAGACAGATTCTGCTGATACTTGTTCTGAGTATTTTTGTTGCGGCAGCGGCAAGTTTCATACCGGTGAAGAAGATAGCATCAAAGAAACCTGTTGATGCCATAAGAAACAGATAAATGATCCGATGAAACAATAAAAAGAAAAACATAACAGATATGTACCGGAGACACTTTCACAGAGGGTGTCTCCCTTTTTGTACATTAAGATCAGCTTGAATGTCCGGCCTTCTTTTCGAGAATGTTTATTAATTTATACAGAACTCCCGATAAAATGCATAATATCACAATTGACATAAGAACCCAGTCCATTTTGAAAACCTGACTTCCGTATATTATCAGATAACCAAGACCGCTGTCGGCCGCCAGGAATTCACCGATAATCACACCTACAAGCGAAAGACCGAGATTTACTTTCATTGTATTGATTATTGTTGGTATTGAAGATGGTATGACCAGTTTGGTGAGAATATGCCGTCTCTTGCCACCGAGAGTACGGATTAATTTGATTTTTTCTGGGTCTGTTTCAATGAAGGCAGTATATATGCTTAAAACAGCACCGAATATGGCAACGGAAACCGCAGCGACGATAATGGTTTTTACATTGTTGCCGAGCCATACTATGAGAACCGGTGCGAGCGCTGATTTGGGCAGACTGTTCAAGAGCACAATATATGGTTCTGCAATTTTGAAAACCATCCGGAACCGCCACATTAACATTGCGCATAGCATGCCTGCCGCAATTACGATGGAGAAACATATGAGGGTTTCGTAAACGGTTACCCACAGATGCTTCCATATTATGCCTGTTCCGGCCATATCGGTAAAACATCTGATAATTCTTGAAGGACTGCTGAATACAAAAGAATTGAGTACGCCGATGTCCGCGCATAGTTCCCATCCGCCGATCAACAGAACCAGAATCAGTGTGCGCATGATAATAATGCAGAAGTGTTGTCTTTTACGGCTTTTCAGGTATCTTAGCTGGCTTTGGGAAATTATTTTATCCATTTTCGTTAAGCTCCTTCCATAATATATTGAAATAATCCTTGAATTCAGGTGCATTTCTGCGCATGAGAGGTGTCAGGTCTGCCGGAAAATCGACGGAAACCGAACGTGCAATCCGGCCCGGACGCCTGCTTAATACATATACGGTATCTCCGACTGAAATTGCCTCCGACAAATCATGCGTTACTAATACGGCGGTCTTGTGTTCCTTTTTGATGATTGAATATATATCATCACATACAGTGAGTCTGGTCTGGTAATCAAGCGCCGAAAACGGTTCATCCAGAAGCAGAATCTCAGGTTCAAGTGCGAGAGTCCTGATTAAAGCTGCGCGCTGACGCATGCCTCCTGAAAGTTCAGACGGCCTGGATGCTTTGAATTCACCCAGACCGTATCGCTTAAGAAGTTCATCAACATAAGAGGTGTCGTCCGGTTTTTTCCTGCGTTTTATTTCAAGACCCAGCATCACATTGCCGTAAATTGACCGCCATTCAAATAAATGGTCATGTTGGAGCATATATCCGATTGAATCGTTACCGGGACTTATATCGCGGCCGTTTATCAATATGCGTCCGGAATCCGGCCGGATTATTCCGGCTATAATGGATAAAAGGGTGGATTTGCCACACCCGGACGGCCCTACGACAGACACGAAACTGCCTTTCGGAATATCAAGCGATATATCCTTGAGAGCACAGGTTTCACCTTGTACCGTGTGATATGAGTAGGAAATATTTTTCAAAGAAAGGGCAGTGCTCATTTTTCCTCCTTAAAACCTATAATTATATGCTTGTGATATAATATTTTATGAAAAATATTGAAAATAGTTCGGTGTTGCTGTAGAATATTTCCATAAAATATCGTGGATGCGAGGATTTGCAATGAACCGTTTTGAAGAGATAGTCAGAAATATCAAAGGGGACATGGTTTATATACAGACTCATAATTTTCCGGATCCGGATGCGATAGCAAGTGCATTTGGCTTATCCAAACTCCTTAAACATTATGATATAAAATCATCAATCTGTTACAAGGGTAAAATAGAACGGTTCAGCACGAATGGTTTTGTAAACAAATTGGGGATTGAACTTATAGATCTTGATTCAATCAATGGTATGTGTGAGAATGATGAAATCATCCTGGTGGATTCGCAGAAAGGCAATTCCAATATTGTTGATTCTCCGGGCAATGAGATAATATGCATAGACCATCACCCGTCATTTGAAAACTGTAACACAAATGATTACAGATATGCGGATATCAGACCGGAATATGGTGCATGTGCCACGATAATTGCGCAATATTACCTGGAAAATGACATACAGATGGATAGGCATGTTGCTACGGCACTTATATTCGGAATTAAGAGCGACACCATGGGATTATCGAGAGGAGTATCCCAGGCTGATGTCGATGTTTATCAGCAGCTTTACGGGTTGTGCGATATGGAACTTATAAGTTCGCTTGAGCATTGTTCACTGAAATTTGAGGATCTTAAGGCATATGCCAATGCAATAAACAGTATTAAGATATATGATAATATCAGTTTTGCCAATACCGGATATAATTGCCCGGAGGCTCTTATTGCCAGCATATCTGATTTTATGCTTGACCTTGTTGAAATCGATTTTACTGTTGTATATTCAATAAGAGATGACGGCATAAAGCTCTCTGTCAGAAGTATCGGAGAGATAAATGCCGGAATTGTTACCAATGATGCGCTTTCTGATATCGGAGGCGGCGGAGGTCATGCTGAGATGGCGGGAGGATTCGTGCCGTTTGCAAGCGGAACGTCACGCAGAAAAATATCACTTATGATAGAACATATAGAAGAACGTTTTCTTGCCGCTATTGGAAACAACAATAAGAAAAGTGAAAGATAAATTATTTTGGCTATTTACAATTCGCGCAAATAATGTTATTATATTTTTCGTGCTTGTGCATGCTGAAATAGCTCAGTTGGTAGAGCAGCTGATTCGTAATCAGCAGGTCGAGGGTTCGAGTCCCTTTTTCAGCTTATTATATAAATGCGTCTGTCACATTATGGTGACAGGCGTATTTTTTTGCTTTTTTACGGCAAAAACGGTCAAAAAAAGTCATTCAAAACCATAAATAATAAAAAATGTTCAAAAAATGAGAGAAAATGATTGACTTTGAATGAATTTGACGGTATACTTGTGTTATCAAGAACGGAGGAGGTAATACAAGTGATTTACACAGTAACATTTAACCCGTCATTGGATTATATCGTTTCGGTAAAGGATTTTAAGACCGGAATTACCAACAGAACGGATTCCGAGAAAATTCTTCCGGGAGGTAAGGGCATCAATGTATCGACAGTTCTTATGAATCTGGGAATACCGAACACGGCGCTTGGATTTGTAGCCGGATTTACCGGTGATGAAATAATACGAAGATTAAGCGGACTGGGTGTCAATAATGGATTCATACGACTGGATGACGGATTTTCAAGAATTAATCTGAAATTAAGCACAATAGAAGGAACGGAGATTAACGGCCGTGGCCCCGATATCGGTAAAGAACAGGTTAAGATGCTTATGGACAGACTTGATGAGCTTAAGGAAGGAGATATATTGTTCCTTTCCGGAAGCATTCCTGCAGGGATGGGCGATGATGCCTATGAGAAAATAATGCAGGCACTTGAAGGAAGAGGCGTCATTATCGCAGTAGATGCGACGAGAGAACTTCTTATGAAGGTGCTTCCGTATAAACCGTTCCTTATCAAGCCGAATAATTACGAACTTGGAGAGATATTCGGTGTGGAACTTACAAGCAGGAAATCGGTTATACCGTATGCAAAGAAACTTCAGGAAATGGGAGCTGTCAATGTCCTTGTATCAATGGCTGGTGAAGGTGCGGTGCTCGTGGCTGAAGACGGACAGGTACTTGAAACAGAGGCTCCGAAAGGCAAGCTGATTAACGGAGTAGGTGCAGGAGATTCGATGGTTGCCGGATTTATGGCAGGTTATATGGAGAAACATGATTACAGACATGCCTTCTGCATGGGTGTTGCGGCGGGCAGTGCAAGTGCTTTCTCTGAGAACCTTGCAACCGGAGCAGAGATAAAGAAAGTATATGATCAGATAACTTTATAAAAGTGGAGGACGAAGGTATGAGAATTACAGATTTGCTTGACAAGAGAAGTATTTCTCTTGATGCAGCTCCTAAGAGCAAGGAAGAAGCTCTTAATGATGCAGTTGCGCTTATGGAGGCAGCCGGAAGGCTTAATGATGTGGAAGGCTACCGCAGACAGGTGTTTGCGAGGGAAGAAGAAAGTACAACGGGCGTTGGTGAAGGAATTGCAATCCCGCATGGTAAATGCAGTTCAGTAAATACGCCTGGTCTCGCAGCAATGGTAATTAAGAACGGAGTTGATTTTGATTCGCTTGACGGTGAACCGGTGACGTTGCTTTTTCTTATAGTAGCACCTGACACTGAAGATAATATTCATCTTGATGTGTTAAGCAAGCTTTCAATGATGCTTATGGACGAGCAGTTTACGACGAGCCTGCGCAATGCCGGAACAGTTGACGAATTTCTGGATATCATAGACAGGGCAGACGAAGAGAAAAAGAGTGTTGACGAGAGGCTTACAGATAATAACGAGCCGGCTGAAGGCTCCATAAAAATACTTGCCGTAACATCGTGTCCTACAGGTATTGCACATACCTATATGGCAGCGGAGGGACTTGAAAAAGCCGCTGCGGCTAAGAATTGTCACATCAAAATCGAGACAAGAGGATCCGGAGGAGCCAAGAACGTCCTTACCGATAAGGATATAGAAGAAGCTGATTGTATAATAGTGGCAGCTGACGCCAAGGTTCCTATGGAGAGATTTAACGGTAAGAAACTTATAGAACGTCCGGTTTCGGATGGAATTAACAAGGCAGATGAACTTATCGATATGGCAATTGCCGGAAACGCACCTGTATATCAAAGCAATACTTCCGAAGATGCATCCGCCGGAACGCAGACATCGGGAAAGAAAGGCATAGGACATAAGATTTATACACAACTTATGAATGGCGTTTCGCATATGCTTCCGTTTGTTGTCGGAGGTGGTATACTCATAGCACTTTCATTTCTGATAGATGGATTCTCCATTGATATAAATTCATTGTCTGCAGCCGAAAGAGCTAATTTCGGTACAATAACATCAGCTGCGGCTTTGTTTAATGAAATTGGTAATGTCGCTTTTAAATTTATGCTGCCGGTACTATCGGGATTTATAGCCATGGCGATTGCGGACAGACCTGCTCTTGCAGTCGGATTTGTAGGCGGAATGATAGCCGCAAACGGAACATCGGGATTCCTCGGCGCACTCGCAGCAGGATTTGCAGCAGGATATATAGTACTCCTTCTTATGAAGATATGTTCTAAACTTCCTGAGGTGTTGGAAAAAATAGCACCGGTACTCATATATCCACTTATAGGAATACTGCTTATGGGACTTGCAATGAAATTTGCGGTAGAACCGGTAATGGGATTTGTCAATACAGCTATGAATAACGGTCTTCACAGCATGGGAAGTGCAAGCAGGATTATACTCGGACTTGTGCTTGGCGCAATGATGGCAATCGATATGGGCGGTCCATTTAACAAGGCAGCTTATGTGTTCGGAACAGCATCAATCGCAGCCGGTAACTATGATATAATGGCATCAGTCATGATAGGCGGAATGGTTCCGCCGTGTGCAATAGCCCTTGCCACACTTTTCTTCAAAAAGAAATTCACCAAGCAGGAGAGACAATCCGGCCCGGTCAATATTATTATGGGACTTGCGTTCATAACTGAAGGAGCTATCCCTTATGCAGCGGCAGATCCGCTGAGAGTAATCCCGGCTTGTGCAATAGGCGCGGGAGTGGCAGGAGCACTTTCAATGGCATTTAACTGTACTCTTATGGCACCGCACGGCGGAATTTTCGTAGTACCGGTTATGGGCAATCCATTGATGTATCTGCTTGCACTTGTGATAGGAACTGCAGTATCTACGATACTTTTAGGAATATTAAAGAAAAATAAGACAAATTAGGAGGAAAAACTCATGAAAGAAATCAAGTATGTAATTACGGATCCGGAAGGAATCCATGCACGTCCGGCAGGACTTCTGGTAAAGGCAGCAAAGGAATTTGCGTGTGACATTAAAATCGCGAAAGACGGAAAGGCAATGAATTGCAAAGCGATTTTCGGAATCATGGGCCTTGGCGTTAAGAAGGGCGAAGAAGTTACAATTACTTTTGACGGTGAAGATGAAGATAAAGCGTGTGAGACCATAAACGCGTTTATGCAGGCTAATCTTTAAATTCCGGACATAGGGAGAATGCTTATGAAGGTATATGAAGGTAAAAGTGTATATAGTGGCATTGCAATCGGCAGAATCAGATTGTTTTCCAAGGATGAACGTCAGGTAAAGCGCGTGAGAGTCAGTGATACCGGTGCGGAACTGGCCAGGTATGAAGATGCCAGAAAGAAAAGCATTGGTGAACTTGCGGAATTACATGATAAAGCACTTAAAGAAGTCGGCGAAGCCAATGCGGCAATATTTGAAGTTCATCAGATGATGCTTGAAGATGATGATTATAATGATTCGGTCAGGAACATCATAACGTCACAGGGCGTGAATGCAGAGTATGCTGTTGCAACAACCGGAGATAATTTCTCAAGGATGTTTGCATCTATGGATGACGATTATATGAAAGAACGTGCTGCTGATGTAAAAGATATATCTGAACGTGTAATCAATGTTTTGAGCGGCAGTTCATCTTCGGACTTAACTGGCGATGAACCGGTGATAATTATTGCGGATGACCTTGCCCCGTCTGAAACTGTCCAGTTAGATAAGGATAAGGTACTTGCTTTTGTTACCGTGCACGGTTCGACAAATTCCCATACGGCGATTCTGGCAAGAACAATGGGCATCCCGGCTTTAGTCAATACCCCGGTTGACCTTGATGATGATATTGACGGATGCCTTGCGATAGTCGATGGAACCAAGGGCACTGTATATATCAATCCGGACGAAGCTATGCTTGAGATGATGCGTGAAAATAAAGCCAGGGATGACGAACAGAAGAAGCTTCTGGCCAGTCTTAAGGGCAGGGAAAATGTAACCATTGACGGACAGAAGATAAAACTTTATGCTAATATAGGCAACATAAAGGATCTGGCGAAGGTGATACAGAACGACGCCGGAGGTATAGGACTTTTCAGAAGTGAGTTCATATACCTTGAAAGCAAAGATTTTCCTACCGAAGAAGAGCAGTTTGCGATATATAAGCAGGTTGCCGAGACGATGGCGGGCAAGACGGTTATCATAAGAACTCTTGATATAGGTGCAGACAAGCAGTGTGATTATTTTAATCTTAAACACGAAGACAACCCGGCAATGGGATGCCGTGCTATCAGGATATGCCTTACGAGGCCGGAAATTTTCAAGGTCCAGTTAAGAGCATTATTCCGTGCGAGCGCATACGGAAATATTGCAATAATGTATCCTATGATAATAAGTGCGTGGGAAATCGACCGTATCTATGAAATAGTGGATGAAGTCAAGAAGGAACTTGACGAACAGGGAATCAGTTACGGCAATCCTGAGCAGGGAATTATGATTGAAACGCCTGCGGCGGTTATGATGAGTGATGTACTTGCATCGAAAGTTGATTTCTTCAGCATAGGTACCAATGACCTTACACAGTATACGCTTGCGATTGACAGGCAGAATACTGAACTTGACATGTTCTATGATGCGCATCATCCGGCGGTGCTTAAGATGATATCCATGGTTGTGGAGAATGCGCATAAAGCCGGAATCTGGGCAGGAATCTGCGGAGAACTTGGAGCTGACAGAACACTCACCAAAGAATTTCTGGCCATGGGTGTGGATGAACTTTCGGTATCACCTGCAAGCGTTCTGCCGATTCGCAAAATAGTACTCGAAACCAATGTTAAGGAATATAAGGCGGATAAGAAATGTTAACATTACAGAGACAGGAGATGATTCTCAAACTCCTGAAGGAAAAAGGCAGCGTAACTACTCAGGAAATCAGCGAAAAACTTGGAATTTCCGAGTCTACGGCAAGAAGAGATATCAGTTATCTTGATAAGGAAGGGAAACTGTCCAAGGTTTTTGGCGGTGCTGCGTTTAAAGAACAACAGCAGGTTACGGCATATGAATATACATTTGAACAGAAGAATGATCTTAACATTGATGAGAAGAAAAAAATAGCCAGATATGCTGCTCTTCTTATCGAGAAGAATGATTTTGTGTATCTTGATGCCGGAACAACAACTGCTTATATGATAGACTATATTGAGGAGCAGGCGGTTACATTTGTAACCAATGGCATTACACATGCAAGGCAGCTTGCGGCCGGAGGATTTAAAGTCTATCTTGTCGGCGGTGAACTTAAAGCATCAACTGAGGCAATAATCGGAAGTTATGCTATGGAAACTCTGAAGAATTATAATTTCACCAAAGGATTTTTTGGAACTAACGCAATTACAAGAGAGAACGGATGTACAACACCTGATGCGAATGAAGCACTTGTTAAGAAAATGGCGATGAGTCATTGCAGGGAAAGTTATGTTCTGTGTGACTATTCTAAATTTAATAAGATAAGTTCGGTTAGCTTTGCACCGTTCGAGGGTACAAATTTTATATGCGACAGAATGGTTCCCGGATATGAAAAATGCAATAATATCACGGTAATCAAATAAATAAAGCCGGCTGCACCTGATATGATGCGGCCGGCTTTGCATTGTGCATATTATCACGCATTCTCGCGGTTGTTTCTTATTCTGATAAACAACACAGCAATGAAAATCATGGAAACGGCAACACATAATGAGCCGATTGGTCCGATTATTCCAAAACTGATATTTATTTTGTAATTGATGCCTGCGGATTCAAGCGACGAATTCAGCAAATTGTTAAACATATCGGCGTAATGGTCAATGTTGATTATCGTATATACAGAATTGGCAATTGACATTACGGAACTTAATATAAGTATGATAAGAGGAAACATGCTTATTTTGTGCTTAGGCGCCTCGTTATTCAGCTCCGAACGTACACTTACTATGCTTGAACGTAAGGTTGCATAATAGAAAACAATGAATATGAACATACATGTCCATACAACCAGCAGGATGATGAATATTGCACTGTTCAAATCTATGGATGCCGGCATTGTAATGTCAAAAGCCTGACCGATGTACTTGGCAGCTTCGGGATATGCTTCTGCAAGCTCACCCGGTATGCATGCAAAAAGTATAAGAACGGCAGCGATACTAACATATGCGACAGACATAAGGACTATCTGTGCAATGGTAAGACCGGATGCAATGGTAAAACCTGATGACTTAAGCGGTCCATCTTTCTTTGCCGCTGAGTATGTAACCCAGAGAGCCACCAATGTAAGTATTGAGAATATACTTATGTTAAATCCGTTGAAAACTGAACAAGCGGTTCCGACAGAATACAGTATGGCTGCAATCAGAGCGAGAGGTGATGCCATAACCTTTTTGATGGCGACGTGGCGTTCGCTTAGCGGCACCGACGAATATGTTGTGTTAAATGCCGCCTGGCCGGAAGGATTATTAAAGTTATTAAAATTATTATTGTAGACATTGTTATAGTTATTGTCCGGTGCAGGATTGGGATTATATGCTGTCTCTTATACACATCTCCGAGCCCACGAGACACTGAGCGATC
>ENA-OYWO01000588-OYWO01000588.1-human-gut-metagenome-genome-assembly--contig:-NODE-588-length-21011-cov-8.132229_pt1 | contig 21011 bp, 20 predicted proteins | sample MGYA00244170_ERZ653397 | MGnify/ENA primary metagenome ERZ653397 (study PRJEB26926, sample SAMN06164906) | human gut metagenome | biome: ENVO:00009003; feature: ENVO:2100002; material: ENVO:00002003...
CATTTGATAAAACAAATGCCGGAAACCCGCATAAATACAGGCTTTCGGCATTTTAGTCCTTTATTCAAACTCAATCGTTCCAGGTGGTTTGCTCGTCAGATCGTAGAATACTCTGTTTACGCCTCTTACCTCGTTGATGATTCTGCTCATTACCGTCTGGAGGACGTCGAATGGAATGTCGGCTGCCTCGGCGGTCATGAAGTCAACGGTGTTGACTGCGCGGAGTGCAACGGCATAATCGTAGGTACGCTCATCGCCCATGACTCCAACGGAACGCATGTTGGTAAGGGCCGCGAAGTACTGGCCGATTGAACGGTCAAGGCCGGCATTGGCAATTTCCTCGCGGTAGATGGCATCGGCATCCTGCACGATGCGGACCTTCTCGGCTGTAACCTCGCCGATGATACGGATTCCGAGGCCTGGGCCCGGGAATGGCTGACGGAATACGAGTTTTTCAGGGATTCCGAGCTCAAGGCCTGCCTTGCGGACCTCATCCTTAAAAAGATTGCGGAGAGGCTCGATGATTTCCTTGAAGTCTACATAGTCAGGAAGACCGCCGACATTGTGGTGGGACTTGATGACTGCGGACTCGCCGCCGAGACCGCTCTCGACTACGTCAGGGTAGATTGTTCCCTGCGCAAGGAAATCGACAGCACCGATTTTCTTTGCTTCCTCCTCGAAGACGCGGATGAATTCCTCGCCGATTATTTTACGTTTCTTCTCAGGTTCGGTGACGCCGGCGAGCTTACTGTAGTAACGCTCCTGGGCGTTGACCCTGATAAAATTCAGGTCGAACCGGCCGTTAGGACCGAATACCTGCTCAACCTCATCGCCCTCGTTCTTACGGAGAAGACCGTGGTCAACGAATACGCAGGTAAGCTGCTTGCCAATGGCTCTTGAGAGAAGACCGGCTGCAACGGAAGAATCGACACCGCCCGAAAGAGCGAGGAGAACCTTGCCGTCACCGACTTTTTCCCTGATTTCCCTGATGGTGTTCTCAACGAAAGCATCCATCTTCCAGTCTCCGGCACAACCGCAGATACCGCGGACATAATTGTGGAGCATCTTGGTGCCCTCCTTGGTGTGGAGAACCTCCGGATGGAATTGTATCGCATAAAGGTTACGGGATGCATCCTCAGCGGCTGCGACTGGGCAGTCGGCTGTGTGGGCGCAGATTCTGAAGCCCGGAGCAACCTTGGAAATATAATCAAAATGACTCATCCAGCAGATTGTAGTAGGCGATACATCCGTAAAAAGAGCGGACGAATTGTCAACCATGACCTCTGTCTTGCCGTACTCGCGGACAGGCGCTTTCTCAACCTTGCCGCCAAGCACATGCATCATGAGCTGTGCACCGTAGCAGAGACCGAGTACAGGAACGCCGAGATTGAAAAGCTCCTCCGTACAGGTAGGTGCTCCGTCCTCGTAGCAGCTGTTCGGACCGCCGGTGAGAATTATTCCCTTGGGATTCATCGCCTTGATTTTGGCAATGTCCGTCTTGTAAGAATAAATCTCACAATATACGTTACATTCTCTGACACGGCGCGCAACGAGCTGGTTGTACTGACCGCCAAAGTCTATAACTATAACTAGTTCTTTGTTCATTACTGTTCCTCCTGATGTGTGTGCAATATACACTTAATTCTATATTACACTAATGGGGAACGCATTTCAACGGGGAATTATTTTTTAGTGCAAAAAAGGACGTGCGCATTACCACACATCCTTATTCATAAGATAGAAGATACTTCCGATGAAGCCGATAAACACTGCCGGATATCCCATCGCACAGATAAGGGAAATCACCGGTAAATTGGCGAACCAGTCAACTATGAGCCATGCTGCGGCTCCGGCTGCAGCTGTGATTATCATATTGACAATCACAAAAACGCTTCTGATTCCTATTATATTTTCATTACAAATCCTGCGGCTTATTTTTAATATGTAACTCATGATCATCACCTCTTTGATGATTACAAGATATCATTACCAGGTAAAAATAATTCGCAGGATTTGTAAAAAACATGTAATTTATTTGTCAGGATCCGGGAATATGACCTTAATCGTGGTGCCGACATTCTCGGCACTGGTGAGTTCAATCTTCGCACCATGCTGCTCGGCAATATGCTTAACGATGGCAAGTCCGAGCCCGGTTGAGCCGGTTTTTCTGGAGCGGCTCTTGTCCACACGGTAAAAGCGCTCAAAGATGCGCGACTGGTTTTCCTCAGAGATACCGATACCGTCATCCGATACAAGTATTGAATGATCCTCCGGGTCTACCACAACCCAGATGTTGCCACCTTCACGATTGTACCGGATGGCATTATCGCAGAGATTATACACAAGTTCCTCAATCATGCTGTGGCTGCCCTTTACATGCGTGTTGCTGCCCTTTAAGTGGAACTTCACATCATTTTCCTCGGCATGAAGTGTAAGCATGTTGACACAATTTGATGCTACATCATAAAGATTAACATCCTCCATCAGAAGGTCTCCATCATTGGAATCAAGTTCCGAAAGTCTTAATGTATCATTTATGAGAGATAACAGACGCTTTGCGTTGCGGTGGATTTCCGTTGCAAAACGCTCTACATCATCCCCCTGCGCCATTCCGTTCTCAATGAGTTCCGCATATCCCGATATGGATGTCAGCGGAGTTTTAAGCTCATGCGTGACATTGGCGGTAAACTCCTGACGCATCATTGCACTCTTAAGAATATCCTCATGCTGCTGCTTTATCGTGGTTACGAAAGGCTCCAGTTCCTTATAAATCTGCACATTTTCAATGTGGTCCATATTATTGGCGACACCCTCGATAGGCGTAATCAGACTCTTTGCAAGGTAATGTGTAAGTATAAAACATGTCACAAATGTCAGCACAAGGACAATTCCGAGAATCGGGAAAGCCGAACGGAATATGCTCAAAAGACTGCTTGCTTCCTTTGCGACACGTACAACCATTCCATTGTCCATACGGACCGCATAGTAAAAAATATCCTTGCCCATCGTATCTGACTGACGTATCTGCTGGCCTTCACCGTCTTTAAAAGCCTGCTCTATTTCCGGGCGGTCACTATGATCCTGAAGCTTGGATGTCTCATAGTAGTTATCGTATATAACATTTCCTTTTTTATCGATAATACTGACTCTTATTCCGTTATTTTTCTCATTTTCAAGAATCCCGTTCTCTCCGGAAAGCAGTGTCTCAATATTGTTGACCTCATAATTTTCGATTGTATTGCTCAAAAGCCTTGTGTATCTGGCAAGGCTGTCAGCCATCTCCCGCTTAAACACCTCGTAGAAAACAGCGATGGACAATATGGCTGTAAGAATTATGGCTATACCCACCATAACAAGCATCTGAATGTTGATTTTCTTCTTCATAGTAAATTATTCTACCTGATATCCTACATTTCTTACCGTTTTAATATGTGCACCGGATTCACCGAGTTTATGTCTCAAGGTCTTGATGTGCATATCAAGAGTCCTTGATTCACCCTCAAAATCAGCACCCCAGATACGTTCCATTATTATGTCACGACTGAGAACTATCCCGGCATTCTGAAGCAGGAGCCTTAACAACTCGAATTCCTTATATGTAAGCTCCACTTGGACGCCACCGGCAGTTACTGTTCTCTTGTCAAGATCCATCGTAATCTCGCTAAGTGTAAGCACCTTGTCCTCGTTCATATCATTTGTACGCCTTAAAAGTGCCTTTACACGCGATATAAGTTCCATTACGCCAAACGGTTTGGTTATATAATCGTCAGCACCGGTATCAAGGCCCTTGACCTTATCAATTTCTGTAGTCTTGGCAGTTACCATGATTACCGGAATACGCTTGGTCTCAGGCACGTTCTTAATCCTTGACAGGATTTCCATTCCATCAATGTCAGGAAGCATTATATCAAGAAGGACTAAATCGGGCTTCTTTTCTGCCAGACGCCTAAAAAAATCTTTTGCATTTTCAAAACCTTCAACGAGATATCCACTGTTCTTAAGCGCAAACATCTCAATTTCACGTATGTTGCTGTCATCTTCCACGATAAAAATATTCGCCATAACTGCCTCCTTTTTCTGATTTACATTCTATCACATTGCGGCAATACATACAAATTTTTATATTTTTTGTATTTCTGTTTGAAATCTTCATTGTCCGTCTTCATCTTTATCAGATAATCATGCGCCTCAAGGTCACGCTCCTCAAGCTGAAGGACACACACCGCGATATTGGAGCAGTGATCCGCTATCCTCTCATAATTTGTCATAATATCAGATAAGATAAATCCAAGTTCAATGGTACACTGACCGTTCTTAAGCCTCTCGATATGGCGGATTTTAAGGTCATCCTGAAGGTCGTCAATTACCTCCTCAAGCGGTTCCACCTCTGCGGCAAGAGTCTTATCATCTGATGTAAAGCTGTCAACCGCCTCGGCAAGTACCTGCTTAACGGCATTCTGTACTATATTAAGTTCCTTATGCGCTTCACTTGAAAAATCTATTTTTTTACTGTTCATCTCTGATGCCGCCTGGCACAGATTAAGCGCATGATCGGAAATTCTTTCAAAATCACCTATACTGTGCAGAAGCTTGGACACAACTGTTGAATCGTGCTCACTTATGCTCTTGGTGCTGACCTTTACAAGATAAGTTCCGAGTTCATCCTCATAACGGTCAACAAGGCTTTCCGAATCGGCAATTGCCGCCGCAACCTCACTGTCATAATTATCAAAAAGAGAAATTGCATCATCCACACTTTTGCGTACTATATCAGCCATGTTGGCTGCAGTCTTGATACATTGTTCAACTGCAAATGCCGGTTTCTCAAGAAAACGTTCATCAAGGAGCTTGAAATCCTCCTCAACCGGTTCGATACCCGTCTTTTTGTCGCGGACTGTAAGTGTTGCAAGCTTGACGAGAATATCCGAGAATGGCAGGAGTACGAGTGTTGCAAGCACATTGAATGTCGTGTGAACGATAGCTATGCCCATTTCGTTGGCCGCCATATCCATAAAGGCAAATTGCGCAAATGCGTTTATTCCGTAGAATAATGCCATGAAAAGTGCCGAACCGATTATATTAAAATACAAATGTACAAATGCTGCACGCTTGGCATTCTTGCTGGCTCCGATACTTGAAATAAGTGCCGTAACACAGGTTCCTATGTTCTGTCCGAGAATGATCGGAATCGCGCTCGAAAAATTAATTGCACCCGTTACACAAAGTGCCTGAAGGATTCCGACAGACGCCGATGAACTCTGTATGATTCCCGTAAGTACTGCTCCGACAAGGATTCCGAGTAACGGATTTGAGAACATTGTGAATAAATGGGTAAATTCCGGCACATTCTTAAGGCCTTCAACCGCGCCGCTCATGGCTTCCATACCGAACATGAGAACTGCAAAACTCACAAGAATTGATCCTATATTTTTCCTCTTATCCTTCTTGGAAAAAAGCAGAAACGCAACACCAATTACCGCAAGTACCGGTGAAAAAGAGCTCGGTTTTAATAATCTTATGAAAAAATTATCACTCTGGATACCGGAAAGGCTCAAAATCCAGGCAGTGATTGTAGTACCGATATTGGCACCGAAAATAATTCCGACTGCCTGACGCAGCTTCATGATTCCGGAATTGACAAAACCTACAACCATAACAGTCGTAGCCGAAGATGACTGTATAACCGTCGTTACACCGGCACCTAAGAGCACACCCTTAGCTTTCGTGGTTGTAAGTTTTTCAAGAATTTTTTCCATTTTGCCGCCCGATAATTTGGCAAGACCGTCACCCATTGCATTCATTCCGTAAAGGAACAGTGCCAGACCTCCCAACAGCGAAAGTACATTAAAGAAATCCATAGTTTACCTCTCTTTTACATTTGATGTAAACATCATATAAATCCATTGTAAAAATCAAATAGCGCTAATGTAAAATCAAAGTAAATTTCACAGAAATTTTACTTACTGTATAACATTGATATCACCGGTCTTCGCATAAAGCGCCCACTCGGCAATATTGCTTGCGTGATCTCCGATTCTCTCGAAATACTTGGCAATCATAAGCAGGTCCGTCGCTTCGCTTCCGCATTTAGGATTCTCTCCGATCATCCTGACAATCTCATCTTTTTCCATGATAAAAAGATCATCAATGACATCATCATATGCTATGACTTCTTTGGCCTCTTCGGTATTTCTGCTTACATAAGATTCCACGCTCTTGATTACCATACCACTGGTTTTTGCTGCCATTTCCTTGATGACATCCAGATCCTTGACATATTCGGATCCGACAAGTGAAATTGTAATTTCTGATATATCAGCCGCATGATCTCCGATTCTTTCCATATCGGTTACAAGCTTAAGTGCGGTTGACACAAATCTTAAATCGGTGGCTACCGGCTGCTGCATAAGAAGAATACGCATACAAAGGCTTTCAATATCTTTCTGGGTCTGATCTATCGTATCGTCAAACTCAACTGCTTCGCGTGCCTTGTCCGCATCTCCCTTTACAAGTGCTTCAATCGCCATCTCAATCGCTGCCTCAATAAGGCTTCCCATATGTATCATTAAATCATTAAGCTGCTTTAACTGAAGCTCGTATTTGTCTCTCATCAGCCAAACCTCCCTGAAATATAATCTTCTGTTCTCTTGTCCTTAGGCATTGAGAAAATCTGCTGTGTTTCTCCTGATTCAATTATCTCGCCAAGAAGGAAGAAAACTGTTTTATCCGCTACTCTGACTGCCTGCTGCATATTATGTGTTACCATGATAATCGAGTAGTCTTTCTTAAGTTCCATTACCAAATCCTCTATTTTGGATGTCGATATCGGATCAAGTGCCGATGTCGGTTCATCCATAAGGATTACCTCCGGCTTTACCGCAAGTGCCCTTGCAATGCAGAGTCTCTGCTGCTGTCCGCCTGAAAGTCCGAGTGCCGATTTCTTAAGTCTGTCCTTAAGTTCATCCCATATAGCGGCATCTCTTAATGATTTTTCAACAATTTCATCAAGCTTTGATTTTGACTTGATGCCGTGTGTTCTTGGGCCGAATGCTATATTATCATATACACTCATTGGGAACGGATTCGGTTTCTGGAATACCATGCCGACTCTTTTTCTGAGCGCACACACATCCATCTTTCCGAAAATATCCTCGCCGTCAAGAAGAACCTTTCCCGTAATTTTACAGCCCGCAACCAAATCGTTCATTCTGTTGAGTGTCTTTATGAATGTCGATTTACCGCAGCCTGACGGTCCGATAAATGCCGTTATTTCTTTTTCTTTGATATTAAGATTGATATCTTTAAGTGCCTGGAAATTTCCGTAATACAAATTAAGATTTTCAACCTGATATTTGTCTGCCATATGATTATCTCCTTACTTCCTGTTACTTCTTGGTTAATTTCTTCGCAACAAATGATGCGAGCGCGTTAAGTATAAACACAATCACAAGAAGTACGACTGCAGTTGCGAACGTCTGGTTCGTGTGAAATGCTTCCGACGATATTGTGTACATATGAATGGCGAGAGTTCTGCCCGGACTCATAACGCCCTTTGCTACAGATGCAACCGCACCTGATGTATACAGTAATGCTGCTGTCTCTCCTACCATACGTCCTATTGCAAGTATTACACCGGAAAGGATTCCAGGCATTGCCGACGGAAGTACTATTTTAAAAATTGTTCTTATTTTACCCGCACCGAGTGCAAGACTTGCTTCACGGAATGAGTCCGGAACCGCAAGAAGCGCCTCTTCGGTGGTTCTCATTATTGTCGGGAGAACCATTATCGCAACTGTCGCGGCACCGGCAAGTATCGAATACTGCCATTTGAGCGCCGTTACGAAAAAAAGCATACCGAAAAGTCCGTATATGATCGATGGTATACCGCTCAATGTTTCCGTTGTAACACGGATGATGCTTACGAATTTGTTGCCTTTTTTGGCATATTCGGTAAGATATATCGCGGAGCCGATTCCGAATGGAATTGACATGACAAGTGCAAGTACCACAAGCATAAGCGTATTTATCGCTGCCGGCACTAATGATACATTGTCAGATGTATATTTCCATGCAAACAGTCCCGGTGATGCCAGATTCGGAATGCCTTTTGCAAGGATATAACCGAGTATGAAGAGCAATGCCGCTGCCGTAAAGCCCGCTGATGCGTACATCACGACTCTTAAAATAACCGAGCTTATTTTTCCACGCATTTTCATCAGTCCTTCCTCCTTTTAATAAACGCAAGCAGGAGATTGATTATCAGTATGAACACAAAGAGCACAACGCCTGTCGCAATGAGTGCCTCTCTGTGCAGATCCGCTGCATATCCCATTTCGGTTACTATATTGGTTGTAAGTGTTCTTACGCCGTCGAGAATACTGTGCGGAAGTCTTGGCTGATTGCCGACTACCATCTGCACTGCCATAGTCTCACCGATTGCCCTGCCGATTCCAAGCGTAACCGCTGCCATAATTCCTGATCTGGCTGCCGGAAGGACTGTCTTGAATACACTTATCTCTTTGGTTGCGCCAAGTGCAAGCGCTCCTTCATAATAGCTCTCCGGTACTGCCTTTATAGCAGCCTCCGAGACACTTATTATTGTCGGAAGAATCATTATGCCAAGTATTATCGATGCGGAAAGAATACTGTATCCCTTACCGCCTATATGTTCACGGACGAACGGAACGACTATCATCATACCGAAAAATCCATATATGATTGAAGGTATTCCTGCAAGAAGATTAACTATGGGATTGGCTATTTTATATATAATCCGGGGACAGAACCTCGCCATGAACACTGCCATAAAGATACCAATCGGCACGCCTATAACCAACGCCCCGGCTGTTACCATAAGGCTTCCCACTATCATAGGCAGGATTCCGAAATAATCATATGTCGGTTTCCAGATTTTGCCCGTGATAAATTCGCCTAATCCTATCTGTCTGATTGCGGGAATTCCTCTTGAGAACATGAAATAGCATACAATGACTACCGCAACGATTGATACGCACGCCAGCACCAGAAAAACTATTTCCATTATTTTATCTGCAACTTTTCTCATTCAAAACTCCTTTAAGGTAATACCGCTTTATGCGGCCCTTATATTATGCAAATGCAGCCGGTACATTGTTTCATGTACCGGTCCTGCATTAATTCATCTGCATTTATTATTTTACATCTGCCCAGGTTGTAATCTCACCTGTGTAAATCTTCATGATCTGGTCTGATGTAAGATTTTCTATAGGTGATGCATTGTTTACTACAATTGCGATACCATCTTTTGCAATTACGGTATTCTTAAGTGTTTCAAGCTCGCTGTCCTTCAAATCTCTTGAAGCCATTCCGATATCACTGATTCCTTCTGTTGCATCCTTCATACCTGTTGAAGAATCGCTCTGGTTGATTGTGATTGTAATGTTTGAGTTAACTTTCTCATATGCCTCTTTGAGTTTCTCCATTACAGGTGTTACTGATGAAGAACCTGATACTTTAACTTCGCCCTTGGCATCTGTTGCTGCGTAAGCTGCTGCTGAATCGTCAACCTTGATGTAACCTTTGTCTTCGATGATTGCCTGTCCTTCAGAGCTCATGATATAGCTGATGAAATCCTTGGCTGCATCGCTTACATCATCCTTTGTTGCGATGTTGAACGGACGCTGTACTTTATATTCACCTGACTTAACTGTATCAACTGTAGCTTCGACTCCGTCTACCTTAACAGCCTTAACATCCTTGTTGAGTGATCCGAGTGAAACATAACCGATTGCATATGTATCACCGTTTACAGCTGTAATTACGTTCTGTGTGCTTGACTGAACGATTGCTTCTTCGGTTGTCATATCGATTTTCTTACCGTCGGCATCTTTCTGCTCAACACCTGTAAGTTCTACGAAAGCTCCTCTTGTTCCTGAGCCTTCTTCTCTTGTTACTACTGTAATATCTTTTGATGTATCGAAATCAGCTGCAGCGTTGTTATCCTGCTTATCTGTTGTCTGTTCTGCCTTTGTTGCTCCTGCTGCTATTGTAGCATTGTCCTTTGAGCCTGAGTTTGAGCATCCTGCAAATGTTCCTGCTGTGAGTGCTGCGACAGCGATGAATGCTGCTGCCTTTGTGAATAAATTCTTCTTCATAATAAATTTCTCCTTTAAAACTTAAAAATTCTTTTCCTTATTCAATTGTCCTTATGCGTATTTTCTGAGTTTTTCAAAAACATACGGTTCTTTCGCTTTATCACAAACCTCTACTTCTACGGGTTTGGAAAGGTCTAAACTGAAAATACCCATTAATGATTTCGCGTCAATGACATGCCGTGATGAAACAAGATCGACTTCGGTGTCAAAGCGTGATACTTCATTTACGAAGCTTTTAACTTTTTCCACTGAATTAAGATTCACCTTCATTGATTTTCTTTCCTCCTTTTCTTCTCGATTACAAGGCATAGAATAAACCGTCTTTGTAAAATCCAAATCCTTTCATCCGTAAAATGTATGTAAAAAGCATTTAATGTACAGAATATCAATGAGAACACTAACGGAGGTGTAATATGGGAAACAATATGGAACTGAATTACGATATGTTCTGTTACCAATGCGAACAGACGGCCGGAGGCAAAGGCTGCACCAAACTCGGAGTATGCGGCAAAACACCTGAGGTTGCCGGCCTGCAGGATTTACTCATTTTTCAGATAAAAGGCATATCATGTTATGCAAAAGCACTTCTCGACAAAGGGGAGCATATAAGTAAAGATATTGTGAAATTTATAGAGAACAGCCTTTTTACAACGCTGACAAATGTTAATTTTGACCCCGAAGCACATGTAAAACTGCTCAAGGAATCACAAAAAATCAAAGAGGAACTTCGCACGCATGTCCGAAAACCCGCTATAGATACCGCACACGCGTCCTATGATCTGCCCGATACCAAAACAGAAATGTTAAAAGATGCTCCTATTGCCGGTATCATGTATGATGCAGATCTTGACCCGGACATCCGTTCATTGCGCCAGACCATCGTGTACGGCCTGAAAGGAATCAGCGCTTATGGACATCAGGCAAGGGAACTGGGATATTACAGTGATTCTGTAGATGATTTCTATGTGGAAGCACTTTGTTCCACAACAGATGACAATATGGGCGTTGAAGAATTAATCCGCCTGACTATGCGTACCGGAGAAATGGCAATAGAGATAATGAAAAAACTCGATGAGGCCAATACAAGCGTTTACTCCGACCCCACACCGCACGAGGTAAATGTGCACATCAAAAAAGGGCCTTTTATAATCGTATCGGGTCACGACTTAAAAGACCTTGAAATGCTTCTTGAGCAGACCTCCGGCAAAGGTATCAATATATATACTCACGGTGAGATGCTGCCATGCCACGGATATCCCGGACTTAAGAAATACGCTCATCTCGCCGGCAATTTCGGAGGTGCATGGCAGGATCAGCAGAAACAATTTGACAATCTTCCCGGCTGCATCCTTATGACAACCAACTGCCTTATGAAACCGCGTGAATCATACAAGGATCGTATATACAGCACCAATGTTGTCGGATGGGATGGTGTGAAACACATCGGGCAAAATCCCGACGGAACCAAAGATTTCAGTGAAATAATCAATCAGGCTCTTGAACTTGGGGGATTCCCCGAAGACGAAGAAATTAAAAACATCCTTGTGGGCTTTGGGCACAAAACAACCTTAAGCTATGCATCCCAGATTGTGGATGCTGTCAAAAGCGGCAGATTACGTCATTTCTTCCTTATAGGAGGCTGTGACGGTGCAAGACCCGGCCGTAATTATTTTACGGATTTTGCCAGAATGGTACCTGATGACTGCATCATCTTAACACTCGCCTGCGGCAAATACCGTTTTAACAAGCTTGATTTTGGTGAAATCTCCGGGCTTCCCCGTCTTCTTGATGTTGGTCAGTGCAATGATGCATACTCTGCTGTTGTAATAGCTACTGCTCTTGCGGATGCTTTCGGAACCGATATAAACGGACTGCCGCTTTCACTTATTATATCATGGTATGAACAGAAAGCCGTAGCAGTGCTCCTCGCATTATTAAGTCTTGGGATACGTAATATTTATCTCGGTCCCGTACTTCCTGCTTTCATCAGTCCGAATGTTCTTCAATACCTTACTGACACATTCGGTTTAAGGCAGATAAGCAATCCGGAAGATGATATCAAAACCTGTTTAAAACAGAATATCCGGTAAATCAAAAAGCCTTCCGGGCTCATCGCCCGAAAGGCTTCTTATTATGCGTTACTGCTTCATCGTACGCTCAAGAACACTCGCAATGTTCTTCATAGACTCTTCATATTCCTGGTCATTATTATTCTTAAATATAAGAAGACCATCTTCATGATCCGGATCATACAAATTCTCCGGAATCTCAAAATTACATCCGCTTATGTATTCATTCCAATGCTCAAGCTTCCATGTGTCCCTGTCGGAATCACGCGAAACCATACGCTCATGTACAATCTCCGGAGATGTCTCAACCCAGATTATCACAAGAGTCGCACCCTTGCCGGCAAGCTTAGCCTTAAGGTTGTCCATGTATCCGGTATCACGAATCTCTCTCGTAAACGGAGCATTAATAAGTACGATGTCTTCATATTCAAGTGCTTCAAGTGCAAGATCAACTATTACATCATACTCATAATCCCTTATATTTTCCTCAAAAAAATCACTGCTTCTGTTATATTCTTCACCTGCTACCGCAAAAATTCTCTTTGAGAGCGGAATCAATGTATCTTTATCAAGATATACAACATGTGGCAGTCTCTTTGCCAATGCTTTAGATATAAACGTCTTACCACAGGCAGGTGGAGACGTAACCAATATTAACTTCTTTACCATAATTAATGCGCCTTCCTTTGTGCCATTTGCAGAGGATTATATCACTATTCGACGCACAATGCAAGGACTAATATTTAATAACGGTCTGCAGTCCGTCTATCTTATGTAATAATTTTTTAACAAGTGTTCCGACAATTGCCACTGCAACAATCTTGGCAATATCAAAAGGAATAAACGGAATTACGCATACGGAAAGTGTATATTTCATGCTTGTTGCCATTGAAAACATAAACCAGAATGTACCGAATAAATATGCAACCGCACATCCTAAAACCATTCCGATTACATACACCCAGAGCTTACCCTTGCCAAGCCAGAGTGCGCCTCCGCAGATAGCTGCTGTAAATATGAATCCGATAAGATATCCTCCGGTAGGTCCCGCAAGTTTACCGAGTCCGCCAGTAAATCCTGAAAATACAGGAAGTCCTATCATTCCGAGAAGAAGATAGAGAACAACACATACGGTTCCTTTGGCGCCTCCGAGAAGATATACGGTAAAATAAATAGCCATAAGTGTAAGTGAAATAGGTACCTGTCCCGGGAGCTGGATTGACAGTGGTGCAAGCACGCATATGAGTGCTGTCATAAGTCCCATAAGTGTAATATTAAGAACATAATCTCTTGTTTTGTATACCGGCTTAATATTTCCGGTTTCAATTGTCTTATCCATGATATAGTTTCTCCTTTTTATGCTGTAAACTGAGATAAACTATACATCAGCGGCATTTAATTGTCAACCATTTTATTATTAAGGTTGACAATTGGTTATTTTTATAACAGTAAGCACGCTGCCATCAACTTTAAACTTAACATTGTATCCGGCAAAATCCATACCGTATATCCTGTCGGGATCATCCTGATACGATGGGCGCGGATCAAGAGAAAGTGCTCCGGTGAGTGCAGCTTTCCTGTCCTCTGACATATCACATTCCACATCGGGTGCTATTACCACGTCAAGCCTGTATCCACTGAATCTGTCGGCGAAGCCGCCTGTCGCATCACTTTTCATGTCGGAATGCGGCAGATATGGTTTAATATCATATATTGGTGTCCCGTCAAGAATATCCACCCCCGAAACATATATAACCGGTCCGTCTTTTTCTTGTTGTATCTTCTGAAGTTTCACGCACGACAATCCGATTGGATTCGGTCTGAACGGAGAACGTGTTGCAAACACACCGACTCTGGTATCCCCTCCGAGTCTCGGCGGTCTGACAGTCGGCGACCAGCTATCCCTTACCGAACGTGAAAATTCCCATATGAGCCATATATAATTAAATCCTTCCAGTCCTTTAAGTGCCGTAATATTCCGGTATTCCGGTTCAAAAACTATGCGTCCCATAAGTTCAGGCACCATTCCGCTCTGCCTCGGTATACCGAATTTATCCGTAAAATCCGTATGGATTCTCGCTATTATTTTCATAACTTATCACCATCCATATTTATAACAAACACATCATCCCTGTTCTTTATGTCGTCAAGAAACGGAATGTGCTGTCCGCGCACAACAGCCATTACACATTTGCTGTCCCATAAATTAAGAAGAGCCTCTTTAAATCCATCATGGCTCTGCTCAAGATATCCAATCTCATCCATCACAAAATATTTACATTTTTCATCTGAAAGCGCCCTTTTTATCGCAGGTATGGCAACATTATCAAACCCGCTTTGAACGGTCTGCATTTTGTTGGTTCTGCCATCTCCGCCCATGTACTTTCCGATTATTCCGACATTGCCCGATACGTTATCGTATATCGCAACGCAATTTTCAGATATTGCTTTGGTTATAAGTCCCGGCATATTTATTCCGGTTTCTTTCAATATATCGCGCAGCAGCGTCGTCTTTCCGCTTCCTATTGCTCCGGTTACAATAAGATGTTTTTTACCTGATGCCATATATTCATCATAAACCGTGCCGGCATCGTACACATGTCCGGAGGTATCATTGCATCCCCATGACATGACATAATTTCCGGCTGTTTCGATAAGCGTGATATTGCCATAGATTTTTGAAAGTGCATTATATACAACTTCATAGCTGTCAGCTGCCGGGCGTATGGAATCTTCTATCCGTCCGTCCCGCATAAGAAGAATATTATCGCAAAGTCTCAATGCAAGATTAGTATCATGAAGACATATGAGTGCAGCACGTTTCGGGGTAACCATACGCTTCAGAAGCGATATAAGTTCATATCTGTGCCTGAAATCAAGGGCGCTCTCCGGTTCATCAAGAAGCAGCAGCCTTGCATCTTCCACTATTGTTCTGGCCATTATACATAACTGTTTCTGTCCCTCACTTAATGAAAGATAATCCCTGTCGCGAAGTTCATACACCCCTGCAATCTTCATTGCCTCATAAGCTTTATCAAACTGTACCGCACTGTAATTCTGAAGCAGATGCATATCAGGATTAAAACCCATCATAACAACATCCATGACCGGCATGGATATCGAAATTCCACTTTTCTGCGGTACATAGCTTATCATAGAGCCAAGCTTTCTGCCCTTTATCTCCGACAAAATTCTTCCGTCAAGCGTAAAACATCCTTTATACGGAATATCATGTATGATAGCTTTCATGAGAGTTGACTTGCCGCATCCGTTAGATCCGAGAATACCTGTAATCTCACCGTCTGACAATGTAAAATCCAACCCGTTCAGTATTATTTGCCTGCCGTATCCTGCCGTTATCCTGCCGGCAGTGAAGAAATCATTCATATTTCTTACACCTCCTGATCACAAGCATAACCAAAAAAGGTGCTCCGAGTATTGATGTAAACACGCTCACAGGAAGTTCCACCGCTGCCACGCTTCTGGCAAGAATATCCGCTCCGGTCAGAATGATTGCTCCCGCAAGTCCCGATAATATCATCGTGGATTTACGGTTATCACCTGTTAAAAGTCTTGCGCTGTGCGGTGCAATAAGTCCCACAAAGCTTATAAGTCCCGTAAGGCTGATGATAGCCGCAACCATAAATGTCGCAATTAGTAACAATGCAAATCTCATCCATCTGACAGGCACTCCAAGCATCCGTGCCTCTCCTTCGTCAAGCGACAGCATAAGAAGCTGTCTTCCGAATATAAATATTATCGCAATGCATGCAATACAGACTCCCGCCGAAAAAGGAATTTTCGTGATGCTTATGCCGTTAAGGCTTCCCATAATCCAGTATTCTATGGACGCAAGCTGTTTCTCAGGGTCTGCAGCCAGTTTAAAAACCATAAGTGCAGTCTGTGAAAGGGCCTGTACGGCTATTCCGGCAAGAACGATTGATATGCTTTTACTTCCTTTGGTAAATCCAGCAAGAATCAGCGAAAGCAGCACCGCAATCACTCCGCCGGCAAAAGCGCTCACCGTTACCGTTATCATTCCGGATGAAATAAACACTATCGAGAAAGCTGCACCTGCACTTGCCCCGCTGGAAACTCCTATAATATCAGGAGCCGCGAGCGGATTCTTAAAAATCGTCTGAAAAACAAAACCTGCCACTCCCAGTCCGGTTCCGCCCATAAGTGCCATAACCGTTCTCGGAATACGCAGGTTAAATAATACTCTGTGCTGCATGGTATCCCCTGCGATAAGTTCTTTGACCGTCAGCGGATATTTACCCACAATAAGTGACAGCGCCGCAAGCGCTGCCACCAATATGCATGCAATTATTATCTTAGTTCTTGTATGGTGTAAATTCATAGAATTTCTCATAAAAATTAATTGCCTCTGTCTGGAAATCTTCTTCACTCACAACATCTGAATGGATAACCGATGCAATATAATAACTTCCGAGATATCCCGCCGGAACCGGGGAATCCAGGGCTTCCGCATCACTCGGCACGATATATACATTGCCATTCTTAACTGCTTTACAGTCGGCAAGATTAGTATCTTTAAGTACATCATCAACAGTATAATCCGCATCCGCTGCAATAATTATATAATCAGGATCCCATTTAAGAATCTGCTCATACGAAACCTCTGCCCAGTAATTATCGTCAATCTCTGCTGCCACATTGACTCCGCCGGCATTCTCTATAAGAGTATTCTGATACATTTTAGCACCGGCCGTCTGAAGAATATTGCTGTTGCCCGCAAGATACACTGTCGGATTAGTCTCACTTCCGACTCTGTCTTTGAGTGATGATATTCCTTTATCGATCGTCTTAACCAGGTCATCAGCTTTAGCTGTCTGTCCTGTTGCCTTACCTATAAGTTCAGCCGCTTCCTTAAGCAGGTCATTATTCTCCGGATTAACCGCTATAACAGTCAGTCCGAGTTCTTCCATTGAAGCAATCTTATCTTTAAGCTTTGCCGGAACAATCACAAGATCCGGTGAAAGGGCTGCGCACCCCTCAAGGTCGAATTCTTTAGCTGTTCCCACACTTGGAAGATTAACTATATCCTCAGCTGCAAGCTTATATATAGCCCTCTTGCCCGCTTTAGCCTCTACTCCGACAAGTTTATCTTCAAGGTCGAGTGCTATAACAATACTTGTGGATATATAATATCCGCTTACCAGTTTCTGAGGTTCCTTCTCAATCGTAACTTCTCTTCCGAGCTGGTCCGTAACTGTCACAGGGAATGTTTCCCCCGCTTCCTCAGTCTTCTCTTCTGTCTGTGTCTGAGTTCCTGTTGTCTGCCTGGTAGCGGTTGTTGACGCACCGGCCTCTGTTGATCCATTGCCACTCTTTGATACACATCCGGCAAGAGATGCAGCCGTCATGATGGCTGTTAATACAAGTGCCAAAAATCTTTTCTTTTTCATAGAATAATCCTTTCATGCTGTCTTATAAGGCACGCCATAACATAAAAAGGCGTATCCGCATAAAACAGATACGCCCGGGCATCCTGAAATTATTAAATGCTCTGGTTAAATAAATTACCGGCATTAAAGTTATAAGAATATGAACCTCTTCCGGTATATGTATTGGATCTTCCGGCTTCCAACGAAGCTGCCGAATCTATCATAGATGCTTTCACTTCCGTCTGATATCCGAACGAACCGTTACCGTTAAAAAGTGACTTAACACTGTTCATATCCGCTGCCTTAAATGTCTTCTCGTCAACAGAAAGCTTATTGTCGCTTCCTATTGTAATGCCGATCTTTGAAAGTGCTTTGGCATTAACTGCCGTGGCATTCTTCATTGACCTAGCGGCATTCTCTATGGATGATGAATCAGAAGCCGAAGCCTTGGTGATAACATCATTATAGGCTGATGCGAAATTATTCACCGCATCATAAATCTTATCCGTATCATATTCTCCGGCCGTCTGCTTAAATACCGACTCACTGCCTCTCTGAACAAGCTTATCGGCTGCGCTCTTAAGGTTCTTGGCGCTCTTCTCAACTCCGGCTATCGTAGACACGGTATCCTTAGATGTGGATGTGGAGGATGAATTATCAAGATTAACCTTATAATCACCCTTCTTATAATCATAATCCATTCTGGAAGTTCTCTTTTTAACTGCCGTATCTGAGGAAGCGGTATCAGTCTGACTGCTTCCGTAATACTTCTTGGCAAGCTTATAATAACTTCCTGAACGTATGTTGGATAATTCTGAGAGACTGTTATAAATACCGGATGTTACTGAAGAAGTATTAAGTCCGGAAAACAATGTCGATATTGAATTATATCCATATATCCCTGCCATAAAATATCACTCCTTTGATAATACGCTGGCTTCCATGCCCTGCGTGTTGACATAATCCTACTCACTACGTCTATATAATAATTATAGCATTAATTGTACTTTTGTAAATACTTTAGTTATTTTTTATTTACTTTTTTTTCATTACAGTATAAAATAATAAAAAACATAAGGAGGTTACCATGTACGAATGTCCTAATTGCGGCGGAAATATGAAATTTGATATTCCGTCACAGATGCTCAAATGCGCACAGTGCGGTTCCCTTGCGGATCCTTATTCATTCAATAAGGAAACTGATGCCGAGAGTACGGATTTATATGAGACAACCGTATTCACATGCCCACAGTGCGGCGGAGAGATAATCGGCAGTGAAACATCGGCTGCTGAATTCTGCTCTTTCTGCGGAGCATCGACCATACTCTCGTCAAGGCTTGACAAGAGCAGGCGTCCGAATTACATTATTCCGTTCAGCAAGACTAAGGAAGATTGTAAGAACGCCTATATGAAGCTTGTACGTAAAGCTATTTTTGCGCCGCATGATCTTAAAGATAAGAGCCGTATTGAAAGTTTCCGTGCGATATATATACCGTATTGGAGCTATTACATAAGCCAGAACGGCAATATCAGTTTCCCTGGTGAGAAATCATACCGTCGCGGTGATTATGTTATAACTGACCATTTCAGACTCAGCTGCTATATTGATGCATATTATAAAGGAATGTCCTTCGATGCATCATCGTCTTTTGATGATAATATCAGCAGTGCAATCGCACCTTATGATGTGCGCGGAATGAAAGAATTTACGCCTGCCATATTAAGCGGTTTCTATGCGGATGTTGCTGATGTAGACTGCAATATATATGTAGAAGACGCCAAATCTTTCGCAAACAGTAATTCAACATCAAAACTTAACCGTGAACCGGCGTTCGGAGGCATAGTTCCCAAACTTCCGGTAAACCCCGGACAGATTAACAGTGTTTTTCACACGAACTGCGAGCAGATTGACAGCGCGATGTTCCCGGTATATTTTATGTCATACCGTAAGAAAGACCGTGTGGCATATTCAATCGTCAATGGACAGACAGGCAAGGCTACTGCCGATATCCCGGTATCCGTTACCAAATATTTCTTAGGTTCACTGATTATAGCACTGCCTATTTTCCTGTTATTGAACCTTATTATGACAGTAACTCCGATAACCGTTGTAAGTGTGAGTGCAATATTATCATTAGTTACACAGATTATTTATCTGTGCGAGTTGTCCAAGATAATCAAACGCGAGGCCCGCGATGATGACAAGGGATACCAGTATTCTATCGGGCACAAGAGAGCCGCAGCCAGATCGTCTGCCAGGAAAAAGAAATCAAAAATGACTTTTAAAGGCGGTGTGGCATTGGTCATAAGCGCTCTTATAATTATTGTTCCAATGTCAATTGTACTTTTCAGTGTGATAAAGAGCCTGATGCTCCCGATATGCACGGTAGCTTCACTCGTACTCATGCTGTGTACTATCAAAAAGTACACAGACCAGCCATCTCATAAGGGGCTTCCGGTATTCATAATTGAATTTGCGGCGACATGCGTCGGAGCAATTGTGTGTCTTGTTAACCCGGTATCGGATATATGGTTTTATGCCTGTGCAATACTTATTCTTATAACCGTGGTTATGACTAATTTAACTATAATAGGAAGATACAACATTCTGGCAACCAGAAGGCTTCCTCAGTTTAACCGCAAGGGAGGTGATGACCGTGCATAAGATTTCCGGATTTCTGGCAGGAATGCTGAGTGCGCTGACACTTATGCTTATCATCGCTCTTCCGTGTATGGCCCGTACTGATTACACCAATCCGGATACCGGATATGAGGTACACATTGATGACGATGCCGGCCTTCTCACCGATGATGAGCTTGCAAAGCTTTCTTCGCAAATGGAGGCGATAACCGAATGGGGCAACGTTGCTTTCGTTACCACAACTTATAATCCGTCATCTGCCGATGATTATGCGAGAAATTACTCCTATTCGCATTTCGGTCAGGGAAGTTCAACACTTTTCCTCATAGATATGGATAATCGTAAAGTATATATATTCAGCAACGGTTATATATATAAAACTATAACCAAGGCATATGCCAACACCATCACAGACAATATATATACATATGCTACAGATGCCAGATATTACGACTGTGCCTCAAAAGCATTCAGTCAGATCAACATACTTCTTAGCGGCGGACGGATTTCGCAGCCTATGAAGTACATAAGCAATGCACTTATCGCATTGGTCCTTGCATTCATAATTAATTTCATTGTAATAAGAATTTATTCAAAGAAGAAAGCTGCAAAGGGCCGCGAGATAATCAATAATATTTTCAGCCAGTGTAATTTACACAATGCCAATTGTGTTATGACGGGTCAGACAAGAGTTTACGACCCACCAAGTTCCTGTCTCTTATACACATCTCCGAGCCCACGAGACACTGAGCGATCTCGT
>ENA-OYWO01000617-OYWO01000617.1-human-gut-metagenome-genome-assembly--contig:-NODE-617-length-20304-cov-4.956837_pt1 | contig 20304 bp, 18 predicted proteins | sample MGYA00244170_ERZ653397 | MGnify/ENA primary metagenome ERZ653397 (study PRJEB26926, sample SAMN06164906) | human gut metagenome | biome: ENVO:00009003; feature: ENVO:2100002; material: ENVO:00002003...
CTACACTCGACTAGTCGTCGGCAGCGTCAGATGTGTATAAGAGACAGCTCCAAGATAGCGAAAGCCGAAAAGAAAACGGGAGCTTGCTCACAGTTTTCCAGGTGCATTCTACCTTCTACAAAGCTAGGAAATAAATTGAAAAACTCGCCTGGTGCCATCGGCAAAAGATCAATTACCCAGGTCGGCTTCGGAAATCATATTATTCAGCAGAGCATAGACCGTGAGACCGGCGATGGTCTTGATGCCCGTCTTGCGGGTGATGTTCTTGCGGTGGGAAATAACCGTATGGATCGATATGAAATACTGGTCGGCGATCTCCCGGTTAGTCAGGCCCCGGGCGACGGCAACGAGGATCTCGCGCTCGCGCTCCGAAAGCTCATAGCCTTCAGGCTGTGCCGTCGTACGCGTCTGCTCGAGAGCCTGCCGAAGTTTGTGATGCACCCGTCCCGGTGAGTCGTAAAGATTGATTACTCCGTCGAACTCGTGCAGCAGCTCATCGTCCACAGCTCCGTGACAGAGAGCGATAATCGGAACGTCCTGCAACATCGGAAAGGCGTTTCGTATCGGAGTGCGGCGCATCACGGGAAACAGCGCGGGATTGATCAGCACCAGGTCGGGTCCCGTCGTCGCCACCCGTTCGAAACAGGTCGCCGGGTCGCCGGTAGTCTCGGCATCGAGGGCCCTGAATTCGGAAAAACCGTCCAACAATGTCCGAATACCGGCCCCCACGATTGCGGAAGGCTCGATAATCAACACTTTATAAATACGACCGTTATCCATTTTTCTCCAATTTTTCGACCAACGGAATCAAGATCTGATTCTCGATGACGGTATGTCGGCTGAGGTCCTCCTCGAAGCGGAAAATATCGGAGAGCACTTCGTAGCGCAGCTTGGCGGAACAATTTTCAGGAAGGTACTTGATAATGATATTCTTCAGATCGCACAGCTTCCCGTCGATATCGCTATGATTATCTTCGAAACAGAGGATATTGTAACCGTCCACCCGACGTTTTTCGAGCAGAGCCTGCACGTAAGGAAACACGGTTCGCTCCTCGTAATCGAAATGATTATCCACTTCCCGGCGGTAATCGGCGAAAAACGTACTCAAGATTTTACTGTGTACTCCGTCGCAAGTCGCTGTCATCGCGGCCATCTTCGCATCCAGATGCGGAAGAGTAACCTCCAGATAATACAGATGCGAAGTATGCAGGTAATCGAGGACACCGCCCAAATCGTCCGAAGTCAGTTGCTCATAAGGCAGAACCGGGACCTCCGACGAATAAATTCGGCAAATCATCAGAAAAAGCTCCGCCGAAATTCCGCGTTGGCGACAGACTTCGCCGACACTCGACTCGCCGAAGCCGAGGGGAATACCCATGCGGGCAAGCACCACGAGCAACTCGTAGTTGGACTCGACCAGGTCGGCCAGCTTCATACCCGGCGAAAAGAGGAGACGCCCCCGCTCCGTATTATCGAAAGAATGTTCCGTCTGTTTCATAATGCAAGGATTATGTTACAAAGATAGTGAAAGCCGAGAGAAAACGGGAACTTGTTCCCTGTTTTCCGAGGCGCATCCTATCTTCTGCAAAGATATGCAAATTCGGACACACCGCCGAATCCCCATATATTGGTATATCGATTACCGCAGCCCCTATTTATTATAAGTACGATATCGGAATCGGGGCATCCGCGATTTTCAACCTGTTGTGTTCGAACCACTTCATAAAATCATTGAATTTCTGCCGGTTGTCGCTGACCCACAAGCCGAATGCAGTCTTATTCCCTTCCCGGAGCACCCAATAGTTGTAGGCTTCCAGATGACCGGCATCCCGCACCGAACGCAGATATTCCAAAAAAGGAACGACGATTTGATTGTCATACTTCAGCACCGTATTCGCCCCTTCGTCCAACTTCTTCAGGCCTTCGTCGATCCACCGGCTCCGGATCCGGTTCAGGGATTCCAGATCGACGGACCGTTCGCCCCCGGCCGCAGCCTGCATCGCCGCCTCGTACACGGCACCGTAAGGCTCCCGCACATCCCCGGCCAGAAGCATATCGATCGTTATGGCGATCGGACGGTTCTCGTAAAAATCGACCGACACGGAATCGGTGGAAAAAACGATGCCAGTTTTATAGTTACGGAACAAAAGCTCGCTCATCTCCTTATTCCGGTCGCCGCTGGGTAGCAGGTTCATCATTATCTCGCCATAAATCTGGCTCCAGACCTTGCTGGTGGAATAAGCATAAAACTGGGCCGCCCGGTAATAGTTCGACGGGAACATCGGAGCTACGCTGATGCCTTTTTCGAAAGAAGCGACCGCTTCGTCGTAATGCCCCTGCATTCCCGAAACGACCCCCTGCTCCAGATAAAGAGCGCCCGAATCGGGAAAGCGTTTGAGCCCCTGCGCATAAACTTTCAAGGCTTTTTTCGGATTCTTCAGATAATCGTAGCAATTTCCGACCAACTGATAAACCAGATCGTTGCAATCCTCGTACTTATAAAGTGTTTTGGCGAGTTTGATCGCTTTCTGATAATCCCGTTTGACCATATAGGCGTAAGCCATCTCGTACGTCAAAGGCCAATAGTCCGGATCGAGTGTCAGTGCCTGCCGGAGCAACACGATACCCTGATCGGGATCACCGTTATCCATCAATTCAATAGCCTGCCGCTGCAATGCGAGCACCTGCTCGCGGTTGTTCTGTCCGAATGACAGTTGTGTGCCGAACAGACAAAACAACGCCCATAGCAATATTCCAAAAAGTCTTTTCATGACAACAAAAAGTTAATTTTCGATGAATGAAGTTACGATTATTTTTTGGAAAAACACCCCTTCGACAAACAAAATTACCCTTTCGCACCGAATTACCGGCACGAAAGGGTATATTTACACGATACGAAACGGAGGTTATTTCCCCTTACGGGCGATCACGGCATCGATGCAGGCCCGGATTTTCGGTGCAGGGTCCTCCCACGTATCGGGCTTGATGACCTTGCCGTCCTTGGGATTGTAGTGCGGCTTGCCGTCGGGCCACAACTTGGCCATGTTAGCCTGCTGAACGATTTCGAACAGTTCGTCCGGCTCGAGTCCCATCTCGACCATCGTACCCAGCGCGAAGTACATCAGGTCGATCATCGCGTCGGCCTGCTCGTAGATATCCTCGGCGACCAGAAATTCAGCAACCTCCTCGTTCATCCATTTCGCCCGGCTGAGCGAGCGTTTTTTATCCAGCATACGGGGTGCATCCGGACACGGATGACCGAACTTTTCGTGAAATTCACGCACGTCGTTCCACTCTTTCTTCATAACACTCAAAATTCTAAAACAGCCATAAAGGTACGAATTAATTTTCACAAGACACGTCCCGGCAGGAGTTTCGAACCTCTTTTTTCCGGGTGCCTTTTGGCAAAAGAGCGGAATGCCCGCATTTTCGATCGTACAAACATCGACCGAAAACCACGAACACCTTTTTTTGTATCTTTGACATAGCCTTGGATAGGAGGCACCTCGGAAAACCGGGAACAAGTTCCCGTTTTCTCTCAACTTTTCCTATCTTTGCAAAAAATCGGATGCGTGGCCCGGACAAGTTCAGACAGATTTGGCTTACCGTTCGCCTTCCACTATTTTTGCAGAAAGATAAATTGGCCGGACAGACGATTGCTGCCGCCGCCTGCGAAACGATCGGATCGAACCCGGGAACACCCTCGCCGTACCTCTTTTGCTACCGCTTGTCATGCAGATCAACAAGGCACAATTCGTATGCAGCTCCGAGCGTCTTTCGCAACTGCCGAAAGACTCGCTCCCGGAGTTCGCCTTCATCGGCCGCAGCAACGTCGGCAAGTCGTCGATGGTCAATATGCTCACAGGTCGCAGCGGCCTGGCCAAAGTTTCCGGCACCCCGGGCAAGACACGGCTTATCAACCATTTCCGCATCAACGACAGTTGGTATCTGGTCGATCTGCCCGGTTACGGTTACGCCCGCACATCGAAAACCCAACGCGACGAGTTCGCCAAAATCATCACCGACTACGTACTCCGATGTGAACGGATGCACTTCCTGTTCGTGCTGGTCGATTCCCGACTGGAGCCCCAGAAGATCGACCTGCGCTTTATCGAAATGCTCGGCCGGGAGGGTATCCCTTTCGGCATCGTCTTTACCAAAACCGACAAACTGTCGGCCGCACAGCTCGCACGCAGCGTCGAACGCTACAAACAAGTGCTCGGTGAACAGTGGGAGGAGTTGCCTCCGATGTTCCGCTCCTCGAGCGAAAAACGGACGGGCCGCGAAGAGATCCTGGACTTCATCGGCAAATGTTTAACAGAATGTTAAAAAAAGATTTTAGAAATACCCGATAATTCGGTCTTTACATCCTATCTTTGCACCATTCAAAAACACAATCACATACTATGGCTATCCACAAAATCAAATTCTTCGCAGGCAGGGGCTCGCGGTACCTCGCGGAGAAAATCGTCGCAAGCTACGGCACCACGCTCGGAAACTCGGAGGTGCAACAGTTCAGCGACGGAGAGTTCCAGCCCTGCTTCAACGAGTCGATCCGCGGCTGCACCGTGTTCATCATCCAATCGACCTTCCCGCCGCTGGACAACCTGATGGAACTCCTTATGATGATCGATGCCGCACGCCGCGCATCGGCCTACAAGGTGATCGCCGTGATGCCCTACTTCGGCTGGGCGCGTCAGGACCGCAAAGACCGTCCCCGCGTACCGATCGGCGCGAAACTGGTAGCCAACATGCTCGTCGCGGCAGGCGTGGACCGCATTATGACCATGGACCTGCATGCGGACCAGATCCAGGGCTTCTTCGACGTACCGGTGGATGCACTCTATGCCAGCGGCATCTTCGTACCGTACATCAAGAGCCTGAACATCGAGGACCTCTCGATCGCGGCACCCGACATGGGCGGCGCCAAACGGGCCAACACCTATGCCAAGCACCTGAGCGCCCCGATCATCATCTCGCACAAGGAGCGTGCGAAAGCCAATGTCGTGGGTAAAATGACGGCCATCGGCGACGTGAAGGGTCGCAACGTAATCATCGTGGACGATATGATCGATACGGCCGGCACGATCTGCATGGCAGCCGATATGCTAATGGAAAAAGGTGCCAAGAGCGTCCGGGCAGCCATCACCCACCCGATCCTTTCGGGGCAGGCTTACGAAAAAATCAATGCCAGTGCCTTGCAGGAGGTGATCGTCACGGACACCATACCGCTCAACCCGGAAAAGGACCTGAGCAAATTCAAGGTGATGACCGTAGCGGACATCTTCGCCAACGTCATCGAGCGCGTACACAACTACAAGGAGATTTCGTCGATTTTCTTCAAGTAGGAGGAGTTTACAATACGACAAAGGGGATGCTTTTTCGAGCATCCCCTTTGTCGTATTTAATGTTTCGCTATCCGGTGCACCTCACAAAAGCGACAACAGTCCGACCGCCAACGCCGCAAAAATACAGGAACAAACGCGTATGATGCGATTATTGCAGAAAGACACCTTCCACAAGAAATAAAACCCAGCGCAACATAAAAGATATAACCCCAGTAAAACCAAAGAAACAATCCCGCAATACACCACGTAAACCAGCCCGTTTCCGCCTGCCCCATCGCATATCATACCAACAAAAAATACGATTATGTCGAGCAGTAGCAACCCGGTCAGTACAAGGGTTGTTATTTCTGCAATTCTGTTTTTTTCATTTTGCTCCGTCATTTCAGCGGCGAATCCGGTTCCCGGACCATAACCATATAGAACATACGGTCGAGGAAGCCGGGGGCGAATTTCTTGATAAAGTGTGTGGCACGCCCCTCAGCCTCCATCAGGCAAAGGCGTTTGCGCTTTTCGATTCCCCGAATAACGATACGGGCGACCTGTTCGGGCGTCATCATCTTCGCCTCGTCGCGCGGTGTCTCGCCCTGGCTCGAACCGTCGGCCGTGAGCGCCGAAAAGCGGACATTCGAAGCCGTGAACCCCGGGCAGGCGACCATCACGTGCAACCCCTTCTTCAGGTTTTCGATCCGCACGGTTTCCAGAAATCCCGTCATCGCATATTTCGAAGCCGAATAGCCCGTACGCCCCGGCAGGCCGTGCAAACCGGCCACCGACGAGATGCCGACCAGCGACCCGTGCGAAGCCTGCAAGTACGGCAACGCGTATTTGGTACAATAGACCGTGCCCCAGAAATTAACGTCCATCAGACGGTGCAGCACCTCCAGATCCACGTCATCGAACAGCGCCCGCATCGAAAGGCCCGCATTGCAGATGAGCACATCCACCCCGCCGTACTCCCCGACGGCCGTGTCGATCAGATTGCGGCACTCCTCCGGCTTGGTCACATCCACCGCGCAGTAGGTCGCTTCGCCGCCTTTGGATCGGATATCTCCGACGATGAGCTGCAATTTTTGCAGGCTCCGGGCGCCGAGCACCACGTTGGCACCCTGCACCGCACATTCACGGGCCAATGCCTCGCCGATCCCCGACGAAGCTCCGGTGACCACGACGGTCTTTCCTTTCAAACCTTTCATCCTATCAATCGTTTACATTTATTTCCAATCCGTCGTAAGCCAGATATACCCCTTCGGGCAACAACGCGGAACGCTCGGCGTAAAGACCCATTTCATGCGACATATGCGTCAGATACGCCCGGCGGGGCGCCACACGGCGAATCAGCGCCAATGCTTCGTCCAGTGAAAAATGCGAATCATGGGGCTGGGGCCGGAGCGCATTGACCACCAGCACTTCGACACCGTACAGCTTCCGCTCTTCGGCCGGGGCAATGGTCTTGAAATCCGTAAGGTAGGCCAGTTCGCCGAACCGGAACCCCGTCACCTCGAATCGGGGCGAATGGTGTCCCGACACGGGAATCACCTCCTTATCCTTGACGCAAAAAGGAACGGCAGGATCTATTTCGCGCAGCTCGATTTCGGGCACCCCTCGATACTTGTCCACACTGAAGGCATAGTCGAAGTCCTTGCGGACGCATTTGAGCGTCTGCCGTGTTCCGAATACGTCGATCCGATAGATCGTGGGATAATCGACGAAATTGAAGGCCCGCACGTCGTCCAATCCTCCGATATGGTCTTTGTGTTCGTGCGTCAGCAGAATCGCGTCGATATGCCGGACCCCGGTCCGGAGCATCTGGTAACGGAAATCGGGCCCGGCGTCGATCACCAGCCGTATGTCGTCCCACTCGAGCATGGCCGAAGTCCGCAGACGGTTATCGCGGGGATCTTTCGAGGTGCAGACGGCACACCGGCAGCCGATCACCGGCACTCCCTGAGAAGTTCCCGAGCCAAGAATTATAAGTTTCATACCCATCGCAAAAAAACGTCGGAGTTTCTGTTTTTCCCGGCGACGGGAACAAAAATACAAAAAAAAACACCGCAGAAAAGAGAAATCGCCGCTTTTTCTCGCACACTCCAGATACGGGGAGCAGCGCGTTTTACCGTACGCTCGAATAGGCTGGAGCGACTGTCGGTATCATTCGAAGGGCGGCGAAAACGATCCACGATACCCCGGGTAACTCCGGCGGTGCACACCCGAACAATTCGGTATCTGTCGGAAAAATTCTAAAACCATACCGCCACAATCCTATACCTCTCTTCCTACAGATCCGATAATCTCCCGGAACCGGCCGCCCTCTCGCCCCTCCCGAAAACGCTACCGCAAGACAACCGGAACACGCCCTGCGAAACAGTTTCCTCCACCGCAAACAGAAGGCGGGCCGGCAACTGCTAACGATCGCCGCCGTTCCCGGCGCACATACGACATTCATCACATTCCGCTCGGAGGCGTCCAGAAAATCCGATGTACGTTTTGCGATTCGATTTGTATAATTTGAGAACGAAACATCCTTCAATCCGGATAATTTTGTATAATTATTTTTCAGATTCGGGTCAAACCGGAAAAACCATTCCCGGACACCCGGATTTTTTACCCCGAAAAACAAGGAATTTCAAGCCCCGTATATCCCCCCCGACTCTACCGTCCATAAATTTCACCGACCTCCATCCATCGAAAAAATGCAGGACGGAAGAGTCGCACGGGGCGATTTCCCGGCGAAAGCCGAAATAATAGCGCAAAAAGACATTTTTAGTACTTATTTTTACTATCTTAGTATTCAGAATGTTGGAAAACCTCACATATTTCCTTAACGGAGCTTCCCTGTCATTTTTCGCTATGGGCGCCTTCCACATGGCGATTTATGCCCGACAGAGCAAATCCCGGCCCCATTATCTCTTCACGATCTGCCTGATATGGATGGCATTGATCGAACTCAAAGAGTTTTTCCTGAGCCACGATGCCGCCTACAACTACGAAATTCTCGGCCCGGGCTTCACCTTTCCGGACCTGTTTACCCTGGCTCTGCTGTCGCTCTTCTTTTTCGAACTGGTGATGCCCGGCCGCATCACGGCACGATACAGCCTCAAACTGCTGAGCCCCTTCGTTCTGCTCGGCGGCGCCTACTGGCTCGGAACGGCTTTCGAACCCCGCACGGTATATGCTTCCCTGCCGGAGTTGCTAAAGGACCTGCCGTCCTTCCTGCCGACGGTAATTCTGCTCTACACCCTATACACCGTCGGTTACTGCCTCTTCGCCCTGACTCGCATCGTCCTCTACTCCATCCGTTACTCCCGGGAGATCGCCCAGGCCTACTCGTTCACGGAGCGCATCCACCTGCAATGGCTGCGGTGGATGTCGGCACTGCTGGCCTTCTACCTGCTTTCATACATCATCATCATTCTATTTTTCAGCAATATCTGGTTCACCATTCTCATCTATATCCTGACACTTACCGTCTGGGGTATCCTCTACGGCTGCATCCTGCAATACCGCATCCCGGACATTATCCGGGATTACTGGCAACCGCTCCCGGAAGAAGAACCCATCGAAGAAAATCCGGAAATAAACCTCGCCGAAGGAAAAGGACGCGCCGCATCGCTGCGGGAACAGTTGCAGGAAGCCATCGTACAGCGCAAACTATACCTCAACCCCGGACTTACGATCATCGACTTGGCCTGCGAATGCGGCACTAACCGCACGCAACTCTCCCTGCTGCTCAACAAGGAATTGGGCTTGTCGTTCCGCGACTACATCAACCACTGCCGCATTCAATATGCCGCCTTGCCGCTGCTCGAAGACGAGGAGGCCGGCCATAAAATCGAAGAAGTGGCCCTATTATCCGGATTCGGGAGCACGGCGACTTTCTACCGCGCCTTCGCCAAAGAAAAAGGCATGGCCCCGCAACAATGGCAGGAGTCCATTAGAAAATCCCGGACAAGGGGGGGGGAAGACAACGGTTTACGGGAAATAACCGGACTTCAGGAAGAGTGTCCGTAAGGCATCGTTCGCAACATTGAACAAGCGTACCGAAGTCGCAAATCAATTTGCCGCTCCGATTCATTTACAATGGACGGCTCAAGGATACGGTCCTATTTCCTTTTAGGACAAAAGCCTGCTCTCCGCTCTCCGAGCGTCGAACCCGTAATCCGGAAACACCCGTCAGGGATGCCATCCGATCTTCTTCAACGATAGCCGGCATCGAAGAGCCAGCCCCGGATAAAGTTCATCGCCGAATAAACCGCCCCATGAGCCGGATCCTGCGCCGCACGCCCCGAATGCCCGAACACCCGTCAAGAAGCCGCCGGCCAGTTATCTCTTACGGTCGCCAGAAGTAAAAAGCCCCGGACAAGGTCGCAATTCCTATGTGCCGGGGTAACGAATCCGCAATCCGGAAAGCACCCGGCCCCCGGACAAAAGCCTACGCTCCATACACCCCAGCGGTGAATTCTGCGGCCGGCACGGGCTCGGACGCAAAAGAAGAGCACCGCTTCGATCCCGCCGGAAACGGACACGCCTCGCCGTAAAACATCGGCAGTCATATACCGCCAATATACCTTATTCGACGGTCGTTTATTCACGACCCGTGACCGTGTTGTAATACTTGTCGCCCTAAATCCCTTCGCTCGGAGGAAACTTGGGCTACGACACACCCCAAAGGGACACCGAAGTATATAATCACAAAAATACGGTACTTCCCGGCAGTCAAATGAAAGCGGCGCCCCCTTTTCGGAAGCGCCGCCGTATCAATCGAAATACAGGTCTTATTCGGTAACCCGCTCGAGCCATTTCACCATACCGAGCATAACGCCCATCGAGATGATGCAGACCGAGAAGAATACAGTCCAAGCCACCCAAATAGGATAAGCATTGTAGATGAGCGGACCAATCCAGAGCAGCAGATTGCCTACGGCCGTTGCACAGAGCCACAGACCTTGGCAAAGGCCCTGGAGATGCTTGGGAGCAACTTTAGAAACGAACGACAGACCGAGAGGAGAAATGAACAGCTCTGCCACAGTCAGGAAGAAGTAGAGTACGAAGAGAACCCACGGTCCTGTCTTGAGAGCGGCCGCCTCGGCAGCCGGGAGATCCTTGAACGCCTCGGCCGAAGGATAACCATTGATGATCGAGAATACGGTCATGAAAAGGAATGCCAATCCGGCCAAACCCATACCGATAGCGATCTTGCGAGGTGTGGAAATCGCTTTTCCACGGCGTGCAAGAGCGGCAAATACCCACATCACAACAGGAGTGAGGATGATGACATAGAACGGGTTGAGAGCCTGCCATATTTCCGGCTGTACGGAGTCGGTCTTTACGAAATCGCGGGCAAAGAGCGAGAGTGAAGTTCCGTTCTGATGGAATGAAAACCAAAAGAAGATAGCAATACCGAGCACAGCGAAGAGGGCTGCCATACGCTGCTTGATTTCCGTAGCCATTGCAGCTTTTTCCTCTGCAGAATATGTAACGGTTTCCTCTTTTGCTTTCTTTGCGGGAGAAGGAAGCTGCCTTTTGGTGAAAAGGAATATCGAGAGAGAAATAAGCATTGCGGCAACGGAGGCGATAAACGAATAGTGGATGCCGGTGTTGAAGACATTAAGATAATTCGAACAGAATGCCGATACGGAGCCGGCATCACCTGCAACCACAGAGCCACCCACCTTTGTAATCAGCTCCTGAAGATTGGCAAGGTTTACTTCCGCACCCGCCAAAAATCCGTGGCAAAGAGCCGGAAGCTCGGCATTATACATCAAACCGTTCTCACTGAGCCACCAGCTGCGGAGCAAAGGAGCTACGAAGGGAGCCACAACGCCACCAAGATTGATAAAGACATAGAAAATCTGGAAACCGGCATCACGCTGCGAAGCATAGCGAGGATTGTCGTACAACTGTCCGACAATGGCCTGAAGGTTGCCCTTGAAAAGGCCGTTGCCGAATGCGATGAGGAACAGCGCACCGCAAGTAAGCGTAAGAAGCCATGTCTGATTCTCAGGAGTCGCGAAAATGGGGAATGCCAATACGACATAACCGATAGTCATGACAATAAGACCGGAAATGATGGTTCCTTTGTAGTTCTGCGTTCTGTCGGCAATGATACCGCCTACGAGGCTAAGCACATAGATACCGGCGTAGAAGAAAGAATAGACTAAAGCACTGGTCTCTTCAGACAGGCCGAATTTGGAACATAGAAACAGCACAAGCACCGCGTTCATGATATAATATCCGAAACGCTCGCCCATGTTGCTCAATGCTGCCGGGATCAATCCTTTGGGTTGATTTTTAAACATACGCGATTGAATTAGAATTTTTTCTGTTTTTTGTTTCGCGGACAAAGATAGAATTATTTTTCGTATTTTTGTTATAATAATGAACCAGTTTATGGGAAATCCGACGAAAAAGCTCCCGATGATCGAGCGGGACGGCTGGCTGCTTCCGGTCGAGAAAGAGCTGACCGCCCGGCACGAGAGCTACCTGCGGGCACTTCGGGAAATAGAAAAATCGGCCGGATCGATCGTCGATTACGCCAACGGCTATCGCTATTTCGGATGGCAGCGGGACGAGACGCTCGAAGGCTGGTGGTTCCGCGAATGGCTTCCCGGTGCGCAGGACGTTTATCTGCTGGGCGACTTCAACGGTTGGCAGCGCACTTCGCTGCGGCTCGACAGAAACCCGGAAGGGGTGTGGAGTATTTTCCTGCCCGATGCGATGTATGCCGAACGGCTCACGCACGGCTCACTCTACAAAATCCACGTGCACGGCGACAACGGCTGGCACGACCGCATTCCCGCCTATGCGACCCGCGTGGTACAGGACGAGAAAACCAAGAATTTCACCGCCCAGTTCTGGAATCCGGTCCCGTTCGACTGGCAGGGCGACCGCCCCATTGCGGCCCGCAGCGAGGAGTTATTCATCTACGAAGCCCACGTAGGTATGGCCCAGGAACGCGAAGGCGTGGGCAGCTATGCGGAATTCACCGAAAAGATCCTGCCCCGGATCCGGGAGGAGGGTTACGATACGGTACAGTTGATGGGCATCGCCGAACATCCCTATTACGGGTCGTTCGGCTACCACGTGTCGAACTTCTTCGCCCCTTCCTCGCGCTTCGGCACGCCCGAAGCGCTCAAAACACTCGTGCGCACGGCTCACGAACTGGGACTTGCGGTGGTAATGGATCTAGTGCACGCCCACTACGTGAAGAACCTCAACGAGGGGATCAACGAGCTCGACGGCACGGATCATCTCTACTCCCTACCGGGTACGGCGGGCGAACAGCCCTACTGGGACTCCAAAACTTTCGATTACGGCAAGGAACAGGTGCGGCACTTTCTGCTCTCGAACGTCAAATACTGGCTCGACGAATTTCACTTCGACGGCTATCGGTTCGACGGAGTGACCTCGATGCTCTACCGCCATCACGGGCACACCGACTTCGTCCGGAGGGAGCAATATTTCGATGAGGAGGTGGACGAAGCCGCCCTCACCTACCTTACGTTGGCCAATACGCTGGTACACGATTTCCGTCCCCGAGCCGTTACGATCGCCGAGGAGGTGAGCGGCATGCCGGGCATCGCGGTTCCGACTGCAGACGGAGGCGTCGGTTTCGACTACCGCCTGGGCATGGCCATTCCGGATTTCTGGATCCGACAACTCAAGGAGATACCCGACGAACAGTGGGACATACACGCCATTTGGCACGTCCTGACCGACCGTCTGCCGGGCATCAAGACGGTCGCTTACGCCGAATCGCACGACCAGGCGTTAGTGGGCGACCAGACCCTCGCGTTCCGGCTGATGGGAAAGGAGATGTACGAACACATGGACCGCGCCTCGCAAAGTCCGGTCATCGACCGGGGAATGGCCCTGCACAAGATGATCCGGCTCGTCACGATCTCGGCAGGCGGGGACGCCTATCTCAATTTCATGGGCAACGAATTCGGACATCCCGAATGGATCGACTTTCCGCGCGAGGGCAACGGCTGGAGCTACGCCTACGCCCGGCGCCAATGGTCGCTCGCGGACAACGGGCTGCTGCGCTATGCCCAGCTCGGGGAGTTCGACCGGGCGATGATCGCCCTGGTGAAAAAATACGGCATACTCCGCGACGGCTACCCTTACAATTTACAGATGGACACCCAGAATCAGACGATGGCCTTTTCGCACGGCGACCTGCTGTTCGTATTCAACTGGCATCCGTCGGCCTCGATACCCAATTACGAAGTACGGGTACGGGTTCCGGGCCGTTACCGCCCGATCCTCTCGACCGACGAGCGCCGTTTCGGCGGCACGGAGCGGACCGACATGCGGGGGCAGCATTTCTCCTACCCCGTGCAGGGGGATGAACTGCCCCGCATCCGCATCTACAACACTTCGCGCACGGCGACGGTTTTCCTCCGAGAAGCGTGAAGGAGAGGACCAGCCGCCCGCACTACCCGCACCGGGCGGTCGGAAAACGACCGTTTCCTGCTCGTCCGTCCTACCGGGAAATCCGGGATTCGGAAGCCGCCGAAGCCTATCAGACAACGAAAACATCAAAAAAACGACGATACACCGCTGCCGAGCGGGGTTTCAGACAACGATTTCCATACAATGACGAAAAAATACCGACATCTGCTGTTCGACCTCGACGGCACGCTCACAGACCCGATGGAGGGCATCACCCGTTCGGTACAATACGCCCTGCGGCATTTCGGTATCGAAGTGAGCGACCTACGCGAGCTCTGCCCCTTCATCGGACCGCCGTTCGCGGAGTCCTTCCGGACATTTTACGGCTTCGACGACCGCCAGACCAGCGAAGCCGTAGCCGTATCACGGGAGTATTTCACCGAAAAAGGCATCTTCGAAAACCGGCTCTACGACGGAATGGACGAGCTGCTCGACACGCTCGCAAGCAGCGGATATACGCTCTGCGTCGCCACGTCGAAGCCCCGGGTATTCGCCGAGCGGATCCTCGACCACTTCGGCATCGCCCCCTATTTCTCCTTCGTCGGCGGCACAGGACTGGACGGCTCGCTGCCGACGAAGGCCGATGTGATCGCTCACGTGCTGGCCGGGAGCAACATCACCGATCGCGGAACCGCCTTAATGATCGGCGACCGCAAATACGACATTCTCGGTGCAAAAACCGTCGGCATCGACTCCGCCGGAGTTCTCTACGGCTACGGCGACCGGGCGGAACTGGAAGCGGCCGGAGCCGATTACATCCTCCCCGCAATTCCCGACCTGGAAGAGCTGCTGCTCGAATAAACGGACGAAATACCGGAAAACAGAGGGATTGTCTGACAAGTCCGATTTTAACGTTTTCACCCCCGTCGGAATAAACTCCGACGGGGGTGATTTTCAATTTCGGGAAGTTATCGAACAGCCCTTTCATTCAGTTGCGGGCAACCTTGAAAGCCTACTTTTTCGCTGCGGCCGTACGGCGGGCAATGTCCTCGGCCGTATGCTGCACCCGGGAGCAAAGGTTCGACAGATCGACGCCCTCGATCCGGCGGCCCTCGACGACGATCTCGCCGTTCACCACGACGGTATCCACGTCGGCAGCCTTGCCGCAGTAGATCAGGTTCGCCACCATATTATATACCGGCGTAAGGTGCGGCTTCACCGCATCGATCAGAATGAAATCCGCCAGCGCACCCTCCTTAATAACGCCCAACTCGCCGGCATGACCGATCGCACGGGCCGCATTGACGGTCGCCATTTTCAGGATTTCGTAAGCCGGCAGCACGCAGGGATCCATCGTCGCTACTTTCTGCAAGAACGATGCGGTACGCATCTCGTCCCACATATCCAGGTCGTTGTTCGAACAGGTACCGTCCGTGCCAATCGTGCAAAGCACCCCTTCGCTATGCATCCGGGCGATCGGGGCGATACCGCTCGAAATTTTCATGTTGCTCTGGGGGTTGTGTGACACGGCCACTCCGCGCTCCCGCAGGATGCGGATATCCCCGTCATCGACGTGAACGCAATGCGCACCGATCGTCCGGTCGTCGAAAATACCGAGGGTATCGAGATGCCGGACAGAAGTAGTACCGTAACGCTCCCGCACGATACGCACCTCGTCTTCGGTTTCGGAAATATGGGTCATGAACCAGAGTCCGTGGCGGCGTGCCAGCTCCTTGCCCCGCTGCAACGACTCCGGCGAACAGGTATAGGGCGAATGGGGCGCCACGGCCAACCGGATACGGTCGCAGTCGCCCGTGGTGGCGATCATCCGCTCCACATCGTCGGCAAAAGCCTCCCAACTCGTATCCAGATAGCTCGCTCCGAGCATGGCCCGGATGCCGAGCCGCCGCACGGCCTCGGCGATACGGTTTTCGTGCCAATACATATCGACGAACGTCGTGACGCCGCCCAGCAACATTTCGACAATGCCCATTTCGGCTCCCAGCACGATTTCGTCCGGGGTTTGCTGCGCCTCGAAAGGCCAGATATATTCGTGGAGCCACTTCATCAGGGCGATGTCGTCGGCATAGCCCCGCTGGAGGGTCATCGCCACGTGGCAGTGGGTATTGATCAGTCCCGGCATGAGCACCTTACCCGTGCCGTCGATCTCCCGCGCCCCGGGATGCTCCCGCCGGAACGCTTCGATCCGCCGGGGATCGGCGCTGACCAGCGCCAAACGGCGATCCGCCACACCGACCGCCCCCGTGAAAGTCCGGGGCTCCTTCTCTGCCGTCATGGGCAGAATCGTACAGTTCGTAAATAACAGTTCCATAAGCAATACAGGTTCGACGCAATCGGAATTACAAACCGGGCGGTTATCGTCAAAACGGCATACGTCGAACTATTTTACGGTGTTCACGCGAACATCCGATCCCATTTTGACATCTTCTCGAAACCGCCCCTATCAAAGCGCCCCTTCTATCGATCGCTTCCGGGACGTACCCCTTTCCGGCACCGGATCATTCGGTATCCAGAGAGTTCCCGCAAACGGTAATCAGCTCCCGCCCCGAAACCGAATTGGAATAGATCTGGATCACCTTGCTGAAAGTGCCCGGTTCGTTCTTATGCGGTTCATAGACCACACGGATCACAGCCGTTTCGCCCGGTGCGAGAGGGCGCTTGGAGTGGCTCACCTTCAGGCACGAGCAGGTAGTCTGCGCCCTTACTATTACTAACGGAGCAGAGCCGTCGTTCGTATATTCGAACTCCCAAACCAGATCGCCGCCCCGACGGGGTACGCTCCCGAAATTATGGAACGAACTCTCGAATTTCAGGTGCGCTCCCTCGTATTGCTGGGCGCCGGCCCCGAGCCATGCAAGGCACGAAGCCGCAATCAATAATATCGTACGTATCATTCGTGTCGTTTTCGCAGCCATCGTCCGCTGCTGTTATCGCGCCTTCAGTCGATGCGGTGCAACGTCGCACGGCAAACCGGATTGGCAGCGCATTCCAATCTATTCCAACGTAAAGACATAGGTAATCGTTCCGGTCTGCATCAAACTCTCGCTGGATGAAAACCGAGCTTTGCGGGCCGCTTCGACCGCCGCATCGACCAGCCGCTTGCTGTTGGTCGTCGATCCCTGCGCCCGATAGGAGGCGTATGTCACCCGACCGGAAGCATCGACAGTCACATCGACGACGACCTTGCCGGACTCATTGCCCGGATAGGAAGGCTTGGGCAGCTTTCCCACCACCGAGCGCCCCGAAAGGTCGTAGGCAATGCCCGAATCGCTCTGGCCCGTGCCGTCGTGACTGCCTTCCGGCGCCCCCGAAAGGTCCCCGGCGTTACCCTCGCCCGCAGCAGGCCCCTCCGACGTAGAAGTGCTCCCCGCCGTGCGGCCCGGGAAGAGCGCCCGACGGTTTACCGTGCGGGGTTGTTCGGCAGGCTGCTGCGCGTCGCTGCGCTGCGGAGTTTGTCCCGGAGTCTCCCGCTCGCGGGGTTTCTTCTCCGGCTGCGGTGTCTGCACGGCGATCTCCTCCCGCTCGCTGGTCACGTATTCGACCTGCTGCCGCGACGCTTCGGCCGCCGCCTGCTGCGGCGGTGCCTGCACATCGGTAGCCGACAGGTCCCGGTCGCCCAGACCGGTTTCGGTCGTCCCGAAATCGATCAGCAACCCTTCGCCGGGAAGTAGCTCGTCCCGCCCCATATCGAACGACACGAACAGGAAAGCCGCCGCGATCGACAGCGCATAAAGCAAAGCTGCGAGGCTTGCCCAACGACGCGCGTTCGATTTATCGTTATTCGGATCGTAATAATACATCGGTCAATTCTCACAAGGAAAACACCGCAGGGCGGCATTCCCCGGGTTTCACTCTATTCGGGCGAGGTAGCCGCGATGAGCGTAAAATTGTTGGCCTTGGCCATGCGCATCATGGCCACCACTTCGTCGAAAGCCACCGACTTGTCGCAATGCAGCGAAACGGTAGGGTTCTCCTGTCCCGCCAGCCGGGACTTGAGGGCTTTCTCCACGCCCTCGCGCGAGCCGACGTTTTCCGTCTCGACATAATACCTGTATCCATGTCCCGTATCCTGGATCGAAATCGTCGTCATTGCCTTGTCCTTCAACTGATTCGAACTTTTCGGCAGAATCAGCTTGATGGCATTGGGGTTGATGAGCGTCGTAGCGATCAGCATGAACAGCAGCAACAGGAAGATCAGGTCGGTCATCGAAGCCGACGAAAACGACTTATCGACCTTGGATCCGCGTTTGATTGCCATAACAGATTACTTTTGAACGGGTTGATTCAGAATATCCATAAAGGCGATCGAGTTGGCCTCCATCCGGAAAACGAGCTTCTCGATGCGAGCCACCAGGTAGTTATAACCGAAGTAGGCCGGAATACCGACCAGCAGACCGCCGACCGTCGTGATCATCGCCACGTACATACCGCTCGAAAGGAGCGACATATCGACCGTACCGCCCGCAGCGGCCATATCCATAAAAGTCTGCACCATGCCGACCACCGTACCGAGAAAACCGATCATCGGGGCGCCGCCGGCGATGGTCGCCAGGATCGGCAGGTTGGTTTCGAGCTTCGACACCTCGAGGTTCGCCACGTTCTCGATGGCCGTCTGAATATCGCCCATGGGCCGTCCGATCCGCTCGATGCCCTTCTCGATCATGCGGGCGATGGGGGTGTCGGTCTTGCGGCACAAATCGACCGCCTTGGCGATATCCCCGTCGGAGATGTAGTCGCGGATGCGGTTCATGAAGTTCATATCCAGCACCGAAGCCTTGCGGATGGCCACGAAGCGTTCCACGAAGATGAAGATCGTCACCCCGCCCAGAATCAGCAGGGGCCACATCAGCCATCCCCCCTTGGAAAAGAGTTCCCACAATCCCATGCGGGTCTGTTCGGCAACCGCCGCGTCGGCGGCCTGCAAAAGTGTAATCATTGTCGGTTCGTTTTATTTAAGTCACTCGTTTGCTCATTGGTACGACTCCCCCGGCAGGTCGTCGGTTTCCCTTTCAACGTCCGAAGCGGGCGTTTCAGTATCCCCGCGCTCCATCGCCTCCCGCCTCGCCGCGCGGCGGGCCTCCCGGCGGGCACGTCGCTCCTTGTTGGTGAAGCGGGCCTTGATGCGCTGGCGCAGGTCCTTGAAATTATTGAAATCCTCCTTGTAATAGATGCCGATGCCGGTCTCCTGCAACCCCTGGTTTTCGTCGAAGCGGTCGATGGTCTGGGTAAAAACCTTCAGCCGCAGGTTGCCCGAGCGGTCGATCATCCAGGTCAGGTAGGCCTCGCCCATGAAGTTGGAGACGTTGTTGTTGGCCGAATACTTGGGGTCGATCACGTAGTTGCCCTCCAGCTCGATGAAAAGCCGGTTGTCGATCAGGTTCTTGGAAAAGCCGATATCCAGCTCGTCGCTCGCGATGTCCGACTTGGGCCGGTAACCGATGCGGATGTTGTATTCGTCGGTGGAGATCAGGTTGCTCAGGTAGTTCGAGAGCATCTCGATGCCGCTGCCGACCGTGGCCGAAACCCCCAGGTTGGACGAGGAGGAGACGCTGCCGTCCGCGCAGTATGTAAAAGAGAGCATTTACTGGTATGTGAGCGATTACGCCGAGGAGCGCCAGGAATGCCAGGTGCGCGAAATCGTCGACCCGTCGCTGCACTTTGTGAAGGATATTGTGATGGAATCTGATCTGACGGATCTGCGGTATCTGTACCAGTACGGCGAATATATCACCGAAAATGAGAAGGGTACAGCCCGCTTTTTAAATACGTTCAGCCAGGAAGAAATCGACGCGATGGCACGCACCTACACAGAAGGCTTCCGCAAGTGCTTTCTCGTGGCGCGAAAAGATCTGTCGAAAAAGAAGACAGTCAGCATCCGCTTCCACATCGGTTTTGAGCGCATGATCCGTGCGGCAATATTACAGTTCCGCGAGATGGGACTCGAGCCGGTGATTTCCCGCGGCGCGCGGAGAACGTGGGTTGCCGGTGCGTCTGCGAATAAGCAGTATGACTACGATCACCGGAATGATGAGGCGCTGTATCTCAACGAGGATCTCGTGAAGAGACGGCTCCGCGCGATGCAGGTGAAATACGACGAGTACAAAGAACTGGCGGGCGGCTATGCCGGCCCTGCCGTGGTGGAAACCTTCGGCGAAGTTCCGTTTGAGCCAGTAAATAAAAAACAGGCACTGCACTTAAATGAGCGCCAGCAAAAGCTCCGTGTCGGTTTCCAGAACGAGGCGGGCCAGATTGTAAACCGCTATATCAAGGATGACGAGTACGGCTACACGATCATCGCCTACCCGATGCCGGAGATCGATCCGCGCTACGAAAAAATTTTCCGTGAGATCGTAAAGATCAACACGCTCGATTACGAAAAATACCAGCGCATCCAGCAGTACCTGATCGATGCGCTCGACGAGGGCGTTTCCGTGCATGTGCTTGGAAAAGGAGAGAACAGAACGGATCTGCGCGTGATGCTGCATCATCTGAACGATCCTGCGAAAGCTGTCTCTTATACACATCTCCGAGCCCACGAGACACT
>ENA-OYWO01000640-OYWO01000640.1-human-gut-metagenome-genome-assembly--contig:-NODE-640-length-19844-cov-10.917884_pt1 | contig 19844 bp, 9 predicted proteins | sample MGYA00244170_ERZ653397 | MGnify/ENA primary metagenome ERZ653397 (study PRJEB26926, sample SAMN06164906) | human gut metagenome | biome: ENVO:00009003; feature: ENVO:2100002; material: ENVO:00002003...
GGGCTGACATAATCCACCTTGGAGGTCTCTGCGTCCAACATCAGGAAAACGTCGTCCACGTTCAGCGAGAGCTTCTGGAACAATTCATCCCGGTACAGAAGCTTGGTGTTCTTCTGGCGCAGTGCGGCATGGCTTCTGCGCACAATGAGCAGAATGACCAGCACCGCAAGACCTGCGGCGATGCCTGCTACGATCTGCACTGTATGGAACCACAGCTTATCCAGATTGGCATTGACGATTTTGACCGGGACAAGCCCCACCATCGTCCAGCTCTGGACCGCTGTGCCCTCGTAGACCAGATAATAGCTGGTGTCGCCCAGTTTGACCCTCAGGTTTCCGCTGCTGCCCTGTGCAAAGGCATTGGACAGATCCAGGATCTGCGCCTCGGAAAGATCGGAATGGTCGCGCAGCATCGCAATGAAATTGTAAATGGTCTCCTTGCGGTTTACAGAACTGTCGATGACCACCCGCCCGTCCGGGTAGATGACATAGTTGCTGGCATTGCCCTCAAAGGCAGAGCTGTCCAGCAACCGAAGCACCGCATCATTATAATAAGAGATGGCAATGGCATCGTAGGCAAAGCCCCGGTAGCTGCCCTGCGTTTCGGGACAGATGAACGCAAGCATCTGGGGCTTGCCGGGCAGCGCCGTGTTCACGACGACATCCTCATCGTGAGCGAGCTTTTCGTCCAGATTGGTCTGCAGGCCAAGATAGCCGGTCTCCCCGGTCACGGTCATGTAGTTGCCGTCATAGGTAAGAAAGTAGAATTCGGCAAACCCGGCCTCCTGCTGTGCCGCCCTGATATACGCCTGTATTTCGGCCTCATCCGAGGCAGTTTCCAGAAATCCGTTGTACAGATGCAGGTAGCTCACATTTTTGCGCACCAGCTCTTTCAGCATATTATTGGATTTATGCAGCACCTCTTCCAGATGCGAGGTACTTTCCTGATAGATGGTCTGGGACACAAACGAGATGTACCGAACGCTGAAACCTGCTATCAGCAAGACCAGAAGAAGGATGGCAGCAACAGGGAGCCACTTTTGCCGGGGATGGCAGTTTCGTTTGGATTCGTGCTTTTCGTCTTCCATCCCGCTCACCTCAGTGTCATGTAGTTTTCAGGCTCTGCAAGCGCTGCGCCGCCGCCGGAGAGATGATCGCGCCATCTGTTTTTTACCCATGTATCTCCGTCCAAAGACCTGCCGCTTTCGCTCGCAAGCAGCGCTTCCATCTGATTTTCCGCTGCCAGACAGGTCACGGTAACGGTGTCGTCGTCCCGGAGCGGCTGTCCGTTCCGGGTGATGCCGGTCAGGGTATAGCTGCCGCCTGCCTCTTTGACCTCCACGGCAATGCCGCTGACCACCGGCAGAGAGCCGCGGTTGAAGGGCACAAACCCTCCCTCGCAGCCCTCCACAAAGGCGCGGACGGTCTCCTTCAGCTCTGCGCCGGTCATGGTGCGCTGGCGGGACATCAGACCGTTGGGCATGATCATGGAAGCGGCCATTTTCTTGTTATAATCTGCCTGCAGCACACTGCCGGTAAAGCTGTTTGCGGTGGCAAGCAGCACATCGGTGCCATAAACGCCCCGCAGCGTGTTCGCCATAACGGAGAAGGAGGCGCTGCCGCCGTTTGCGTGGAAGACATTGGAGCAGCTCTTCCCGGAGGTCAGCACGATCTCGTCATCGGCAGGCGTTTCTTCGGCAAGAAGCTGGGCATTGAACGCACGATAAGCCTGCTGTGCCGTGTACTCGCCCGCGATCATTTTGGAGACAACGTCCTTGGAGACGGCAAAGAAATCGTTGGAGGCGATGCGGATATACATGTGGTTTTCTTCCACCACATCGCGCACATCCTTCATGCACTCGGTCAGGCGCAGGGGGACGTTCTGGCTGTAGCTCAGCAGGTCCTGTCCATCGGAGATAATGCGGCTCTGCGCCTCCTCAGAGAGCATGACGTTCAGCACCTTCATGGCTTTTTCGCGGCGCGCGTTGTCCTGCTCGAGGTCACGGTTCAGAGCGATCTGGAAATACGGAGTGGTCATGATCCACTTTTCGCCGTTCTGGCTGAAGAAGGGCATAAATATCGTGTCGATGCCCTCATCCCGAAACATCTTGACACCGGCAGAGCTGCCAAAGTACATGGCAACTTCTCCGTTCCGGATCATCCCGGTCACATCGTCGTAATTCAACGCAAGATCGTCTGCCGTGAGGTGGGTATCCTGAATGAACTGCGCCATCCGCTCAAACGCCCCCGGCCACACGGTGTCGTCCAGACCCACCCGTTCGGTGCTGGCAGGGTCGCTGTAAGCAGTGCGCCACTTGCGCCCATCAGTCGTGGTAAGCTCGGCAGCGGAAAGCCCCTGCAGCGTTTCCATGCAGGTGTAGTCGTAGGTATAATCGGCGGTAAAGCCGCGGATGCCCGCCTTCTCAAACGCCTGACAGGCCGAAACGAAGCTCTCGTAATCGGTGGGCAGAGGAATATCGTACTGCTCAAAAAGGCCGCGGTTGACCACAAAGCCGTGGGCATCGGCGCAGACCGGCAGCCAGTTCACGCTGCCGTCCTCGTTTTTGAAGCTGTTGAGGTAGGTGTTGTACACAGCGCCCGCCTCGTTGGTCAAGGCAAGGTTCATCAGGCTGTCCTTCAAGGGAGCCGCATCGTGCAGCGAGAAGCGGCAGCTGGTGATAATATCCGGCAGACCGCCGTTCTCCTCCAAAAACTTGTAAAAATCCAGATCGTTGTTTCCCACGATGAATTCAATATTTACATCCGGCAGCTGGGACTGGATATAAGGCGCATAGGTTTCGTACAGGCTGGTACTCCACAGATACACCTGAATGGTCTGAGCATCCTCCTGCTTTTCCACATTTTCGGCGGTTTTTGTTCCGCAGCCGGTCAGCACAGATAGACCTATCACCAATGCCGCAAATGCAGAAATAAGGCGGTGCAATGTTCTTTTGTTCATTAAATCGTTCTCCTCACAACTCTTGGGCAGCTTCCGTTCTGCACTCCCGAATACCACAAAAAGGCATCGATACTGCATGACAGAACTATAGGATAATTTTACCACCGCCATGATGGATTTTCAATAAAATTTCATATGTTGATTCATAAAAGCAGCGTGTCCGATTTCTTTGCGCCAGTCGATGCAGCTTTTTTGAACAGTATATATACCAACATATACAGTATGTAGTGTAACATTATAACAGAAGCATTTCAAGCGTTCATGCTTGTGAATACTGCTTATGTTCTATTATTATCCCTTGACAAAAAGGCAGCTTTGGCCAGTTGGGTTATTTTGCTCCCCGTGGCCCGAGCAGGCCCTGCGGGCCAACATCCACTGCCAGATCTCGCTGGCTCTCAACCGCATCTACACCGAGTGGTACCCCAGCAAGGGCTACAGTTTCAACATCACCAACTCCACCAGCTACGACCAATACTACGTCCATGGCCGGACGGTGTTCGACGTCATGGTGCGGCTGACGGACGACATCTTCAACACCTATATCCGCAAGACCGGCACCGTGAACCCCTACTACGCCGAGTACTGCGACGGAAAATCCGTCACCTGCCCCGGCCTCAAGCAGTGGGGGACCGTCACGCTGGCCAATCAGGGCCGCAGCGCACTGAGCATCCTCAAATACTACTACGGCAGCAACATCGAGATCATCCGCACCAACAACATCCAATCCATCCCCCAGAGCTACCCCGGGAGCCCTCTGCGGCAGGGCAGCACCGGAGCGGCGGTGTTCACCCTGCAGCGGCAGCTCAACCGCATCACCAAAGACTATCCCTTCCTCGGCCTGCTGACGGTGGACGGCATCTTCGGCCGCAAGATGACCGAGACGGTCAAAAAGTTCCAGAAGCAGTTCAATCTCACCGCCGACGGCGTGGTGGGCCGCAGCACCTGGTATAAGATCAGCTATATCTATGTCTCGGTGAAGGACCTCGCCGAGCTGACCAGTGAAGGCGAGACATTCAGCGGCACCCTCCCGGACGGCCCATGGAACTTCGGCAGCAGCGTCCTCAAACAGGGCTCCACCGGCAGCAAGGTAGAGCAGATGCAGTTCTGGCTGAGTACGCTGGCTCAGTATGAGAGCAGCATCCCCTCTGTCACGGTGGACGGCGTCTACGGCAGCGGCACAGCGGCGGCTGTCCGGGCGTTCCAGCGGCGCTACGGCCTGACGGTGGACGGCATCGTGGGCCGCACCACATGGACCGAGCTGTACGACCAGTTCCGCAGCATCCAGTCCGACAACGGCACCCCCAACGCCTACCCCGGCACCGCCCTGCGCCAGGGCAGCAGCGGCCAGAACGTCCGGCTGGTGCAGTTCTGGCTGAAGATCGCGCGGACGGTCTATTCCAGTCTCAACAACATCACCGTGGACGGCATCTTCGGCTCGTCTACCGCAGCGGCCGTGCGGCGGTTCCAGACCTACTTCGGCCTCACCAGCGACGGCGTCGTGGGCCGGACGACATGGAACAAGCTCTACGAAGTCTACAACGACATTGCCAACCGCCTGCTTTCGCCCAGTCTGCGGCCCGGCGAGTACCCGGGCGTACTGCGCAATGGCTCCACCGGCACCGCCGTCCGGGAGCTGCAATTCTACCTCTACCTCATGAGCGCCTACCAGAGCAGCATCCCCTCTGTCTCCATTGATGGCCGTTTCGGCGCGGCCACCGAGGCCGCCGTGCGGGCCTACCAGCGGTTCGCCGGGCTGACGGTGGACGGCATCGTGGGCCGGAAGACATGGGATTCGCTCTACGGCAAAGCGTCGGCCCTCCGCTCGTCCGGGCCGGTGGTCACCCTCAAGCGTCTCCCCTACCCCGGCACGCCGCTCACCGTCGGCACCGACAGCAGCGCCGTGCTCTACTACACCCTGCTTTTGCAGCGCATCGCCTACTACTACGACAGTGTAGCGTCCCCCGCGCTTTCCAGCCAGTACACACAGGAGACCGCGGACGCCACCGCCAGCGCGCAGGAGCTTCTGGGCCTGCCCGCCACCGGCGTGGCAGACGCCGAGACGTGGACAGCAGTGGAAGCCCTGAGCTTACAGCTGGCGGCCTTCACCCCCAACCCCGACCGGCATCCCGAGCAGGGGCCGGGCTACCCGGACCGGGCCATGAAGGAGGGCAGCGCAGGGCCTGACGTCAGCCTCATCGAGGGCTGGCTCAATGACCGCTCCCAGCTCTACTGCGAGGAGGACTACGTCGCCGACAACGCTGTCTTCGGCCCGGAGGACACCGCCGCTGTAAAAGACACGCAGCAGCGGGCGGGCCTTGAGCCAAACGGCGTCGTGGACCGGCCCACCTGGGCCGCACTCCGCGCCCAGAGCCATACTGCCTGCGACAGCTGCACCGAGGAGGGATGAGAGATGGCACGCTTACTGGTCTATGACGCCTACGAGAACAAAGTCTACACCTATTCGAGCCTGCGCGAGAACGACCCCATGCCCTACAGCACCGGCAGGACTCTGACCGTGCGGGAGTTCCGGGGCAAATCGAACAGCCCGGTGCTCTGGACGACCATCGCGGCAATGGAAGCGTGGAACCTCACCCGCCGCAAATACGGCAGGGGCATCCCGGTGGGATACGCCTTCCGCCGCATCTGGGAGGGAGGCCACGGCACCCGCAGTCAACACTATGCCGGCGTGGCCTTCGACGTGGGGCAGAGTCTCAGTCAGACCCAGCGCACCGCCATCTACAACGCCGCCCGCTCCACCGGGGCGTGGGGCTATGTCGAGCCGCTGAGCCAGACCCCCACATGGGTCCACTTCGACCGGCGCTACGGCACACCCGCCTGCAGAGGCACCACGGCAGGCTACCCCACCCTCCGCCGGGGCAGCCGGGGCTGCTACGTCATGATCCTCCAAGACGCCCTCTCGACGCTGGGCTACCAGACCGGGAACCGCATCGACGGCATCTTCGGCAGCCGGACGGAAGAAGCCCTCAAGGGCTACCAGCGGCGCACCAGCCTGCGCGCCGACGGCGTCTGCGGCTGCAACAGCTGGAAGAAGATCTCCACCGCCGTGCTGGGTGTTGGACGGACGAAGACGACCATCGACTGATTGATTTTATAGTAGTGTAAAATAAAAAGGCTGCTGCAAGGTACAACCTCTCAGTCTCGCTATCGCTCGACAGCTCCCCTAGTAGGGGAGCCTCTGGCGAAGAGATGGGGCTTTCCGCCATGCCAAAGCCTCCCCTCGATAGGGGAGGTGGCACGGCAAAGCCGTGACGGAGAGGTTGCTTGCAGCGGCCTCTTATTTTTTATGATTCAGTCGTCCAGCACAACATCCTCGCTGAGCACCTGTCCGATGGGCTTTGCAATGCACAGATCGGCCTCGGCGTCCGCATTCGTAGGCTGCATATTGATGACCACGAGGTGGTCGCCCCGGAAGTACCGGATGAGTCCCGCCGCCGGGTAGACCACAAGGCTGGTACCGCCGATGATGAGGGTATCAGCGCGGCGGATGGCCGAGACTGCGCCGGACAATACCTGCTCATCCAGCCCCTCTTCGTAGAGGACGACGTCCGGCTTGATGATACCGCCGCATTTGGGGCAGCGCGGCACACCGGTGCTGTTGGCGATGAAGTCCACATCGTAGAACGCGCCGCACTTGACGCAGTAGTTGCGCAGGGTGCTGCCGTGGAGCTCGTACACCGTCTTGGAGCCTGCCGCCTGATGGAGGCCGTCGATGTTCTGGGTGATGACGGCTTTCAGCCTGCCCTCCCGCTCGAGCTTTGCCAGACGCAGATGCGCCGCGTTGGGCTTTGCTCCCTTGACGATGAGCTTATCGCGGTAGAAGCGGTAGAACTCCTCGGGGCGCTCTTCCCAGAAGGTGTGGCTCAAGATCGTCTCGGGCGGGTAATCGTATTTCTGGTGGTAGAGGCCGTCCACACTGCGGAAGTCCGGGATGCCGCTCTCGGTGGACACGCCCGCACCGCCGAAGAAGACGATGTTCTGGCTCTGCGAAATGATTTTTTCCAGCTTTTCAACCATATTCAACACCTCTTTTGTATCTATCGACGGAAATCAGTGCAAAATTTTATGGATTCTGCATTTTGTTTTTCACATTTCAACGGTCATTTTCCGCAAATATCTGCCCCAGCTGGGCGAAAATATCCTGCGGGAGCATCCCGTACTCGCCATTTTGAAGGGCGGCACGGTCAGCGGCGGTACCGTGGAGCCAGACCGCACAGGCGGCGGCTTCGCAGGCGGACAGACCGCAGGCCAGCAGGGCCGACGTCATACCGGCCAGCACATCGCCGCTCCCGCCCCGGGCAAGACCGGGATTGCCGGTGGGGTTGACGCAGACGCGGCCATCCGGGGCGGCGGCCACGGTCCGCGCCCCTTTCAGCACCACCACCGCATTCCACTGAGCGGCATACCGCCGGGCGACACCCTCCCGGTCGGCCTGAACGGCCTCCACCGAAAGCCCCGTCAGCCGGGACATCTCCCCCGGGTGGGGCGTCAAAATCAGCTCTTTGGCCGGGCGCGGCAGTTCCTCACCCGCGTTCATGAGGCTGGCGGCGGCGTTGAGGCCATCGGCATCCAGCACCGCACTGCCCGAAAAGCCGGTGAGCAGCTTCTTCACCAGCGTCCGCGTCTCGGCGGCGCGGGCCGTGCTCTGGGCAAGATAGCCCAGTCCCGGCCCGATGAGCAGGACGGCGGCCTTCTGCCGGAGGATGCGGGGGATGCTCTGGGGGGAGATGCCCCCTTCTGCCCCCGGCTCACAGGGGCAGAGACAGCATTCCGGCAGGCGTGCCGACACCGCCGCCAGCACCGGTTCAACACTGGCCAGCGTGACGATGCCTGCGCCGGTGCGCAGAGCGCCCTCGACGGTCAGCGACGCCGCACCGCGGTAGCAGGCGCTTCCCGCCACAGCCAGCACCGCGCCGAAGCTGCCCTTGTTGCTCTCCCTCGGGCGTTTTGGAATATGTGACCAGACAAATTCAGCCGTAATTTCGGGTGCCATGCTCACGCCTCCCCCTGAATGCAGCGCCTTATCTCTTTTTCCACGTCCTGCACCTCTTCGTGGAACATCCGGGCCGAGACGCGGAGAGCGCCGTGGCCCAGAATGATGACCTGCTCCATGCCGTCGGAGGTCGCCACCCGGACCCGGCGGTTTTTGCCGATCTCGTGGGTGACGCGCTCGATGAACATATCCGCCGTCTCGGCCTCTTTGGTGTAGACGACGTGGATGTTGTGGTACTGCTCGATGCTGCCGGGACTGCCCGGCACACGGTAGGCATCGAACACGAGGATGAGGACGCACTTTTTGAAGCCCTGATAGTTGCAGAGAATGTCCATCAGCCGGTGGCGGGCGGCGTCGAGGCTCTCCTTGGAGAGGGCGTTCAGCTCGTCCCACGCAAAGATGATGTTGTAGCCGTCCACCAGCAGGTATTCGGGGGCGATCTCCCACTGCTCGGCGGCGAAATCGGGCCGTTCCCGCTTCTGCACCGGGCGGAACGCCGCCAGCGGGTCGCGTTTGATGGGGCCGTAGGTGCGCTCAAAAATTTTCAGCAGTTCGGCGTCCTCTTCCAGCGTAGCGCGGTAAGCCGCCATCCGGCGGGGACGGGCCGCGGTCTCTTCTGCTGTCGGGGCGGTGTGGCCCCAGCCGCTGTCCACATGCATATGGCTGCGCACCTGCTCCCACGGCACCACAAAGCCCGCGCCGTGGGAGCAGAACACCGAGTCGGCGGGGTTGTCCAGGTCGTGTTCCGGTTCATAGCCCACTGCCTCGATGACCTCCGCCGCGTTGTGGCAGGGGCGGTAGCCGTCCAGCGTCAGGTTCAGGTGTCCCCTGCCCCGGGTGTAGCTGACCACCTCCATGGGGTAGCTGCGCATGGCAGCCACCGGTGCAAAACCGGTGAGGGCGACGGTCTGGCCGTCCGGTGCCGTCTCGGGCGGGTCAAAGCTGCCCTCCATCCGCTGGACGTCGCTCATGGCGCGGCCAATGTTCTCCGCAGGCACTTCCAGCCGGAAGGAATACCACGGCTCGAGGAGCTGGGTCTTTTTGATTTGGTTTGCCATCATAAGGCCCTGCCGCACGGCGCGGTAGGTGGCCTGCCGGAAGTCGCCGCCCTCGGTATGCTTGAGATGGGCGCGGCCCGCGATGAGGGTGATCTTCATATCCGTCAGAGGCGCGCCGATGAGGACGCCGAGGTGCTGCTTTTCTTCCAGATGGGTCAGCACGAGGCGCTGCCAGTTTTTGTCCAGCTCTTCCTCCCGGCAGTTGGCGGCAAACTGCATCCCGCTGCCCCGGGGCAGCGGCTCGAGCTTCAGATGCACCTCGGCATAGTGGCGCAGAGGCTCATAATGGCCCACGCCCTCGATGGCCTCGGTGATGGTTTCCTTATATAATATGCCGCCGGAGTCGAACTCCACGTCCAGCCCGTACCGCTCGGCCAGCAGGCTCTTGAGCACCTCGAGCTGAATCTCGCCCATGAGCTGGACGTGTATCTCGCCCAGCGTCTCGTTCCAGACGACATGGAGCTGAGGTTCTTCCTCTTCCAGACGGTGGAGCTTGCCCAATGCGGCATGAACGTCCGCGCCCTCGGGCAGACATACCCGATAGCTCAGGACAGGTTCCAGCACCGGGAGGTCACTGTCCCGCTCGGCCCCGAGGCCGGTGCCGGGCTTCGCCCGGGTCAGTCCGGTGACGGCGCAGACCTGCCCCGGGCCGATGGCCTCTGCCAGCGTATATTTTGCGCCGGAGTAAAGCCGCAGCTGGTTGGCCTTTTCGGCCCAGGGCTCGCCGTCCGCTTCGCCGGTGAGCTGGGCTTTGACTTTCAGCTCACCGCCGGTGACGCGCAGCCAGGTCAGCCGCTCGCCCCGCTCATCCTGCGAGACTTTGAACACCCGCGCACCGAAAGCTTCCAGCGCCGGGGCGGCGCGGGTGTATTCGTCGAGGCCGGCCAGCAGCTCGTCCACGCCCTGTAAGCCGCCGGCATTCTCCCTCTGCAGGGCCACGCCAAACCAGCAGGGAAAGACGTGCCGCCGGGCGACGGCGGGGATGATGTCCTCCGCCGCCAGGCTGCCCGCGTCCAGCATCTTTTCCATCAGGCGCTCGTCGCAGAGGGCCAGTGCCTCGTCCCGTTCGGCCTGCTCTGCGCCGAAATCCACGAAGCCCTCGCCCAGACGGTGGGAAAGCTGGCTCAGCAGCGCCTCTTTGCCCGGGCCGGGCAGGTCCATTTTATTGATGAACACGAAGGTCGGGATATGATACCGCCGCAGCAGACGCCAGAGCGTCTCGGTATGGCTCTGGACGCCGTCGGTGCCGCTGATGACCAGCACTGCGTAGTCGAGCACCTGCAACGTGCGCTCTGTCTCGGTGGAAAAGTCCACATGGCCGGGGGTGTCCAGCAGGGTGATATTCGTACTTCCCGTTTTCAGCAGGGCCTGCTTGGAAAAGATGGTGATGCCACGCGCCTTTTCCAGCGTGTCGGTGTCGAGGAAGGCATCTTTGTTATCCACCCGGCCCAGCTTGCGGATGCTGCCCGCGCGATAGAGCATCGCCTCGGAGAGGGTGGTCTTGCCGGAGTCTACATGGGCAAGGATGCCCACCACCAGCTGTTTTTCGCTTTTTTCTGCCATGTCCGCTGCCCTCACACTGCGCCTGCGATGAGTCCGATGATGAGCAGCGCCCCGCCCAGGATGAGATTCGAGAGCATACTGCAATAGGTGCGCTCTTCCGGTTCCAGCTCCTCGAAGGAGACGATGCGCTCATCGGCAAAGTCCACGATGGACTTGGTGGAGTGGAACTTCTTCTTTTTGCCCATATCCTTAAACTCTTCGCCCAGATGATGGATGGTCACACCGTCCAGACGGAGGTAGTTCACCCACGCCCACGCCAGCAGCACGACGCCCAGCAGCAGGGCCGGGGCCTGCCACATGGTAAACGTGCCGTCGCTGACGTAGCGGTCCCACAGCAGCATCAGCACAGCCACCACTGACACCCGGGTGACGGATTTATACAAAATGGGGCGGAACATATATTTTTGATACATCGAAACCAGCTTTTTCATCCGTGTACTCCTTAATATAGGATTCATTCAGTAGTATTGTAGCATGATTTTATGAAAAAAGATAGCCGCTTTGCGTTTTCCAACTTTCGTTGTATCCATCCGTCATCTTGTAAAGGTATGACTTCTTTCCATCCTTTACCGTTTTTTTGCCGTCATTTTTCAGAAAAAAGCATCCGTTACCATTTTGTTTCTATTTCAGCGCTGTATGTCATTGACTTCTTTTGCCCAGAATGTTAGAATACGAAAGGTGCGGTCCCGGGCGCTTTGTGCGTTTTTGGCACCCGGAGCGCGCCGTTTTTTGCATTTAGGATAGGAAAAAAGGAAAACAATATCTCGGAGGAGCGTATCTCAATGAACATCGATTTTGAGTCCCGCAACATCACCCGCCGCAGCTTCCTGAAGGGCGCAGGCGTCGTGGGTGCCGCCGGCCTGCTGTCCGCCTGCGGCGGCAGCAAGTCCAACAACTCCGGCAGCACGGCTGCTTCCGGCGCACAGGCCCCCAACTCTACCGGTGCCACCCCCCTCAAGGAGTACATCTCCTGGGAGTCTGCCAACCGTGAGATCGAGAGCTGGAACCTGCTGTACAGCCAGACCCTCAGCGACGCCAACGTCGTCACCAACCTGTGGGACGGCCTGATGAGCTTCGACTGCTACGGCAAGCTGGTACCCGCCATCGCCACCAGCTGGGAGGCCAACGAGGACTCCACCGTCTGGACCTTCCACCTGCGCGACGATGTGGACTGGGTGGACTGCAACGGCGAGGTGAAGGAGCACATCACCGCCACCGATTTTCTGGTCGGTCTGGAGTGGGTGCTGAACGCCTCCAAGAACGAGGCCAACAACACCTCCATGCCCACCCTGTACATCGTGGGCGCTGAGGAGTACTACGAGAAGACCAAGGATATGGGCGCGGCCGCCGCCGACCTGCGCTATCAGGATATGCTGGACGCAGGCGTGGGCATCGAGGCTCCCGACGACTACACTCTGGTGTTCACCTGCAAGCACTCCTGCCCCTACTTTGATACCGTGGCCTCCTACACCAGCTTCTACCCCGCCTCTCAGGCGCTGATCGACGAGCTGGGCATCGAGACCTTCCGTGGCTGCGACAACACCAACATGTGGTACTGCGGCCCCTATATCGTCGAGGAGTATATCCAGGGCAACACCAAGAGCTATATCCCCAACCCCCACTACTACAATGCTGCCAACGTCAGCCGCTTCGAGCGTCTGACCGTGACCATGATCTCCGATCAGGCCATCGCATTCCAGCTCTACCAGAACCGCGAGCTGGACGAGATGGACCTGAACGAGAGCACCATCACCACCATCACCTCCGACCCCAACAACGAGTACAACAGCCAGCTCTGTGAGAAGCGCGCCCGCCCCACTGCCTACGCCATGCACTTCAACTACCAGAAGAACAACGCCGACGGCACCCCCGATGTGAACTGGAACAAGGCCATCGCCAACACCGCTTTCCGTCAGTGCTTCTACCGCGGCCTGAACCTGAAGGCATGGTTCTCCCGCTACAACAAGATCAATCCCCTGAAGTGCGAGAACGACTACTACACCATGAAGGGCCTGTGCTACAACACGCAGGGCGTTGAGTACACCACTCTGGTGGCCAAGGAGATGGGCTTCGACTCCGAGAAGTACGACGGCGAGACCATGATCCGTCTGCGTGCCAACGGCGGCGACATCTCCGCCCTGAAGAAGCAGGCCATGGAGGAGCTGAGCGCCATCGGCGTCACCTTCCCCGTCAAGGCCACCTATTTCATCATCGCCAGCAGCACCTCCGCACTGGACAACGCCACCATCCTGAAGCAGTGCTTCTCCGACAGCTTCGGCGACGACTTCATCAAGCTGGACGTCCAGACCTATGTTTCCAGCCTGACGCAGGAGGTCCGCACTCCTCAGCTCCAGAGCTTTGTCATCAACGGCTGGAGCGCCGACTTCGGCGACCCCGTCAACTTCCTCGGTCAGGAGACCCTCCACGACGACAATGCTTTCTACTCCCACTACTACTCCAACATCGCCCGGGTGGCTGAGGCTCCTGCCGACTACCAGAAGGACCTGATGGATGCTTTCGAGCAGTACACCGATCTGGTCAATGCCGCCAACGCCATCGTCAACGACACCGACGCCCGCTACGAGGCCTTCGCCAAGGCTGAGGCCTATATGCTGGAGAACGTGCTGGTCAGCCCCACCTACTACGACATCGCATGGTCTCTGACCCACGCCAACGAGTACAGCAAGATCAACGCCATGTACGGCGGCTGCAACTACAAGGCTGTCAACTGGGAGACTTCCGAGGAAGCCTACACCACCGTCCAGTACGAGCAGTTTGCCAAGGCTTTCGACGCTGCTATTCAGGGCTAAGCAGACGTAAAAGTCATTCTATTTCAGTCAGCACATGAAATCTTTTCATTTTTATGTGTTTGCTGAATCAATAAAATTCAATCCGTACCAGCGTGGTTTTTCTTGACTTCCCGCCTGTGGGATGATAGAATATTTGCAATCGATACGGGTTCTGCAAGGGCGCAGAAACAGATCAATAAAATCTGTCTCTGCGCCCTTTTTGTACCCTTTTGAAGCCGGGTTCATGGCCAGAGTGCGCCGGATAGGCGAGGATTTTTGCCCACAGACAAGGCGATTTTCCGCAGCGATCCTGACGGATTGCAAGGGAGAGCAACGCAGTATGTGAGCAAAAAGACCGTTCAGACGGCGTACAATGGTTATGAAGACGGCTTCCAGACCTTGTGGGAAGGTAAAATAGTATGGACAGGACAGGGATTTGGGAAATGCAGAGCCGTACCAGTCATTACAGGAGGGAAAGAATATGTACCACGATTTTGAGTCTCACACCATCACCCGCCGCAGCTTCCTCAAGGGTGCCGGCGCTGTTGGCGCAGCCGGTCTGCTGGCTGCCTGCGGCGGCTCTTCTTCCAGCACCGCAGCCAGCGCTTCGTCGGCTTCTTCCGGTGCAGCTGCTTCCGGCAAGGGCCTGAGCGAGCTGTTTACTTACGAGACTTCTGGCCGTGAGATCGAGAGCTGGAATATGCTCTACAGCCAGCAGGCCATTGACTTCAACGTGACGACCAACATCATCGACGGTCTTGTCAGCTTCGACAACTACGGCAAGCCGGTACCGGCTCTGGCTAAGAGCTGGGAGCACAACGAGGACTCCACTGTCTGGACTTTCCACCTCCGTGACGATGTGGACTGGGTGGACATGAACGGCGAGGTGCAGGACCACCTGACCAGCAAAGACTTCCTCGTGGGCTTCGAGTGGGTGCTGAACGCAAAGAAGAATCAGGCCGCCAACACCTCCATGCCCTCCACCACCGTCGTGGGCGCAGCCGATTACTACGACAAGACCTATGCGATGGACGACGCAGCCGCCGCGGCCCTGACCTACGACGATATGCTGGCCGCAGGCGTCGGCATCGATGCACCGGATGATTACACCGTCGTCTACACCTGCATAAATCCCTGCCCCTACTTCGACACCGTGGCTTCCTACGTCTGCTGCTATCCGGCACCCCCGGCTCTGGTGGAAAAGCTGGGCGTCGAGGGCTTCCGCGGCGTGGACTACACCCAGCAGTGGTGCTGCGGCCCCTACCTCATCGAGGAATTCGTCTCCGACAACTCCAAGCGGTTCATCCCGAACCCTCATTATTATGCAGCTGACGAGTGCAGCCGCTTCGAGCGCGTGTCTCTGAGCATGATCACCGACCTGACCGTCGGCTACCAGCTGTATCAGAACCGTGAGCTGGACGAGCTGGAGCTGAGCGAGAGCACCCTGACCACCATCACCTCCGACACTTCCAACGCCTACAACGACCAGCTCTGTGAGAAGCGCCCCACCAAGTACGCCTACGACTTCCATTTCAACTTCTACTGCCTCAACACCGACGGCACCCCCAACGAGAACTGGAACAAGGCCGTGGCCAACCGGGCATTCCGCCGCTGCTTCCAGGAGGGCCTGAACCTCATTCCCTACTATGCACGCTTCAACAAGATCAACCCCCTCAAGTGTGAGAACAACTACTACACCATGAAGGGCGTCTGCTACAACTCCAAAGGCACCGATTATGTTGACCTCGTGGCCAAGGAGCTGGGCATCGACGGCGAGAAGTATGACGGTGAGACCATGGTCCATCTGCGCAAGTCCACCGCCGACTCCATCGCAGCTCTCAAGAAGCAGGCTATGGATGAGCTGACCGCCATCGGCGTCACCTTCCCGGTCAAGGCGCCTTTCTTCTTCGTGGCCGGCAACACCGTGGCTCAGGACAACGCCACTGTTCTGAAGCAGTGCTTCACCGACAGCTTCGGCGACGACTTCATCCAGCTGGACCTCGGCACCTATGTTTCCAGCCTTGCAAAGGAAGTCCGCATCCCCAAGCTCCACGGCTTCGTCATCAACGGCTGGGGCGCAGACTTCGGCGACCCCGTCAACTTTGTGGGCCAGGAGATCCTGCACGACTCCAACGCCTACTACGCCGTTAACTACTCCAACATCCAGCTGGTGGCGGAGGATCCCGCCGATTACCAGAAGGAGCTGGTAGACGAGTTTGAACAGTTCACCGACCTGGTCAACGCGGCCAACGCCATCGTGGACGACACCGACGCCCGCTATGAGGCTTTCGCAAAGGCCGAGGCCTACATGATCAACAACTCGCTGGCTGTCCCCTGCTACTACGATGTCCGCTGGTGCCTGACCCACGTCAACGAGTACACCAAGATCAACGCCATGTTCGGCCCCTGCAACTTCAAGTACGTCAACTGGGAGACCAGCGAGGACGCCTACACCACCGCTCAGTACGAGGAGTTTGCCAAGGCTTTCGACGCCGCAAAATCTTAACTTTTTCTTAACTCTTTTCCGCCGGGAGTTCCTGCTTCCGGCCCGTATCCCACACACGGGAGCTGTTCTTAATCCAAGAACAGCTCCCGTTGTTTTGTTTTTGGGCCTGTTTATCTTATTTTCGTCACTCTTCATCACAGTAAAGTAAATTTATTTCATCTCTATGCAGGGTACGGCTTTCTTTTAGAAGAAAAAGCGATTTCCATTCCATTGACAACCATTTATTTCGATGGTACAATATATGTCGTGTTAAGGATTTTACGGGAGGAGCACAGACACAGACAGAGGGGTCTGTTTCTGCGCTCTTTTGTATTCTCTGGTAATACAGAGGGGCAGATAATCTCGTAGGAGTGGGAAATCGGCAGGGCAAGGTACCCTGCGCCATAGAGCCGAGACACGAAAGAATAATTGGGAGGAAAACACAATGAACGCAAATTTTGAGTCTCATTCCATCAGCCGCCGCAGCTTCCTCAAGGCTTCCGGCGTCGTGGGCGCTGCAAGCATCCTGGCCGCTTGCGGTGGTTCTTCCAGCAGCACTGCTGCCAGCACCTCCGGTGCTGCCTCCGGCGTAGCTGCACCTGCAGCCGACGCCATCACCGATTACGTCTCCTTCGAGACTGCCAACCGTGAGCTGGAGACCTGGAACTTCCTGTACAGCCAGTCCGCTTCCGACCTGAACGTCACCACCAACTGCTGGGACGGCCTGCTGAGCTTCGACTGCTACGGCAAGGCAGCCCCCGCCATCGCATCCAGCTGGGAGCACAACGACGACTCCACCGTCTGGACCTTCCACCTGCGCGACGATGTCGATTGGTGCGACGTCAACGGCGAGGTCAAGTCTCACCTGACCTCCAAGGACTTCCTCGTGGGCTTCGAGTGGGTCCTGAACGCCATCAAGAACGAGGCCTTCAACACCTCCATGCCTTCTGAGACCGTCGTGGGCGCTGCTGAGTACTACGACCTGACCAAGGACAAGGGCGACGCTGCTGCTGACATGACCTACGAGGATATGCTGGCTGCCGGTGTCGGCGTCGAGGCACCGGACGACTACACTCTGGTCTTTACCTGCAAGAACCCCTGCCCCTACTTCGACACCGTCGCTGCCTACAACAGCTTCTACCCCGCCTCTGAGGACCTCATCAAGGAGCTGGGCATCGATGGCTTCCGTGCCTGCGATTACTCCACCATGTGGTACAATGGTCCGTACCTCATCGAGGAGTACATCCAGCAGAACACCAAGAGCTTCATCCCCAACCCCAACTACTACGCTGCAAACGACTGCACCCGTTTCGAGCATCACACCATCACCATGATCCCCGACCTGTCCATGGGCCTGCAGCTGTACGAGAACGGCGAGGTCGATAACATCGACCTGACCGAGTCCAACCTGACCACCATCACCTCCGACCCCAACAACAAGCACAACAAATTCCTGTGCGAGAAGCGCCCCACCAAGTTCAGCTTCCAGATGCACCTGAACTTCCAGCGCAAGGATGAGAACGGCAATCTGGACGAGAACTGGAACAAGGCTGTTGCAAACCGCGCGTTCCGTCAGTGCTTCTACAAGGGCATCAACTTCACCAACTACTACGCCCGCACCAACAAGATCAACCCCCTGAAGTGCGAGAACGACTACTACACCATGCCCGGTGTCTGCTACAACACCAAGGGTGAGGAGTACACCACTCTGGTCGCCAAGGAGATGGGCTTCGACGGTCAGGCTTACGACGGCAAGACCATGATCCGCCTCCGCGACAACGGCGGCGACATCGCTGACCTGAAGAAGCAGGCCATGGAAGAGCTGAGCGCTATCGGCGTCACCTTCCCCGTCCACTGCTACCACTACATCAAGAGCGGCGACACCACTGCTCTGGATACCGCCACCGTTCTGAAGCAGTGCTTCTCCGAGAGCCTGGGCGATGACTTCGTCGTTCTGGACATCGGCACCTACGTCTCTTCTCTTTATAAGGAAGTCCGTAACGTCCAGCTGCACTCCATCCTGCAGAACGGCTGGGGCGCTGACTTCGGTGACCCCGTCAACTTCCTGGGTCAGGAAGTCCTGAGCGACGACAACGCTTACTACGCTCAGACCACCTCCTGGATCGCAGCCGTTGAGAAGGATCCTCAGGATTACCAGAAGGAGCTGCTGGCAGATTATCAGGAGTTCACCGATCTGGTCACCGCGGCAAAGGCTATCGTCACCGATACCGATGCACGCTATGCCGCATTCGCAAAGGCTGAGGCTTCCATGCTGAACAACGCACTGTGCATCCCCTGCCTGTACGAGGTGCTCTGGTGCCTGACCCACGTCAACGAGTACACCAAGATCAACGCCATGTACGGTCCCTGCAACTACAAGGCCGTCAACTGGGAGACCCGTCAGGGCGACGGCTACACCACCGAGGAGTACGAGGCTTTCTCCGCTGCTTTCAATGCAGCAACCAAAGCCTGATGATTATTTTATAAAGGTTTGGTTATCATGTTAAAATACACCGTCAAGCGGCTGGCTCAGTCGCTCGTCACGATCTTATTGATCGCAACCATCGTCTTTCTGCTGATGCGCTGCCTGCCTACGGACTACTACTTCACGGAAGAACAGCTCATGAAGTTTACCGAAGAGCAGAAATACGCCGCGCTGGAAGCCGCCGGTCTGACCGACCCCATCGGCACCCAGCTGCTGCACTTCTACAACGACCTGCTCCATCTGGACTTCGGCACTTCCCGCCGCATCCAGAATGGCGCTTCCGTCGTGAAGGTCATCGGCAAGAAATTCGGCGTCTCCATGCGCCTCGGCCTGATCTCCGCCGGCATCTCTCTGCTGGTGGGCATCATGCTGGGCATCCTGCAGACCGCCTTCAAGGACAAGGTCTTTGACTGGATCGGCACGGCCTACACCGTTTTCGTCAACGCTGTGCCTTCTCTGGTCTCCTATTCGCTGGTGCTGGTCTTCGGCTCCAAATACCTGGGTTTCCCCACGCTGTACTCCACCCGTAATGTCGGCCCGTCCAGCGTGCTGCCCATCGTCTGCCTGTCGCTGGCGTCTATCGCAGGCTACGCTCTGTGGACCCGCCGCTACATGGTGGACGAGCTGACCCGCGATTATATCAAGCTGGCCCGCGTCAAGGGCCTGAGCTCCAGCGAGATCATGTTCAAGCACGTGCTGCGCAACGCCATGGTCCCCATGGTGCAGTATATCCCCCAGTCCATCCTGCTGACGGTCGGCGGCTCTCTGCTGATGGAGCGGTTCTTCTCCGTTCCCGGCATGGGTCCCCTGCTGACCGACGCCATCCAGCGCTATGACCTGAACGTCGTCCAGACTCTGGTCATCCTCTACGCTGCACTGGGCATCGTGGGTGTTTTCCTGGGCGACGTGCTGATGATGCTGGTTGACCCGCGCATTACTCTGACCGGAAAGGAGGCCGCACGCTGATGGCTAAAGCATCTGATTTTGAGGGCAAAAAGCAGGACGAGCTGTTCTACTTCGTCGATTACTCTCCGGAGGAAGCCGAGCGTGTCGGCTACTCCAACTACAGCTACTGGGGTTCTGTCATCCAGAACTTCCTCAAGCACAAGGCCGCTGTCGTCTGCCTGATCCTGTTCCTGTTCCTCGTCATCTTCTCCTTCATCGCACTGGCCATCGGCAAGTACGATTATCAGACCCTGGTGTCGGATTCCTCTCTGGCCTTCCAGAAGCCCAACAGTGAATACTGGTTCGGCACCGACAACCTCGGCCGCGATTACTGGTGTCAGGTGTGGTACGCCACTCAGGTGTCCATCCGTCTGGCCCTCATCGTTGCCGTGGGCGAGAGCATCCTCGGCGTCATCATCGGCCTGATCTGGGGCTATGTCCGTAAGCTGGACCGCTTCTTCACCGAGCTGTACAACCTCATCGACAATGTGCCTTACATCATCTACATGACCCTGATCGCACTGGTCGTCGGCCAGAGCTTCACCATCA
>ENA-OYWO01000645-OYWO01000645.1-human-gut-metagenome-genome-assembly--contig:-NODE-645-length-19732-cov-9.905016_pt1 | contig 19732 bp, 15 predicted proteins | sample MGYA00244170_ERZ653397 | MGnify/ENA primary metagenome ERZ653397 (study PRJEB26926, sample SAMN06164906) | human gut metagenome | biome: ENVO:00009003; feature: ENVO:2100002; material: ENVO:00002003...
CGACTAGTCGTCGGCAGCGTCAGATGTGTATAAGAGACAGAGAGAAACCTTTACCTTGGACAGGGGAGGTATTAAGTTCTATATTCAAGTAAACAGTATTCGTAAGTAAGCCTAAATAAAAAGAGAGTATCTGGAAAAACCGGATACTCTCTTTTTTATGAATAAATAGTCTGTTTCTTAGTTCTGTTCCTTCAAGATCACGTCATGCGCTCCGCCTTCCACGATACTGGTTGAGGAAACCAATGTGATTTTGGCGTTCTTCTGCAAATCGGGAATGGTGATAGCTCCGCAGCTGCACATCGTGGCGATTATTTTGCCCAATGTGAGGTTGAGGTTGTCTTTCATCTTTCCAGCGTATGGCACATAGCTGTCGACGCCCTCTTCGAACTTAAGTGCTTCGCTGCCACCCATGTCGTAACGCTGCCAGTTCCGGGCCCGGGCGCTGCCCTCGCCCCAGTATTCCTTCATATAGTTACCGTTGATGTTGACCTTGTTCGTCGGGGACTCGTCAAAACGAGAGAAGTAACGGCCGAGCATGAGGAAGTCAGCGCCCATAGCCAGCGCCAGCGTGCAGTGGTAGTCGTGAACGATACCGCCGTCCGAGCAGATCGGAATGTAGATGCCGGTCTCCTCGAAATACTCGTCACGAGCGGCTGCAACCTCGATCAGAGCGGTAGCCTGACCGCGGCCGATGCCCTTGGTCTCACGGGTGATGCAGATGGAGCCGCCGCCGATGCCGATCTTCACGAAGTCAGCGCCAGCCTTTGCGAGGAAGCGGAAGCCCTCGGCATCCACGACGTTACCTGCGCCCACCTTCACGGTGTCGCCGTAGTGCTCACGGATCCAGCCGATGGTGCGGCTCTGCCACTCGGAGTAGCCCTCAGAGGAGTCGATGCAGAGGACATCCACACCGGCCTCCACCAGAGCAGGCACGCGCTGGGCGTAGTCACGGGTGTTGATGCCGGCACCGACGACATAGCTCTTGTTCTTGTCCAGCAGCTCGTTGGCATTCTTCTTGTGGGAATCGTAGTCCTTGCGGAAGACGATATACTTCAGGTTGCCCTCGGCATCCACCAGAGGCAGGGTGTTGATCTTGTTGTCCCAGATGATGTTGTTGCAGTCGTGCAGGGAGGTGTTCTCCGGGGCAGTGACCAGCTTCTCGATGGGGGTCATAAAGGTGGTAACAGGAGCGTCATCGGGGGTGTGGTTGACGCGGTAATCGCGGGAGGCCACGATGCCCAGAAGCTTGCCGTTAGGAGTGCCGTCGGCGGTGATGGCGATGGTGGAGTGGCCGGTGCGGGCTTTCAGCTCCAGCACATCGTGCAGGGTGGCAGTGGGGGCCAGGTTGGAGTCGGAAACGACGTAACCGGCCTTGAAGCTCTTGACGCGGCGGACCATAGCAGCCTCGTTCTCGATGCTCTGGGAGCCGTAGATGAAGGAGACGCCGCCCTGACGGGCCAGCGCGATGGCCAGCTTATCGCCGGAGACAGACTGCATGATGGCGCTGATCATGGGGATATTCATTTCCAGCGGGCAGTTCTCCTCACCCTTGCGGTACTTGACCAGCGGGGTCTTGAGGCTGACAGCCGTGGGGACATTCTCAGCAGAAGAGTAGCCCGGCACCAGCAGGTACTCGCCAAAGGTACGGGAGGGTTCTTCGTAAAAATAAGCCATATTCAAACTCCTTTTCTCTTAACGCATCCGCAGCGGATCATATCAAACAACATCAAAACAATTTCATGTTTTCGACTTAGGAATTGATTGTATATACTTTACCACAAACCCACGCGGAATACAAACCCCTGCCCCGCCAAACTTTATAAATGTCCTTTGCAGAAAAACAGGCAAATTGACCTAAGGTCATACTTTCCCTTGCTATGGGCCGATTTTTCCGGATTTTCGGACGCAAAAAAGCCCGTCTGAAACCAGACGGACTCTTTTGCACACGAAGCGGAATATCGCCTGTGCGGTGTCGGCCGGCAGCTGCGAAGGAGAACAGCCGGAGGAGGATGGCGGACACCCGATATTCCAAAAAACAAGAAGAAAAAGATTTCATGATCCAGAAGGGTCTTGCCCTCTCTGTAACCATATTGTAACTCTTTTGAAGGACTTTTGCAATAGTTTTTTGTAATTTCTTTGTAATTATTTTTGTAAAGATTCTGTGACAGAGCTTCCGAATTCCAGATAGCACTCAAAGGCTGCGTGCTCCTCCCTCCGGCCCAGCAGATACCAGCCGTTTCCTGAGGGGGCATAGAACACCTGCACGGTCTGGCCCATCGGCACTTCACGGTGGTACTTGATGGAAGCGAAGGACAGCGGCGCAGCCTCCACGACCTCCTGCGGCAGAGCGTCGCAGGCGATGTCCAGATAGAGGGAGTTGTTGATATGGCCGTTGAGGTCACACATGGAGTAGCTGGCGCGGCGCTCCCCTGCCGCCGTCAGCGGCTGGCTCTTGTGGACGATCTGGGGCAGTTCTTCGGGCAGGTCGTCGTTCTGGAAGTCCGGCATCGTCCAACCGGGGGTGCGCAGGATGCGCCCTGCCTCAGTGTCCACGATCATCCAGCGGCAGTCCACGAGGGCCAGCTTCTCCCCTGTTTCGCTGGTGATGGTGGTCAGCCGTTTCATCGTGCCTTTCTTAAACATCTCGCAGGCCGTGGTCAGGTTGATCTTCTCCGCACGGCCGGGCATCCGCCAGACCCTGAGGGCCTGCTTGCCCACGAGGAATGCGCTGCGGCGCTCCCTGAAAAAGGCGTGGTCCATGCCGTAAGCCCGGGCATGGTCTGCCGACACCTGCTCCACATACCGGAACAGAGCGCTGGGCTTCAGGCAGCGGCGGAAGTCGCTGTCGCCGTCCAGCACAGTCATCTGCTCCGTATAGCTTCTGTATTCACTCATATTCTTTCCCTTTCCTTATAAAAAGGGGCTGTACGCCTCCGCACAGCCCCCTCAGGTTCAATACATATTGCGCGTTTTCCTGCGCACCTTGCGCCAGATATTGAAGCAGGCCAGAGCCAGCATCGCCGCCAGCAGCATCAGGAACAGATACCCGCTGCCGCCCTCGTCGTAGCTCTTCATCTCGCTCCACTTCACGTCCAGCTCGCTGTTGACCTCATCGCTCAGGGCAGTGAACACCTCTTCTTTGGCCGCAATATCCTCGGAGGGGTACGCGATCTCGCTGTACTTGAGGTCTTCATCCAGAATATCCCACACACAGTGCATGGGGGTGGTGTAGCCGATATACTCGATATTGGCCTTGCCGACGTCCGGTTCACACATGAAGTTGATGAACATCTCTGCGGCTTCCTCGTGCTCACTGGTGGCGGGGATGGCCATGCTGTCCACCGACAGCACCGTTCCCTCCTCAGGGAACACCCAGGCCAGGTCGGGGTTGTCGTCGATCATGGTGATGGCGTCGCCGGAGTAGTAGACGCCGACGGCCGCCTCGCTGCCGATCATCTTATCGAAGATCTCGTCCATGACATAGGCCTGCACCAGAGGCTTCTGGGCTTTCAGCTCGTCCACCACAGTATCCACCTCCTCCGTGGTCTGGGGGTTGACGCTGCTGCCGCTCTTGAACGCACCGATGGCGTAGGCGTCGCGGCTGTTGTTGAACATCAGGATGTTGCCTGCATACTTCTCGTCCCACAGGTCTGCCCAGCTGGTGGGGGCCTCGTCTACCATCTTTGTATTGTAGATGATGCCAGTGGTGCAGAGGGTGTAAGGCACGGTGTAGGCATTCTCGGGGTCATAGTCCCCGTTGCGGTACTCCTCGTCGATGTTCTGGAAGTTCGGGATGTTGCTGTAGTCCAGCGGCATCAGCATCCCTTCGCTTATCATCTTGGCGACCATGTAGTCCGACGGGATGATGACATCGTAGTTGGCCGCGCCGGACTTGAGCTTGGCGTAGAGGGACTCGTTGGAATCGAAGGTGGTATAGTTGACCTTGATGCCGGTCAGCTTTTCAAAGGCCGCCACCACGTCCACGCTGTCGTCGGAACCGTTGGAGATATACTCGCCCCAGTTGTAGACATTCAGGGTGACGTTCTGGCCCTTGAAGCGGGTCCAGTCGTAGTCATCCGAGACGGAAATGTCCTCCGTGACCTCGATCTGTCCCGCGGCCAGAGCCGACAGCGGCATGGTCAGCGCCAGCACAGCCGTCAGCAGAAGAATGACGAAACGCTTCATTTGACATCTCCCCCTCTCAGTGCGCGCTGGTCGCGGCGGTAACCGCGGCTCTCCATGGCATTGGAGATGAGGATGATACTCAGAATGACCACGAACATGATGGTGGACAGCGCGTAGATCTCCGGGCTGACCTTCTTGCGGGTCATGGAGTAGATGGCGATGGGCAGTGTCTCCACCGTACCGCAGTTGAAGTAGGAGATCATGAAGTCGTCGATGGAGTAGGTCAGGCTGATGAGGAAGCCCGACAGGATGGCCGGGCTGATCTCGGGCAGGATGACCTTGAAAAATGCCTGCCGGGGGTCACAGCCGAGGTCCAGCGCCGCCTCAAACAGCTTGATGTCCAGCTGCTTGAGCTTGGGCGTGACATTGAAGATGACATACGGCACGTTGAACGCGATATGGGCGATGAGCAGCGTGGGGAAGCCCATGATGTTGTCGGGCAGGAAGTCCAGCTCAGACGCAAAGCGCTGGTATGCCACAAAGAGCATCATCAGGGAGATACCGGTGATGATCTCGGGGTTGACCGTGGTGATATAGGTGATATTTGTCACCAGCAGGCGGCTCTTGCGCCCCATGGAGGCGATGCCCAGAGACGCCGCAGTTCCCAGCACGGTGGCGATGACCGCCGAGAACAGTGCCAGATACAGCGACACCCACAGCGCGTGCAGGATGGACTCATTGTGGAGCAGGCTGGTGTACCACTTAAAGGTAAAGCCGGTAAAGAGGGCGTAGCCCTTGCTCTGGTTGAAGCTGAACACGACCATGTACGCGATGGGCAGGTACATGAAGCAGAAGAACAGGATGACATAGGCGCGCTGCATCAGACGCAGATGTTTCGTTTTCATCAGGACACACCCTCCATCTCATCCTCGTCGAAGCTGGACGTAAAGCTCATGCAGAGCAGCACGATGACCATCAGCACGAGGCTCATGGCAGAGCCGACATTGAGGTTGTAGCTGTTGCCGAGGAACTGCATCTCGATCAGATCGCCGATGAGCAGGTTGGAACCGCCGCCCAGCATACGGCTGATGACAAAGGTGGACACCGCCGGGACGAACACCATCGTGATGCCGGTGCTGATGCCGGGGATGCTCATGGGGATGAGCACCCGGAACAGCGTCTTGGTGGTGGAAGCGCCCAGGTCCTGCGCTGCCTCCACGATGCTCTGGTCGATTTTTGTCATGCTGGTGTAGAGGGGCAGGATCATATACGGCACATAGTTGTACACCATGCCCAGCACCACAGCGCCGGAGGTATTCAGCATGTTGTAGGGTCCAAGGCCGAAGACGCCCAGAACGGCGTTCACAGGGCCGTTGAGGCTCAGCAGACCCATCCATGCGTAGGTACGGAGCAGGAAGTTCATCCACATGGGCAGCATCACCAGCATCAGCATGATGTGCTGCTTGTTGACGCGCAGCCGGGAGAGGAAATAGCCCACCGGAAACGCGATGATGAGGCAGACGACGGTGGAGATGAGGGCCAGCAGCAGGCTGCGGGCGAACACCGAGCCATAGCCGCTGACAATCACCAGATTGTCCAGCGTAAAGCTGCCGGCGGAGTCGGTGAGGGCGTAATACACCACGATGAACAACGGCACCACCGTGAACAGCACCATCCATACAAAGTACGGACAGGCCAGTTTCTTATCGTAAATCTTCATGCGGCCTCACCCCTCCGAACGCGACATGATATGGATCTCGTTGGGGCCGATGCGCATACCGATGGTCTCACCGGGCGTGCAGGCGCGGGTGGAATGGATGAGCCACTCGCGGCCCTCGCACTCCACATGCATCTCGAAGTGGACGCCCTTGAAGATGACGTCATTGACGACGCCCACCAGCTGGCCTTCCACCGGGGAGACCACTTCGATGTCCTCGGGGCGGACGACCACCTGTACGCTCTCCTCCCGGGCAAAGCCGCGGTCCACGCAGGGGAACTCGACGCCCGAGAAGGAGACGAGGAAATCGCGGTGCATCACGCCGTCCACGATGTTGGAGTCGCCGATGAAGTCGGCGACAAAGGCGTTCTTGGGTTCGTTGTAGATGTCCTCGGGGGTGCCGATCTGCTGCACCTTGCCGCCGTTCATGACGACGACGGTGTCGGACATGGTCAGGGCCTCTTCCTGGTCGTGGGTGACGTAGATGAAGGTGATGTTCATCTCGCGCTGCAGGCGCTTGAGTTCCAGCTGCATTTCTTTGCGCAGCTTGAGGTCGAGGGCGCCCAGAGGCTCGTCGAGAAGCAGGATCTCCGGCTCATTGACCAGGCTGCGGGCGATGGCCACGCGCTGCTGCTGGCCGCCGGACATCTGGCCGATGCTGCGGCGCTCGAAGCCCTTCAGGCCCACGACTTCCAGCATATCCCGCACTTTGCGGCGGATGGTCTCTTCGTCCATCTTCTTGAGGCGGAGGCCGAAGGCCACATTCTCAAAGACGTTCAGGTGGGGGAACAGCGCGTATTTCTGGAACACGGTGTTCACCGGACGCTTGTAGGGCGGTACGCCCGTGATGTCTTCTCCTTTCAGCAGCACTTTGCCGGACGTCGGTTCCAGAAAGCCCGCGATGAGGCGGAGGGTGGTGGTTTTGCCGCAGCCGGAGGATCCCAGCAGCGTCACAAACTCTTTGTCATGGATGTCGAGGTTCAGCCCATCCAGGATGCGCTGACCATCAAATTCCACTACGATGTCTCGCAGCGAAACGATCACCGAGTTGTTCATTTCTTTCCTATATCCTCCTTGTAACTCAGATACGAAAAAAGACAGGGGTTTACTCCCCCATCCTTCCATCGCATTAGGGTGACTTCGAGTCTGCTCCCTCGCCCATCCAATCTGTGCCGGCTGTGGGAGCAGACTCCTCCCCGCACAACATCCATGACGACCGTAACATTGCGCAGTTATTCTGCCCTGTCTTGTCTATCTTAAACAATCTTTGTCAAAATGTCAATCACTCTGCTGATGTTTGCCGAAACTTTGACTCCGAGGGGGCTTTTCCCACCCGGGTTTTACATCAATTTTGCATATAGCATTTCCTTATACAGCATAAAAGCACCTGCAGTGCAGAACTGCGGGTGCTTTTGGGATAAATTCTCAGGTGTCGGCTTTCAGCTGCCGGGCCGTCAGGCAGAGGGCCTGCACGGTCTGGCCGTCCACGGTGTAGACAGAGCTGTCGCCCGACACCATCATATAATAGCCATCGGTGCCGATGGCATACGTCAGGGTGACAGTGCCATCAGCTGTCGTCACCTCTGCTGTCACCAGAGGGGCGTCAAAGCCGCAGGCGGAAAGGTCGGCGGCAGTGTCCTGCCCGGTGACATAGCTGGCCAGTGCGGCCAGCAGAGCGTCCGTCTTGTCGGTATCCAGTGCGTCGTCCGGCTCGTCGGTGAGCTGCCAGACGGTCTGGTAGGTGGTGCTGTCGGCCTCCGTGGGCTGGGATACGGATTGCAGCTTGATCGTCTCGCCGCTTTGGAGGGTATAGCGCACGGCCTCGATGTTCGAGACGGTGATACCCGCCGGGCTGAATGCCCCGAAGAGTTCCGCCTTCGTCTGCTCCATGCAGCGGAACCTGGCCGCGTCCACGGTGTAGACAGCGTCGCTGCTCTCCCGCCGGACGTACACATCCCCGGTGACGGGGTTTTCTGCCCCCACGGTAAGGGTGGTGCGCTCCCCCGCCGCCGAAACATTTACGACAAGCTGAGGCGCGTCGAAGCCGTAGTTCTCGCCGGGCTGCGCCTCGAGCTGGCGCTTGGCCTTCATGCCTGCCAGCGCGGTGCGGATGGTGTTGCAGGCCGAATCATCCAGATGGTAAGCCGGGTCCTCGGTCAGCGTCCAGCCGTCGTCGGAGGGCCGGAGCGTCAGCGTCTCGCCGCCATACTGGATGGAGACGCTTTCCAGCGTGGCGGCGGTCACATCCAGCAGCGGGATGCTGCCGTCCTCGGCCTCGCTGGCGGCCTGTTCGGCCTTCTGGTTCGTGTGGGTCAGCAGGGCCAGCGCCGCCCCGGCGGCGAGGACGAACACCAGCAAAACGATGAAGATACGCTGTTTTGCTTTCATGGCGTGCCTCCTTACTTGCGGCGGCGCAGCAGCACCACCACTGCGCCCACGGCCAGCACAGCCGCCGGGAGGATGAGGACGAACACCAGACCCAGCACAGCGGCGGTGTGGCCCGAGATGGTGATGGGCGCAGCTTCCAGCGCCTTGGACTCCACGAGGGTGGTTCCCTCCTGCCCGGCCAGAGAGGCAGCGCAGCCCTGCAGAAAGGTCACGTTGCCGGGAACAGTCTGGTAAACGGCCTCGTTGTCCATGTTGCCGCAGTTGACCCAGATGACCTCTGCGCCGGTGCTGTTATTGGAAGCATAGGCTGCCAGTGCAAAGGGGCCGTCGGGGTCGCCGTCTTCCTGCTCGGCGGTGGTCATCTCATAGCCTGCCGCCTTGCTGTAGGAGCTCTCGGTACTGACCAGCAGAGCTTCCGAGGCGATGCCCTCCGTCTCAGTGATGGTGATGCCCTGCGCCATCTGCAGCAGGACGCGACGGCTGGTGTCGATGCCGTCCAGTGTACCGCTCTCGGTGTCGGTGGCGTAATCCGGCAGCAGATAGTAGGGGTAGCCGTTCAGGTAATGGCCGCTGTCCCCTTCCACTACGAGTCCGGGCGTCCGGGTCAGGCCAAACTCGGCCATCAGGGCGTCAAGGTTCGGGGTGGAGTAATAGCTGTCGGTGGTAAGCATCAGATGTCCGCCGTTTTTCAGGTAGGCGCGCAGGGCCGACATCTCATCCACGAGGCCGCCCGCCGATGCAACGTCCTGCTGCGGGTCATTGATGATGAGCAGGTCGCAGTCGTCCGGGATGGTGTCCGTCAGCAGATCGAGGGGGCTGACGGAGAGGTTCTGGCCTTCCAGCGCGTCGGTCAGGGTGTCGGTGAGGCGCTGTTCGCCGTGGTTCGTCGTGTAGTAGGCGTGGAGCTCTTCGCCGCTGGTGATGCGGTAGATGGCAGCCGTGAGCTTATTTTCGCCGCCGAAGGTCACGCTGTAGCTGCCGGTGGTGTAGTAGTCGGAGTAGTCATAATCGTAGAGGTCGGATGCCGCCAGCACAGCGCTCTTCTCCCCCGAGACGAGGATGAGACTGCCGCTCTCAGCCGACTGCACACCGTACTGGGCGGCGAAGGTCGGGTAGACGGCGGGGTCTTTCGTCTCCCACTTGATGTGGCTGCTCTCGGAGGCATAGCGGTCCAGCAGCTTTGTGATGATGGCGTCCTCGCTGCCCGTCTCGGCCAGATAATAGATGGTGACATCCTGCGTCAGGGCGTGGGCGATGTCCCTGGAGCTGCCGCTGAGGGTGTAGAGCCCGGCTTCCGAGAGGTCGAACTCGGTGTACTTCGTCGGAACGGCCCGGACGATGAGGTTGAGCAGGACGGCCAGCACGACCACCAGCACCGTGACCGCCGAGGCATAGATGCCGCTGCGCATCCGCAGACGTTCCAGCGGGCCTGCGCTCTTTTTCTCAAATTTCTTCATGGTCTTGTCACCCCTCTCAGTTCCAGCGGCGCTTCTCGATGCCCTGCGCCGTAAAGAAGAGGAAGAGCACCGTCACCGTCAGATAATAGACCAGCGTCGGGATGGAAAAGCTGTTGTTGACGAACTCCTCAAAGGGCGCAAACAGGCAGAGGGCGCTCAAGACAGCGCTGAACGCCTCGGTGAGCCATCCGCTGCGCAGCAGGAACAGGGCGCTCAGCCCGGCACAGAGGGCCGCAAAGCAGAAGCAGCCCAGCGTGAAGCTCCGGGTGCGCAGGCCCACCGCAAGGGAGGCTCCCGCCGACAGAGCCGTAAAGACCACCAGCGCCACGGCGCTTCCGGCGTTGAACATACTGCGGAGGCTGGGCATCATATAGGCCAGCAGCAGGGCCGAAAAGCCCATGACTGCCGCGATGATCTGGTTCTCCGTGAGGCCGGAGCAGAACTCGCAGACGGCAATGGCCGCACAGCCCAGCAGGAAATAGCACAGCAGCGCGGCGAAATTTGCCCCGCAGACCGAGGCCGTGCCGCCCAGCAGCCAGAGCACGACGATCATGATGCCGTCGGCCAGACAGGGCAGCGCGAACACGGTGCAGAGGGCCAGATACTTGCCCACCACGATGCCCCACACGGACACCGGGCTGGTGAGAAGGAGCTGGTCGGTGCGGGTGCGGCGCTCTTCGGCCAGCGAACGCATGGCCAGCACCGGGAAATAGAGCAGCAGCATGAAGATCGTGCGGTAGAGCGTATAGTAGCCAAAATCCGTCAGGCCGTAACCGAGGTTCAGGGCCAGAAAATAGATGCCGGAAGCCGCCAGCAGAAAGGCCGTGAGCAGATAGCCCATCATGCCGTGAAAAAAGCTGCGCAGCTCCCGCTTGTAGATGGCAAGCATCGAATCAGTCCTCCTTTTTATCCGAAGTCTCTTCCGGAGCCGTCAGCTCAAGGAAGAGCTCTTCCAAATCGCGCTCTTCGGTGGCAAGGTCCACGACAGCGGCCAGATGCCCCTGCGACAGGATGAGTGCCTTGTCGCAGACGGCCTTCACCTCACTGAGGATGTGGCTGGACAGGATGACCGTGTGGGTGCGGCCCAGCTCCCGGATGAGGCGGCGCAGCTCGATGACCTGCGCCGGGTCGAGACCCACGGTGGGTTCGTCCAGAATGATGAGCTGCGGACTTCCCAGCAGCGCCTGCGCCACGCCCACCCGCTGGCGGTAGCCCTTCGAGAGGCTGCGGATGAGCCGGGGCAGGACATCTTCCAGACCGGTACGGTGGGCGGCAGACTGCACCTGTGCCGGGCGGTCGGCTTTCTTGACGCCTTTCAGTTCGGCGGCAAAGTCGAGGTACTCGGCCACCGTCATCTCCGGGTAAAGGGGCGGCTGTTCCGGCAGATAACCCACACAGGCTTTGGCGGCGTCGGCTTCCTCGGGCAGCAGATGGCCCGCCACTGTCACCTGCCCCTCCGTGGCGGCGAGGTAGCCGGTGAGGATGTTCATGATGGTGGACTTACCGGCACCGTTCGGCCCCAGCAGGCCGTAGATGACGCCGTCCTCCACCGTGAAAGAGATGTCGTCCACTGCAAGGCGTCTGCCGTATTTCTTGGTGAGGTGGGATACTTCTATCACAAAAAACGCTCCTTCTCTGCGGGTGTCCCCGGGAATATCTGCATCATTTTAGCCCGAAAATGTGTCAGAAATAAGATAAACCTGTGTGCGTTTCCAAATATTGTTTCTTTTGCGCTGATGCGGCAGTTTTCGCGGCCGGACGCAAAAAGAGCGCCGCTCCCCGCAAAGGGAACGACGCTCTTGGAAGCCTTGTAATTGTTGCAATTACTTACGGCCGAAACGCTTGTTGAAGCGCTCAACACGTCCGCCGGTGTCGACCAGCTTCTGCTTACCAGTGTAGAAAGGATGGCACTTGGAGCAAACTTCGACGTGGATCTCGGGCTTGGTGGAACGAGTCTTGATGACGTTGCCGCATGCGCAGGTGATGGTGCAGTCAACGTAGTTCGGATGGATACCCTGTTTCATTCTTTTCACCTCATTTCTGGTTCTGACTTATTGGGGCCATATTTAATGTATGTGCCCATCACAACCTTCAATATCGGCTACCCCCTCGAGCGGCCTTGGAAACGATTGCCTTAATATTATATCACTCTCCGGAAAAATTGCAAGAGGATATTTTGACTTTTTTGCACTTTTTTCTGGAAAGTCCTTCTCTCCGCCCCGGAAAACGAACAAACCCGGCAGAAAACTCTGCCGGGCCGTTTCTGATTCCTCCAGCCTCACCCGGGAATGGGCGTTCCGGCTCCCGCAGGACAGCTGCTTTCCGCAAAAGCAGCTGTCAGAGCCAGAGCTCCAGGACAAGGCTTATCTGCATCGCATCCGAAAGACACGATGAAACGAATTTACCGGACAAAGTAAATGCCGTCGGCACCCTCCACATCCGAGATGGCGACCATGAGCAGCTCGTCCTCGTCTGTCCAGGTAAAGATGCAGGCGTAGCGCAGCTCCTCGCCGTTGTAGTCGAAGATGACGCCCACGCTGCCGTCGTCGAGATACTGGTAAGTGCCGTTCAGCGTGCCGCCGCCCTGGATCATCTTTGCGCCGCCTGCGGCGTCAAAGGTGAACTGCAGCGTACCGCCGTATGCCGCCAGAGACTTGTCCATCTCGGCCTGAGTCATCTCGCCGCCGTCGATGTAGCCGCCGGCAAACGACCAGACCGTGTTGCTCATGTCCGGCGTGTCTGCCTGCGGAAGCTCCCACAAAGAGTTTTCCTCTTCCAGCACAGCTGCCGTAGGGGCCGCATCCACAGAGATGGCCGGCGCGGCCAGCACCGGTGTCGAAAGCGAGGCCAGAAGTGCCGCGCTGAGTGCAAGAGAAGTGATACGTTTCATAAAACTTTTCCTCCTTGTGCGATATTCGGAGAGCACATTTTGTCTGGTTCCAGTATACTCTTTTCTGCCCCTGCGGCGGACAGTTTGACACGATTCGCCCCGAAACTGCGCTCAATCGACCCGGCTCACAGGGAAACGCGGAGGATGAATCTGCCGTCCTGCACCGAGAAATCCGAAAGCCCTTTATATTTTTCCACGATCGCGCAGATGCTGCGCACACCGATGCCGTGTCCTTCGGCGTGGGTCACCGGCAGGCCGTTTTCAAACTGTATCCCTTCCGGACAGGGATTGACGAACTGCAAAAAGAGATGCCCGTTCTTTTCCCGGGCAGTAACTTCAATGTATGCAGGGCCATTCTCCGCTTTCATCCTGCGGCAGGCCCGGAGCGCATTTTCCAGCGCATTGGAGAGCAGCACGCAGAGGTCTGTCTCGGCCACCGAGATAAGCTGCGGGATATGAGCCTGAATGTTGAGCGGCACACCGCAGCTCTCCGCCCGGCCTGCAAAGGACGAGAAGATGAGGTTCGCAGCCTCGTTCTCGCAGTAGGTCGTCACCTTGCTGGCCTCTATCTCGGAGCAGATGCTCTGGATGTACTCCTGCGCCTGCTCTCCCCTGCCGTTCTCGATGCAGGCGGAGATGTATTGCAGATGGTGGCGCAGGTCGTGGCGGTAGGCGCGAGTCTGCTGCTGAGAGGTGCGCAGGGCCTCGATCTCCCGCACCGCCTGGCCGACCTGCAATTTGAGGTTGTTCCGGGTCTGTTCCAGCTGGCCGCGGGTGCGCTCCTCTGCCGAGACCCGGAGGACAAAGACGATATACGCCACGCTGCACACGAAGGGCATGAATTCCACCGCCGCCTGATTGCCCCGGGCGAGAAGGTCGGTATAGATGCGGGTCACATAATCAAAGAGGTAGCCTGCCAGCGGCACTACCCCGAACAGAAGCTGCATCGAGCGCGGATACCGGGCAAAGCTGCGGGCCGCCGGGGCAACATAGCGCAGCAATACCGCCAGCAGCGGCAGCGTGACCACAATCTCGACGGCGGGCTGCAGCCAGTCGATGCCCGGCACCATCGCAATGACCAGCAGTGCCACCCAGCGCCGGAGCTGACAGCACAGATATGCCGCCAGCACCGAGATGGTGGGCCAGAGCCATTTTCCGCTGAGGACGCTGAGGATGATGGCAAGCGGCAGATGGGTGATAAGCGGATACGTCTCCTGCATCGCCGTCCAGCTATCCATATAAGTAATGAGCGCCTGCATCAAGAGCATGGCTGCTGAGCCGACCGCCAATATGATGCGGTTCTTCTTCGTCCAGTGGATGTCGCAGAACGCCGCCGAGAGTGCGATGCCAAAGAGCGCCACGGCAACGCCGTTTGGTACAGTAAGAGCGTTCACTACATGACCACCTGCTTTCGGTCAAAAATATAGCTCAGGTAGCGGTCCTTCGTTTCCGAATACTTCCCGTGGGGCAGCGGCACCACGGCTCCGTCCTGCATCGTGATGGAGCGGGCTGCGATATTGGCGATATACTCCATATTGATAAGGAAGGAGCGGTGGGGACGGAGGAAATTCGGGTATTCCACGAGCTGGTCGCAAAGGTCGTCCAGCCGGCCCATGCTTTCCAGCACGACGCCGTTGTTCAGGTGAAACGTGAGCGTCCGCCCCATCACCTCGCAGTAGACCAGCTCTTCCAGCTCCAGGCGGACGATGCCGCTCTTGCTCCGGAGGATGAGGCTGTGCTTCTGCTCCCTGGTGCAGGCCGCACAGGCCGAGTCCATCAGGCGGAAAAAGTCCTCTCTCCGGATGGGCTTGAGCTGGTAATACCATGCATCCACCGCGTAGGATTCCACCGCAAACTCCGTGCTTGAAGTAAGGAAGATGATCTTCACATTCGAGTCATATTCCCGTATCTCCCGGGCCGCAGCCATCCCGTTTTCGCCCGGCATCAGGACATCCAGCAGGATGATGTCGAAGCGCGTTCCCTTCTCCACCTCCGCCATCAGCTCGACCGGGCTTTGATAAGACGTATGGGCAAAGTCCTGCCCACGGTCAGCAGCATATTCTTCCAGCAGAGCTTCCAGCCGTCTGGTCTCTTGGGTCTCGTCGTCACAAAATGCGATCTTCAGCATGAGGGGATCTATCCATTCCCTTCTTTGTTTATTCTCTTCTATAGTATAGAGATTCTTGCTTTTTTCGTCAAGTTATGATGGCAGTCCTTTTGGCTGATTGCTTGCCGCCTGCGGGCGGCCGTGCTGATCCGCCAACGATCACTTTTGCACAGAAAACGAGCCTCCTGCATTGGAAAATCGGTGCAGGAGGCCCGTTTTCAACATATTATGAGGGAACCGTAATTTATGATTTCGCACCCGGCAATCAATGAAAAATACCACAGGAAAATGACGCAGAAAAATCTTCTTTTTAACCCGCCTGCTGCCGCTTATCCAGCCGCATCTTGTCGGCTATCATCGCGATGAACTCCGAGTTGGTCGGTTTGCCGCGCAGGTTGTGGATGGTGTAGCCGAAGTAGCTGTTCAGGGTATCCACATCGCCACGGTCCCATGCCACCTCGATGGCGTGGCGGATGGCCCGCTCTACCCGGCTGGCGGTGGTGCCGTTTTTCTTGGCGATCTCCGGGTACAGGCGCTTGGTGACGGCGTTGATGTACTCCGGCTCGTTCATGGTGAGCAGGATGGCATCCCGCAGGAACTGGTAGCCTTTGATGTGGGCAGGGACGCCGATCTGATGCAGAATGTCCGTGACCTTCAGCTCGTCGCTGTCCACGCTGGCCGTGATAAGCCGCTTCTGGTGGCCGTGGGCGACCTTGAGCACCCGGCTGGCAAGGACATTCTCGTCGAAGGGTTTGACAAAGTAGTAGGCGAAGCCCTCATCCAGCAGCTCCTGGACCATTTCCTCGCTCTGGAAGGCGCCGGTGACGAAAAACGTGGTGTGCGTTTCGCCGGCGGCGACATATTTCTGCTTGACGGCCAGAGCATCCAGCCCGGGCATGAAGGCATCCAGCAAAACCACCTGCGGCCGCACCACAAGCATCTTCTGCAAAATCTGAAGGCCGTCTTTTTCCACGACGGTCACTTCTACGCCTTTTTGCTCCAGTGCCTCTCGGCAGGCTGCCGTAACATCTGCGCTGGTATCCGACATCAAAAATCTTACTTTATCCATCGTACTATCCTCCAATGTGTGCAGTTCCCTTTACAGTCTAGATTTTACCATAATTTACCATGGATTGCAACAGGAAATTTTTACATTTTCTGGAATTTTCGCAAAAATTTTCTTGTTCATTCTGCGGTCTGCGCTTCGGCACCGTTTTGAACGGCGTTTTTTGCCTGTTCGAGCATCGTCTGGGCGAAAATCCCGTAGCCTCGAGTGGGGTCATTGACCAGAACATGGGTCACAGCACCCACGAGGCGCCCATTTTGGAGGATGGGGCTTCCGCTCATGCCCTGCACGATGCCGCCGGTCGCAGACAGAAGCGAAGGGTCGGTCACCCGGATGACCAGATTCCGGCGAGGGTCGGCGTCGCTGACCCGCTCGATCTGGATGCGGTATGCGCGGGGCGTTTCCCCCTCGATGGTGGCCCATATCTCAGCGGGACCGGTGACGACTTCCTGCGCGAACGCGATCTCCCGCAGCTGGCCCGAGAAGTGGGTGCGCGTCGTGCCGTAGACGCCGTTCTCGCCGTTGATGCGGATGGTGCCGATGGCGTGGGCGCTCAGGAAATGGCCCTTTAGCTCACCGGGGCTTCCGGCCGTTCCGGCACTGCAGCCGGTTATCTCGCAGGGAACGATCTCGCCGCTGCGCAGGGCGACGCTTTCGCCGGTGTCGCTGTCGCTGATGGGGTGGCCCAGTCCCGCAAATACGCCGAGCTCCTCGTCGGCGAAGGTCAGTGTACCCACACCGGCGGAGGAGTCCCGCACCCACATTCCGGCCCGCCACTGCCCGGCGGCACCGTCCCACACCGGGGTCAGGGCAGTCAGCTTCTGCTCACCGCTGCGGATATACACGACCTCCACGGACTGTCCCTCGGCGGCGTCCAGGGCTTCCTTTACGGCGTCATTGCTCTCGGTGCGGGTCTGCCCGATGCAGATGACCCGGTCACCGAGGCGAAGCCCGGCCTCCTTGGCGGGATTCGATGTCCCGCCGCCAGCCTGCCCGATCTCCGAAAATCCTACGATGAGCGCCCCTTCGGAGAACATCTTGACGCCGAACGGTGTACCGCAGACGGTCACTCTGGGCCGCTCTGTCACCACCGCCCGGATGGTCTTGATGGGGAGCCACCCGCCCAGCGTCAGCGTCGTCTGGTAGCTGCCCACCGCCCGGGTGCTGGCGACATTCCGGCTTCCATGGCCGCGCTGCGGCTCGACCCATGCAAAGCGGGGAAGATATAAGGCTTGTCCCGGCTCCAGATAGACCCGGTCCGGCAGACAGCTGTACAGCCAGCCCAAAGCTGCTGCAAGAGCCAGCAGCAGATATGCCGCCGCAAGCTTTGCCCGCTGCATTCTCTTCACGCCCATGGCCTCCCTCGCTGTTTTTGGGGTTATTATGCGGACGCAAAGAGGGAATTATCCTTCGGCAGTTGACTTTTGCGGCGAATCTTGCTACTATAAATAAAGTTTCCGTGCGGGAGTGGCGGAATGGCAGACGCGCTGGTTTTAGGCACCAGTTCCAACGGAGTGAGGGTTCGACCCCCTTCTCCCGCATAAAAAATGACCCCAAGCTCAGGCTTGGGGTCATTTTTTATCTTGCGGAGAAGAGGGGTCGAACAGCACGGCCGCCCGACGGTTCGTACCATGATATGGACAAATAATCCCCTTGATGAATCAGGCCGCTGTCTCTGTTTTACGGAGACGGCGGCCTGATTCATTATTTTTGACTACTTTTCGTCCCGGGGAACCCCCGGAAAAATCCTGCTATGACCTACTTTTTCTGACTACGATCTCGACTACAAATCACCCGGCAAAAGCAGACAGTATCACGCAGTATCTGGCAGTATCCGACAGACGCAAATAACAAAAAATCCACGAAACATCGATTTTCCATCGACATTTCGTGGATACTTCTTGGTGCGAGGGAGGGGATTTGAACCCCCAAGGATAAACCACACGCACCTCAAACGTGCGCGTCTGCCAGTTCCGCCACCCTCGCATATGAAGTTTTGATGCAATCTTGATTTCTCTCGGCCTTGAGGTCTAAGCCGTATCGCTGACTGCTCAAGTATAATACCATACTCCCCCGGCGATGTCAAGCGTTTTCATAGATTTTTTTGCCATTCATATCTTGTAAATGGAGTTTCCGTGCAGAAATGACTTAAGAAGGAGGTTTTTGGAAATGACTTTTTTCAAATCCAGCAAACATCAAAGATTGTTGTGGAGCCTTTTGCTGCTTTCTGTCGGGGCGGCGGCGGGGTTCGGACTGGGGATATTCTGCGGCGCAGAGCCGCCCGTAGGCTGCCGGGAGAGCGACCTGACCCCGGTGCCGGACGAAAGCTTCGTCTCCCCTGCCTCGGCGTCCTCCGTAGAAACGTCCCCGGAGCCGGAGCCGATGCCCGAGAAGTGGGTCTGTCTGACCTTCGACGACGGCCCCAGCAAGACGACGCCGGATGTTCTGTCCGCGCTGAACCGTGCCGGGGTAAAGGCGACCTTCTTTGTAGTCGCCACCGGCAACAACGACAAATATCTTCCCCTCATCTCTGAGGCTGCTGCCGCCGGACATCAGATCGCGCTCCACTCCGCCTCCCACGAGTACAGCGACATCTACCAGAGCGCGGACGCTTACTGGAAGGACATCGACCTGTTAAAGGAACGCCTCTCCCCTTACGTCCGGGCCGACGGTCTGCGGTATCTGCGCTTCCCGGGCGGCAGTACCAACACCGTGAGCCGCCGCTACGGCGGGCGCGGGCTGATGCAGCAGCTCAAAGAAGAAGTCACTGCAAAAGGCTACGCCTATGTAGACTGGAACGTCTGCGCCGAGGACGCCGTGGGCGGCAAGCCCAGTGCAGGCACCATCTTCCGCAACATCGTGCGGGAGACCGGCGAGCAGACCCAGTGCATCGTGCTGATGCACGACTCGGCCACCACCCGCACCACTGCCGAAGCCCTGCCCGACATCATCCAGTGGTACAAGGACAACGGCTTCACCTTCCTCACGGTAGAGCAGGCCGTCCCCCTGCCCACGACATAGCAAAAAGCCCCGGAGGGCCTGCCAGACGGCAGACTTTCCGGGGCTTTGGTGCGTAGGAGCAGCTTACTCAGCGGCCTGATTGAACAGGACGAAGGCACGATAAGCCATGTACAGGTCGGTCTTGTGGATGACCTCGAAGGGAGAGTGCATGGACAGCACAGGCACACCGATGTCGATGACGGGGATGCCGCGGTTGGCAACATACTTTGCGATGGTGCCGCCGCCGCCCAGGTCGAGGCGGCCCAGCTCACCAATCTGCCATGCAACGTCGTCGGCGTCCATCATGCGGGTGACATAGCCCACCAGCTCGGCAGAAGCGTCGTTTGCAGCGCTCTTGCCGCGGCTGCCGGTGTACTTGAACAGCGCGATGCCGCGGCCTGCGTAGGTGCCGTTCATCGGCTCGAAAGCGCTGGCCCAGCTCGGGTCGTAAGCAGCGGTGACGTCGGCGGACAGGCAGACACTGTTGCGGAATGCAATGATGTCGTCCTGACCGGCGGTGCGGCAGAGCTCCTGCATGAAGTGGAAGACGTACATGCTCTGCATACCGGTGACGCCGTCAGAGCCGATCTCTTCCTTATCGGTCAGGACGCAGACGGTGGTGAAGGCGGGATTCTTGGTGGCGATTTCGGCCATCAGAGCGGGATATGCATCGACGCGGTCATCGTGGCCGTAGGCGCCGATCATGGAGCGGTCGAAGCCGACGTCGCGGGACTTATAAGCGGGGACGATCTCGATTTCAGCGCGGGCAAAATCCTTCTCGGTGATGCCGTACTTCTCGTTGAGGAGGATCATGGTGTTCAGCTTGACAGCTTCTTTCACTTCCTCGTCGTCCACAGCGTCGGAGCCGATGAGGATGTTCAGTTCCTCGGCGCGGATGCCGTCGCTCAGCTTGCGCTCGCTCTGCTCAGCGCCCAGATGGGGCAGCAGGTCGGTGATGCAGAAGACGGGGTCGTTCTCATCC
>ENA-OYWO01000689-OYWO01000689.1-human-gut-metagenome-genome-assembly--contig:-NODE-689-length-18884-cov-4.556854_pt1 | contig 18884 bp, 8 predicted proteins | sample MGYA00244170_ERZ653397 | MGnify/ENA primary metagenome ERZ653397 (study PRJEB26926, sample SAMN06164906) | human gut metagenome | biome: ENVO:00009003; feature: ENVO:2100002; material: ENVO:00002003...
TCCTCCCAGGAGGAGGAGAATTAAGATAGTATTACTTGACCATTTGGCTCATTTCTATACCATTATGAATAAATCCCATCAGCCTTTACAATTAATAATCTTCTTTACTTCTGCGTTCCGTCAGTTCAGCCTGCATCTCTTCATTATACTTCTTTGTAATAGGATAGAAGTACAGCGCTATGACACCGATGAAGAACGTAACAGCCGGAATAATACTGGATGAAAGCACGATACCATGAATAGCCGATTCGCTTTGTGCGATCCCTGCACCCGATACATAACCGAAACCGGAGAGCAGGAACCCCAGAATAGCGCCGCCAATACCCAATCCGGCCTTCAGGGCAAACACCACACCTGCAAACACGAAACCCGTTGCGCGGCGGTGATTGACATATTCCGAATGATCCGCCACGTCAGCAATCATGGCCCAAAGCAATGGAACGGTGGGAGCGTATGCCAAACTCTTGAGGAAGTTCAGGACGAACATCGTCTCTACATCTGTCTCATTCGGGAAATAGAAGAAGGCGGTGAACACTGCCGTCAGAGCCAAACAAACGATAAACACCGATTTCTTTCCGAAACGGTTGGCCAGGAAGCCGGACAGGAAAATAACGCCGAAGAACTGTACCACTGCTCCCAGCATATTAAACACACCGAAGCCCACTTCATAAGCCTTTTCAGGACTGCTGACAATAAGGCCGAAAGCATTCAGTATCGTATAGCCAACCGAATCACTGGCCTGTGTAGCCACCAACCCCAGTTTATCGAGGAAGGCAAATAATGCGCCCGAATCCACATAATTCTCAAAGTAGTAGTTCATAGCGCTTCCCCACATGGCAAGGGTAGTGAAAAGGAAGAGCGTCAGGATGAACATCGCCCGCCAGGGAATATTCTTGAATACATCCCTGATATCTTTCCGGGTATCAGTTTTCTGATTTGCCGGCGGTGTGATACGTTCGCGGCTGGAGAAGAAGGTAATAACCAGGAACACGAAGCCGATGACTGCAAATAAGGAAATAGTGCACAGCCAGCCGTGCCCCTTATCACCACTTTCACCTGCGAACTTGCTTACCAGCGGGAGCGTCAAGCCCTGTACCACAAACTGCGCAATGGTAGCGGCAACGAAACGGATAGACGTAATGCTTGTACGTTCCTTGATGTCACTTGACATTACACCACCCAATGATGCATACGGTGTATTGTTGAACGAGTAAAGCGTCATCAACAAGGTATAAGAGATTGTAGCGTACACCGCTACCAAACCCTTATCCTCGATGCCGGGATTGTAGAATGCCAGCACATAGAACACCATGAACGGCAATGCGGTCCAGAGTACCCATGGGCGGTATTTACCCCATTTGGTTTGTGTCCGGTCGGACAATATACCTACGGTAGGGTCTACAAAAGCGTCCACAATGCGGGCAATCAGCATCACTGATCCTGCAATGGCGCCTTCCAGACCGAAGACATCGGTATAAAACTTGGTTTGATAAATCATCATCATCTGGAACACGAGGTTCGCAGAGCAATCTCCTAAACTATAGCCAATCTTCTCGGCCATAGACACTTTTTGACTTAGTGCGTTCATAGTGCTGTATTATTCAGTTATTAATAGTCAGTAATCAGTTGTTCGTTTGCTGTTATCCGTTTCCGGTTGTCCGTCATTTATTATTCTCCAGCGCACTTTCTGCTGTGCGTTGTCCCAGGGTTTTCTTATCCAATGGATGTATATCGTTCCATTCGCCCAGGTCACTGTTGCGGATAAGTCGGGTGTTCCGGTTGGTTTCAGCTACTTTGGCCTGTTCTTTGCGCATCTCAGCCCAGGCCTGCCGACCGCTGACGTCATCTCGGGACAGGAAGTCTGCCAACTCTACAATGTAGAAAGGTAATTCCGGGTTGCCGAATGTGCTGCGCCAATCAGCAATCAGAGCTGTCAGTAGTGCGGCGTATTCATTGCGGCGGTCTACATTGGACTCTCCCTGATACCAGAGTACACCACGGATGCCATAGTTTTGTAACGGAGCAATCATGGCATTGTACAGGCATACCGGTTTGTAACAGAAGAACATCATTCCCGGAGCCGGAGGCATGGAAGCACCTAATCTGTATTTCCATTCTCCTCGCAGGCTTACTTCTTCATTTCCGCAAATAATTTTATAAGGCTTCTCCTTTACAAAGTGCGGATAACCGTTATTGCTGATGAGGCGTATGGTTACTGTATTCTTTCCTGCTTTCAACACACCTGCCGGAATGGTATAGATGCGTGGAGGATACTGGTAGGAAATGGTACCTACGAATGTACCGTTCACATAGACGGAGTCTGCATCTACAATGCAACCTAAACGCAGGGTCGCTTCTTTTCCGTTCCAGTCTTGCGGTACTTCCACTTCCTTGCGGAACCAGTGCGAACCGTTTATCGGATTCAAACCGTTGGTTCCCCAGTCGGTAGAGAATAAATCAACGGTCTTCCAGTCTTTATCATTGTAGTTGGCGGCATACCAAGGTGTTGCTTCGTGCAGTCCTGCATCTCCCCGGTATAGGGAAGTGTTCCAGCGATAGAAGTTCAAACCTTCTGTCTGTTTAATGCTTTTCAGATAAGCATCATCTTCATATTGCCGTTTATCATTAATATACTTCGGAAATTCTTCCAGTCCTTCTTCGCTTATCCACGCCTCAACGGGAGTTCCGCCCCAACTGGAGTTTATCAGTCCGACGGGTATGCCATTCTTTTCATACATGGCTTTGGCAAAGAAATAGCCCAGAGCGGAGAAGTTCATTACGTTTTCCTGCGTCAGTGGTTTCCAGGCAACGTAGTCCGGCAGGTCCGTTTGCGGTGCATGGAAGTTGAAGATATTGGGCACTTTCAGTTGCCGTATATTCGTGTTCTCATAAGCGGAGATTTCATCACGGAACATATCCGTAACCCGGCTGACAGGCAGTTCCATATTGGATTGACCGGAGCATAGCCATACATCTCCCACCAGAATATCTTTCAGTTCGATGTCATTTACTTGAAGGAGGTAAGGTCCGCCCGGTTTCATGGCAGGCAGGGTAAGGGTCCATTGACCGTTTTCATCTGCTGTAGCTGTGTAAGTGGCTTTCAGTTTTCCTCCTTTTACACCTGTAGGAACGGCATTTTTCAGGAACTTTACCTGTATGCTTTCTCCGGCATCTGCCGTGCCCCATACTTTAATGGGTTGTTCCCGTTGCAGTACCATTCCGTCAGAAATCAAGGCAGGCAACTTCACCTTTGCATCTACCATGGAAGTAGCGCAAAGGCAAAGCAGCACTGCCAGACTCAACCTAACTTTATTAAAACTAACCTTATTCATATCTTGTTTATCTTTTAATTCTTCTGTAGATAAGCCGTTAACTTACCTTAGACTAATCGTCAGTCTAAGTCTTAAATTACGTTACTTATACTCATACAACTTCACATGAAGTATCTGGAAATCTCCCACTGAGATACGCACATGGCGTCCCTGATGGTCCTGATCGCCATTCAGACGGCGGATATAAGAGAGCGTACCGTCCTTGTTCACCTTCACTTCATCTACGGAACCGATGCCGCAACGTGCCCCTTTCCACATCACCTTATCACTTACCACTCCATCACTTATCACTTTATCACCCTTTCCTCCTGCCTGGGCAAATCCGTCTTCGCCCAATGTCCGGACTTTAGCCTGATTTTCGGTAACTTTTTCAAACTCGATAACGATACCACTACCGGCTACTATATACTCATTAGGTGCCAATTTTAATAATACACCTCCACCTTCGGGCCATACACTGCCATCAGTGGCACGCGCATCCCAGGGAAGAGTAAAGAAATGGCGACAAGTTATCTTCAGATCATCCTGATAAATGATACGTTCTTTATTTTCCTGATCGAAGAGTAATCCTTTCATTGCGCCTTTACCCTGATACTTAGCGAGCAGAGGCATGAACTCTTTCAGTGTACGATAGCTTTTCACCAACGGAGAGTCGGGAGAGTCGGAACCTCCTTCGATGGAGAACGGGCTAATACCGATGGCATCATGTTCACCAAAGATATAGAAAGCTCTTACTCCATTATTGTCTGTCAGTTTGATTTCGGGGATAAACAACGGGTTGTTGTGTAATTTATATTTAGCTACCCAGTCTGTAAAGCCATTGTCGTACAGGTCGGGAGCAAGAAGGTCGATGCCGGGCGCTCCGCAATGCCATATATCAATAAGGTGTGCCAGCGGACCGGCAGAAGGATATTCTCCCGGCTCCCGGTTGCGGCTGTTCATGGCAGCGTTCACGTATAGTGGAATATTGTAGATGGACCGGGCACTTTGTGCCATTCTCTCCACATAGCGGGCGTAGTGCCAGGCCATAAATAATTCATCGGTGTAAATATCGGCTCCGAATACTTCTTGCCAGGTGCCTTGCTTCTTGCTACCTTGGCTTTCCCATTTCTCAAGCATCTGGGGGTGGAGCGTTTTCTTATTTTTCTGCAAGTAACTCATTAATTCAGCGGGCACCGGTGCATTGAACAATGCGTTGGCTTCTTTAGAATAGTCTCTCGCATCTTCCAGCATACCTATCTCATTTTCTATCTGTATCATGATGACGGTACCTTCCTCTTTATCAATGGCTGCGACATGTTCCATCCATTGAGAAAAAGCGCGGTTGTCGGCTTGGAATACATTTTCAGAGAATGCGCTGGCTATTTCGAGTGGTTTTCCTTTTTGTGTATAAGCACGCGGGTATTTTTTATAGTTTTCTTTGAACCAGAGGGGAGCGTAGCAACTCATGGAGTTCTTCCAGGCACCGAACCAAAGAAAGATTACTTTCAGATCGTTCTGCCGGGCTTGACGGATGACTTTATCTGTGAGGGTGAAGTCGAATTGTCCTTCCTGCGGTTCTATCAAATCCCAGTATGCGGGAACGAGTACTGTATTCAGTCCCATCCGTTGCAGCTTCGGGAAGATACGTTCGATATCTTCTGTGCATGCTGCCGATGAATTTCCTAATTCACCGCCTAAAATAAGAAATGGTTTGCCGTCTACTACTAATTGAGTAGCGGTGCCTTGTTTCTGTAATGTACTCTTTTGAGCATTTACATGCCCAACTGTCATTACACTCAAAACTAAAGTTAAAATCCAATTCTTCATCGTTTGTCTCTGGTATTGATTTGAGATGTTTTTCATTGCAACAAAGATAGTGAGCTATAATTTAGAAAGCTTTTCGCAGTGTTGCAGAAAACTTCATTTCGGTTACATCATTCCTCAATGATGTTACATAATTTTTTGTTTATCGTACATTTCCCTGTTTCAGGGGGTAAAATAGGTGTTTTTACCGTATTCGGGAATAGTTTGGTAAATGGTTTGATGAATGGAATCCGGTAAGGCCGGAGCCTTACCGGATTTCCTGTCTTCACACTTTATTCAGCCGGAGTTTCTTCTCCTTCTGTTTCATACGCATTCTTCCAGTCGTCACCGCTGAAATCTGCACTGATATCTTTTCCGGCAATACCATCGCATACGCCTTTATAGGCATGTTTGCGTTCATAGTTTGCGTCGAAAAGGTTCGGTGCATCGCCTGACAGCCAATATTCATGCTCTGCGGCATTATCGCTCAGCGTCCAGATGGTAATACCTGACTGCTGAGATTCAGGAACGTTTGCTTTGTATGATTCAAAGATCATCTGATAAACGTTGGCCTGAGTTGCCAGTTGTTCGGCAGAGGGGCTGGATGTTCCTAATGCTACATCCAATTCTGTTACGCGAACCAGTTTTCCGGTGGCAGCCATTGTCTTGAACATGGCATCTATTTGTTCTCTTGTGATACTGGAAGCAGTCACGTGCATCTGGGTTCCTATACCGTCAACGGTTTGTCCATTGTCTTCGATGTAATTTACGAAGTCTATCAAAGCTGCAAGTTTACTTGGGTTTGTCTCCAGATTGTAATCATTAACATAGAGCTTAACGTCGGCAGCTGCATACTTGCGTGCATATTCAAATGCTTTCACGGCATATTCCTTACCGATGTAATATCCCCAATAGAAGTGATCGTTTGCCCAGTTCAGGTTCAGACCGTTTTCTTCGTCTTCTACCGGTGCAGTGTCCGGCGCGTCATCACCATTACTCATGAAGTTACCGTCTATGCCACGCCATTGATTGTTGTCCGCAATAGGTTCGTTGATGACATCCCATTCTTTTACGCGTTCCATTCCCTGATGTTGCAGCATACCTTTAATCCATGCTTCCATTGCACCCAGTAAAGCGGCTTTTTTCTCTTCAGGAGTCTTCAGTTTGTAACTTATGCCACCGGCGCGGGTTGATGCACGTAAAGTCTGGGCTGTTGCAGTTTCTTTCTTTTCACCGAATTTGAAATTGTCAATGTAGTAAGTTCCGGCAACTTTTCCGTAGTTGATGCAGAGGCGAGCTATACCTTCATTCTTACAAACAAATTCGCCTTCAATAGGTATCCACTGATCAACGGCTGTTGCAGCACTTACGTATCCTTCACCGTTACCGCCATTGGCGTCTTGTACCTGGAGTGTGAAGTCCGGATTGATGACGGTTGCCTTTACCATAGCAGAGTACATGTAGGTCTTTCCAACGGTTAATGTCTCTGGGAATGAGTGAGCGGTTTGAGCACTCCAGGAATCTCCATCGGAAGGATTGACCATCACCATGCAGTAATCACTGTTGTAACCTTGTCCCTTTTCTGAGATAGTACGGGTAGAGCCATTTCCCCAACCGAACCATGAGCCGAGAGTTCCGTCCTCAAACTTTCCGTCGTCTATGATATTGATCATCTTTTCCTCTATCTTCTTTCCGAACTTGAAATCATCAATGAAGATTTCAGCTTCCATTCCACCAAACTGAATACCAATGCGGATAATTGCATCTTTATCTTCAGTAATTGTATATTCACCAGTATATTTGACCCATGCAGAGGTTAACTCAAAGGTGGAACCATATATTTGTTGACGATAATCACTCGATTGCCCTAAGAATTGAACTTTTGCTCCTGGAGTTTCGGTTCTGGCCCAAAATTGAAATGCGTAAGTCTCGCCTGCTTCTAAAACATTGTCACAAGTCCAGAAAAGCTGGTCGCTATAGCTGGCTGTACTACTGCTACTGACAGTAAGTTTCAGTGCACCATTACTTTCGTATCCGGGACTTACGATCTCTTTCGTATGGTTACTCCAACTACTCCAACCATTATAATCTGTTTCAAATCCGTAGTTACTGATGACATTCTCGCATACATCATCATCACCTACCTCAACGACAACTTCCGGTGCGATCAGTGATTTCAAGTATGTCTGTTTTTGCTGAGTATGCCAGAGGAAATTATGCCCATATATCTGGATGTCGGCCGGAACCAGGTTCAGGAATGCGTCGATTGTTGTGAAATTCAAATCACCGTTCGCTTTCACTACAGCCGAATGTTTCATGGCGTTTCCGGTTGTAAACATCTGGAAGTTAGCATCGGCTATGGTTCTGTATGCTGCATCGTTGATGTATAGGTCGGCTCCTAAGCCAAGTCCTACATTCATGTTAGGAGCATATTGTGCCACATACGATTTTATGTAGTCATAATTTGCTATCTTTTCCTTTAATGCAAGGGGAATGTCGGAGGCTGTGATACTTCCGTCGGAGTTTTTCCATTCCATTATCTGGTCATCGCAACTACTCCATGTCAGTGCGCAAGCCATCAGTGGAAGAATAATTCTATTTAGTTTCATAATTCTTAATGTTTAATGGGTTTCTACTGAGTTTATTCCGTAGTTTCTTCATCTTCAGGATAATCGGAGATCGTGACAGTCTTGTAAGGTACTACACGCCAGTTGTCCAGATAGATACGGCTTGAGAAAGCTGTGGATGTGATGCTTACATCTTGGTAAGTAAAGTCTGTATTGACAAATCCCATACCGAAGTTTCTGTAAGTGGCGGCATTGCGGTCTTCTACCACATTTTGGAATACCGGGCTTTCTTTATCTTCTATCATGGTGGCGTATTTGTTGAACTGGCTAAACGGAATAGTTACAGTCTGCCAACCTGTGGTTGAGAATGGAACGATAGCACCTTCCTGAATCCAGGGAACATAGAATGCCACTTGATTGGAAGCACCATCATCGTCGGAACCTATACCTCCGAAATTGAAGTTGTTGAATAAGCTTATTTGCAGATGTCCTGTGCCGCTCCATGCTTCGGGCACATAAACGTCGAATTGCAATGCTACTTCGGTCAGTGGGGTAGTTGCCGGTATATAAGAATACATACGGCTCCAATCATCTGCTGCATCGTCATTGCCGGCTGTCCAACATTCGGATACACGCGGTTTGCCGGATATAACTCCTGCTTTTAATAAACGTTCGGGAACAATCTGAACGCATTTGCCACGTCCGCTATCATGAGGATCTTCTACAAGGTCGTCAGCATTTATCATCGAACCGGTTTCGCTCCAGCTCCAGAAGCCTTGGCTGCCATTGCCATCGAAATCAAGTATCATACAGTCTGCAAAGTTGAAGTAAGCCGGAGTGGCTGCCTGTCCGTTGGCGCCTTCCGAATAGATGGAACCGCTTCCTGAATAGTTTTCCGGCATGATGAATGAATACCATTCACCGTCTTCATCACTTTCAATGTCGGCTGTGATTTCTATTCCGCCGGGCAGGGTTACTTTGGTGGTTTCCTGTAGGCCAGTACCGTATACGGTTACTTTCTCCTTGTCCTTAGGTAAAGTATTGCTGATGCCTGTTATGGTAGGAGATGCTGCACGGATGATGAAGGGGTGCTCCAGCGTGGCGTCATCTTTTACAAAGCGGATCTTATTGCGGTCTGCCTCTTCAGCGTCTTCAACGGGGGTATTGCTGTTGATCTGAATCAACATGGAGTGGTCGGTTACGTAGGCGCGGTTAAAGTAAGTCTCATATCCGTTGATGTAGACTTTCTTCATGCCATAGAGTCCGCTACCTTCTACACGGATCAACTGTCCGAGGCGTGCGAAAGTAACCGGTCGGTCGGGTACAGACGATTCATAATCTTCCAGATAGATCTGGTCAACCACAATCTTTGTGCTTTGGTATTTGCTGTCAAAGTATTTATCCTCCTCATTGCATGAGGTGAGGCCTGCGGCCAGGCATGACAAGCATAATATCCATATATATTTTAAGCTTTTCATATCTTCTATAGTTTGTTAATCATTGAACAAATCATTTTCTGTGACTTCTTTTGCACCGAATTCGTAAGCTACCGGGTCGTTATTCAGAAGCGGATTACGTCCGCGGTCTACATCCGAGATAGGCAGTGTCAGATTGGCCGATGTAGCGGTTGAAACTCCGGTTCCGTCAGAAGTCTTTGCATACTGGCAGGCTTCTGTTTCATCCCATTCGTAACCGGCATTACGTTCCTGGCTGTTGAGGTAGTTCACCACTTCCTGTTGCTGGTAATAGGAACGGCGCAGCAGATCGTACCAGTACTGTCCTTCCAGAGCAAGCTCGATGCGGCGTTCGTAATGGATATCTGAATATGTGATGGTTGTCAGGGACGGCATACCGGCACGTTTGCGCACCGCATTGAAGGCGTCACAAGCTGCTTGTTCGCTGGTCGAAGCATTATTACCAAGAATTGCTTCGGCAAGATTCAGATATACTTCTGCCAGACGCATCATGTAGGTATTCATTCCACTGCTTTGTGCATAGCTTTGGCCATTGTCGTCAATCTTACCTATCACGTATTTCTTGAAGTTACATTTGTTGTCATAACCGGTTTCGGTGACGTTATACGTGTACCCTCCGTTCTTGGTGTTGAGATCCGGATAATATTCACCTACGGTGGCGATAGTGTAATGGCGGCGGGTACGGTCTTGAGGATCGTAAGCGCGTACAAGGTCATAAGAGGCATAGGTGGCATTACCCCAGTTCTGTTCGCTTACCATAGTAGACCATCCAAAATAGGTTGATATGGAATTATTGCATCCCCAACCGATGGCATCCGTGCTACCCTGCAACCACTGCAACTGGAAGATGGCTTCACTGTTGTTGTTGCATGTGCTTGGTGCGAAGAGGTCTCCATAGTTGCCGAGAAGTGAATACGGGCCTTCTTCGATCACCTTCGTGGCAGCTTTGCGCGCCATATCCAGATAGTACGTGTTGCGCGAACCGCGGTTGAAATCAGTAGCTATATTACTGCCGTTGTATTCGCCTTCGGTAGTCAAACCTGCCATAGAGAGATACATACGCGACAGAATAGCGTAAGCACTGTAACAAGTGACGCGACCTACATCAGATGCTGTCTTGTTGAGGTTGGCTGCTGCATATTCGAGGTCGCGGATAGCGAATTCTATCACATCCACACCACGGTTGGCAGGAACCACAGAGTTATTTACTTGTTCTGCCGTATTTTCATAGATGATACCTTTGTTCCATAAAGAGCCGATGTACCAGTATGCCAGTCCGCGCATGAAGCGTGCTTCGGCATAAGCTTGTACTTTGGCTTTTTCACTGACTTGCGGACCGGAATAATCCTTAATATTGTTGATGGCGTAGTTGGATTGTGCCACTACGGAGTAGAAAGATCCCCAGGCATCTTCAAGTCCCGGACTCAATGCTGTTTCCGTAAAGTTAGTATAAGGATAGATATAGTCTGACCAACGGGCGGTGATGTTGTTTGCGCGTCCGTCTCCCATGCTATAGTAGGCTTTATCATTAAAACTGTTCCACACATAGTTATAAAGCGGTGCGGTAGCTGCTTCCAGAGCCTCGTCAGTGTCGAAGAAGGTCTCTTGGTTGGCACTGGTGGTATTATCGTGTGTCAAGAAGTCTTCGCAGGAACTCAATACCAATGAACCGGCCAATGTTGCTATGATTAATATCTTATTTTTCATACGTATAATTCTTTTTAAAGGATTAGAAGGATATGTTTAATCCGAATGTGTAGATGCGTGGCGAAGGATAACGCCCGTAGTCCACACCTGTCATTAATGCATCTCCATAGATGGCACCTACTTCAGGGTCGAGGCCTTTGTATTTGCTCCAGGTGTATACATTCTGTATGTTGGCGTAGATTCTCGCATTGTTGAGGAAAATCTTGTTTATCCATTTCTTGGGGAATGTATAGCCGATGGAAATATTCTGGAGGCGGATGTAAGAAGCGTCTTCTACAAGCATATCGCTGATACGGGTGAAGTTATTGTTAGCATCCGATTCCTGCAAAGCCGGCAATGTAGTGGCAGAGCCGTTTACTACATGGAGGTTACGATAGTCGTCATCCGGACCGTTGGGGTCTATCAAACCTATCTGTGCATAGTTCAGCGAAGATTTGAGTATGTTGCCGTTGGAGCGGGGATCTTCAATACGGTAGCGGGTCAGATTCAAAGCCTTGTTGCCGTAAGACCCCGAGAAGAATATTGTCAGATCGAATCCTTTGTAAGAGAATGTATTACCGATACCGTAAGTGAACTTTGGTTCCGGGTTTCCGATGTAGGTACAGTCTTCGTTGTTGATGACACCGTCACCGTTGAGGTCCTCATAGATATAGTCGCCTATCCACGTACTGTTCTTGGCAATTGTATTACCTTCGGGTATGGCTACTTGCTTCACGTTGCCATCGGCATCTTTGTAGTAGAAATCCGTCGGTTCATCGAAACGTCCGATTACTTTGTAGCCCCAGAATTGTCCGATAGGCTGTCCTACGGTCGTTTTGGTTACGATGTAGCTTGCGGAACTGGGTTGATAACTCTTTTCAATGGAAGAATTGTCCGTATCGAGTTCCAGTACTTTGTTACGGTTGAGTGAGAATACGAGGTTGGATGTCCATTGGAAATCCTTGTTTGTGATGTTAGTCGTATTCACGGTAAGCTCGATACCTTTGTTCTCAAGAGAACCTACATTACCCCAAGGATTGGAAGCGGCACCTTGTCCACTTGAACCGAGATAGGCGGGCAAGGGGAGTTGCAGCAACAGATTTTTAGTCTTCTTATAATATACATCGGCGATTACTTCGATACGGTTCTGGAATAAACCGAGGTCGATACCTACGTTATAAGAATGAGTGGTTTCCCATGTCAGGTCAGGGTTGGCGGTATTGCCTGTCAGTACACCGGTTCCCCAAGGAGTGGTTTTGTAGGAGAGCAGTGCCATATAAGCATAGTCGCTAACGTTCTGGTTACCCGTGGCACCCCAACCTGCGCGGAGTTTCAGGTTGTTGATAATTGCGTTGTTGCGCAGGAATGATTCCTGCGACGCACGCCATGCAAGAGCCACTGCCGGAAACCAACCCCACTTATTGCCTTTGGCGAATTTGGAGGAACCGTCCCGACGAATGGTAGCGGTCAGCAGGTAGCGTTCGTCAAAAGAGTAGAAGGCACGTCCGAAGAAGGAAGCGATGGAATTCACCACGCGTGAACCGGTGGTAGTGGAAGTGGTGACATCACCTGCACTCAGGTCGGGAGTTGTATTACTCAGGAATCCTGTGGCTGTACCTACTTGTGTCTCCCAGTTGGAGTGTGACATTTCCTGACCTACCATTACGTTGATGTTATGTTTTTCTGCAAACGTATTATTATAAGTAAGGATATTGCGCCATGACCAGTATTTGGTGTTGGTCTTGGTCCAACGTGAGGTACGTGTGTCACTTGTTTTGATACCGAACTGGTAGTCTGGCTGATAATAATAATAGTTATTGAAGTTCCAGTCAGCTGATAATTCCGTCTTGAAAGTCAATCCTTTCAGTAGGTTTGCTTCCAGATAGGTATTGAAACGGAAGTTGGTTTTACGGTTATTGTTGGTGCGTATGGAAGCAAGTCCTACGGGATTTTCAGGCATCCACACATCGTCCGGACCGTCGAAGGAACCATCGGGAGATGTAACGGCGACCGTAGGTTGCTGTATCAGTGCACTCATAATCGTATTATTGTCGGTACCGACATTTTGCTTGGATTCAGCAAACGAGAAGTTTACACCTCCGCGTAACCACGATTTGATTTCAGTATCGATATTGGCGCGCAGGGAAAGACGTCGGAAACTGGACCCTAATGCAATACCGTCTTGATCAAGGAATCCGCCGCTAAAAGCATAAGTGGTTTTGTTGTTACCGCCACTGACAGAGATATTATGGCTCGTCATGAAGGCTTTGCTGAACAATTCGTCTTGCCAGTTGGTACCTTCGCCAAGTAAGTCAGGGCGTACGAAAGAACTGCTTTGTTCTACCAGACCAAGAGCCGAGCGGTCATTGTGATGCTGTGCATACTGTCGTAGGTTCAGCATATCTAGTTGTTTAGGCATTTCCTGCCAGCCCGCATATCCGTCGTAGGTTACGGTTGCTTCGCCTGCCTGTCCGCGTTTAGTAGTAATCATGATGACACCATTGGATGCGCGCGAACCATAGATGGCGGTTGCCGAAGCATCTTTCAGTACGTCCATGGATACGATGTCCGACGGATTGATGCTTGATAAAGGGTTGCTGTTTTCATCGTCAGTAGCAGAGTCCACCACTACTCCGTCAATCACGAAGATAGGTTGGTTGGTGGCGTTCAGTGAGTTGATACCACGGATGCGGATAGAGGTGGACGCACCCGGTGTACCGGAGTTTGCCTGAATCTGCACACCGGCAGCGCGGCCTTGCAATACCTGGTCAATAGAAGTCGGAACCGACTTCTTGATGGCCTGGTCATTTACCGATACCACCGAACCCGTCAGGTCCGAACGTTTCATCTGTCCGTAACCTACTACCACGACTTCGTCCAGCATCTCAGTATCTTCCTTCATCGTAACATTGATTTGTGTCTTCCCGGCTACAGGAATTTCTTGTGTCTTGTAGCCCACAAATGAAATTACGATGGTACTGTTGGATGGAACATTCAGCGTGAAGTTACCGTCGATGTCGGTAATAATACCGTTGCTGGTGCCTTTCTGCACTACGCTCGCACCGATAACCGATTCTCCCGTGGCGTCTTTCACCACACCTTTCACAGTGATGTTCTGTGAAAATGCCCATAGAGGTATCAGGCATAATAAGAATAGAAGCCCCAAAGGCTTAAAACAATAATTTGTGCATTTCATACTGAAATTAATTTAGTTGGATAACAATAATATTCTCTTTCCTTAATAAAGATGTGAAGACATGTTTTTCATTCTCAAGTTTCCATATTTGCATTAATCAGATTAAAGGGTTAAACATTGCTTTTTCGTTTGTGACAAAGGTATTCTATAAAAAGAAAAAGCGGATATTTAATTGTAGCCTGTGTTACATTTAAATGTAACATGACTTTTCCCTGTGTTACAAAATCATTCGCTGGTGTTACGTCCCGGGGGTGTTGTCGTCCGAAAGATAGAGAATTAAGTGATAAATCCCATATTCCTTTCACTTAGATCATTTATTCCTTTCATCTGCATCAATAAGAGGACTGATGCAAAAGGTGGCATCTTTTGCTGTAAAAGATGCCATCTTTTGTATCATTAGATGCCACCTTTCGATGCAAAAGATGCCATCTTTTGCAATGGATGTATAAAGTTTACTGGTAAAAGGGTTTAATGTTCCGTTCCTTTAGGTATAATGCGGAAGAGATAAAGCGCATATATGCAATGGCTTCCCTGTCCATTCCGAAAGTTTTTCTTATCTTTGCTTGCCTTTAAGTATAAAATGCAATGAAAACAGCTCTTAATAAAATCCTCCTTATAGTCTTATTGCTATGTTTGACCGTCCTGCCTTTGGCAGCACAAACCGGTAAATTCTATTCTACTAATAATGAATTGTCCAGCAGTCTTATCAACCAGATCTTTCAGGATAAGCGCGGATTTATCTGGATAGCTACTGAGTACGGACTGAACCGTTTCGACGGACTTCGCTTTTCTAACTATAAACACATGTCCGGTGATTCTACTTTCATTAAAAACAATTACGTACGTACACTTTATGAAGACAGCCGGCAGAATCTGCTGGTAGGTTGCATCGACGGACTGATGAAGTATGATTCGGAAACGGATACTTTCCGGGAGATTCCAATGATACGCGCGGGTAAGCGGGTTTTTCCACACATCACGCAGATGCAGAAATTGCATAATGGTGAGATCTGGGTGGTAACTACCGGACAGGGTATTTTCCGCTTGGACGAAGAGAAGCAGCAGGCGGAGTCCATTGACGCCATCATGAGGCAAGTGAATTATAACTTCCAGTCGAATTTATACGAAGATTCTGATTATAATATCTGGATTGGTACGGAAGGGCATGGATTGATTTGCTATCTGCCCGCTACGCAAGAAGTCCGTGTGTTCAGATATCCGGTGATTAATGATAACTATGTGTCGGCCATTGGTGAAGATAAGTACGGTACTCTGTTCATCGGCACTCAAAAGCATGGTTTGTCCCGTTATGATCGTGAGCAGAACCGCTTTATTCCTGTTCCCTATATGGGTAGCGAGGAGCTGTCCATCTATTGTCTGACGCTGGTGGACGACCGCCTGTTGATAGGCACCGACGGTCAGGGACTGAAGACTTACAACCGGATGACCGGGAAGATAGAGGATTATAGCATCAATTCCGCGCCGCTGGATTTTTCGGAAGGAAAGATACACGCTATCATGGAAGACCGCGACAAGAACCTCTGGGTAGGATTGTTTCAGAAAGGCATTGTACTGATGCCCAAGCAGGAGAATCCGTTTGAGTATTATGGCAACAAGTCCATTTATTATAATCCCATCGGACAAGGATGTGTAATGTCTATCTATCAGGATAGTAACCGTCACCTGTGGGTAGGAGCGGACAATGAGGGAATATTTGAACTGGATGCGGAAGGGAGGAGGCTGCGGCATTATCAGCCCGGCAATGACCCGCGTTCGATGGCTAATACTATTATGTGTATGTACGAGGATACGAACGGAGATTTCTGGCTCGGTACGTACACCCGGGGACTGGCAAAACTAAACCGGAGAACCGGTGAATGTGAATATCCGTTGCCGGTGGACAATGAGAAGATTTTCTCGATCACGGAAGACCGGCATAAGAACCTTTATATCGCTACTTTCGGTTCGGGTTTCTACCGCTATAATCTGGTGACGAAGGAGTTGAAACATTATGAGTCGTCTAAAGATGAGTCGGGCGACCTGACCCGGAATGAACTGGCAAATGACTGGGTGAACTACATCTTTTGTGATAGTGAGGGAATGATCTGGCTGGGACACTATAAAGGTATCAGTTGCTTCAATCCGGTGAATGAGAGTTTCATTAACTACCGCAATGTGAATACTCTGATTGAAGACCGGGTAGGGTATGTTTTGCAGGAAGACCATGCCGGAGATATTTGGGCAGGTACGACGGACGGACTCTATCGCTTCAACAAGAAGACCGAAGAACTGACCTGTTTTACGGTGGCGGATGGTTTGCCTAATAATGTAATCTGTGGAATTTGCGAAGACGAGGAACATAATATGTGGATCAGTACCTATATGGGCATCTGTAAGTATAATGTCGAAAACAACCGTTACATCAATTATTATGCGGGCGACGGATTGCAGGGAAACGAGTTCACGCACGGCGCATTCTATAAAGATCAGGCGGGAAAAGTCTATTTCGGCGGTATAAATGGTATTACCTATTTCCAGCCTTTATCCATAGGGAGTGTGCTGAAAAACACCAAGGTCTGGATTACGGACTTCTTTATCTTCAACCAGCCTGTGCGGAAAAATACGCGTTCGGGAAGGCATACCGTTATCTATACGTCCGTGCCGGATGCGAATATGTTTCAACTGGCTCATTACGATAATACGTTCAGTATCATCTTCTCCACGTTGCAGTATAACAATCCGGAGCAGATATCCTATCAGTATAAGATTGAGGAATTGAGCAACCAGTGGCTCAGCACCGAGCCGGGTGTGAACAGGGTGACTTACAATAATCTTCCGCCGGGCAAATATACTTTCCATGTGCGGGCACTGAGTCACGGCAATCTTTCGGAGATACGTACGGTTAAGATTCTGATTACTCCGCCCTGGTATGAGATGTGGTGGGCGTATTGCATTTATGTTTTTCTGATCGGCTTGCTTGTATTGGGCATTGTGAATTACATCCTGTCGCGTATGCGCCATCGCCGTGAAATCATGAAGCGCGAACATGCCGAACAACTGAATGAGGCGAAGCTACAGTTCTTTATCAACATCTCGCATGAAATACGTACTCCGATGACGCTGATCATTAATCCCCTGGAGAAGTTGTTGGCCGAAAAGAAGGGAGGGGAAGTACAAAAGACTTATCTGATGATTTACCGGAATGCACAACGTATTCTTCGTCTGATAAATCAGTTGATGGACATCCGTAAACTGGATAAGGGGCAGATGTTCATGAAGTTCCGTGAAACGGATATGGTTGGTTTCATTGATGATGTGATGCTTACCTTCGATTATATGGCACGGAAGAAGAAGATACATTTCAGCTTCGAGCACGCTATGCCGCAGTTGAAGGTATGGGTGGATATGAATAACTTCGACAAGATATTGATGAATATCTTCTCCAATGCCTTCAAGTATACACCGGAACAGGGTGAAATTACGGTTTCGCTTTCTACCGGGCGCGATGCTACCCGTCGCGATCCTCTGAAGGAATATTTTGAAATAACGGTCACGGATAGTGGTATCGGACTCGACCGGGAGAAGATAGAGCGCATATTCGAGCGTTTCTATCAGATAGATAATGATGTGACGAAGTCGAATTTCGGTACGGGTATCGGTTTGCATTTGTCCCGTTCATTGGTGGAACTGCATCATGGCATTATCTTGGCAGAGAACAGGGAGGATGCTCCGGGCAGTCGTTTCGTGATCCGTATTCCTTTGGGTTCAGCACATCTGCGTACGGACGAACTGGAAGATGTGGAAGCACTCATCACCCCTCATGCCGTGCTGGTTAAACCGGAAAAGACGGACTTGGAGGAAGTCTTTGAAGAAGGAGAGGGTGAAGAGGATGAGGAAAGCAAGAAGACCGGTAAGGCAAAGAACCGTATGCGCATATTGATAGTGGAAGATGAGGAGGAGATTCTTTCTTATCTGAAAGAAGAATTGGAAGGGGACTATCGGATAATGACCCGGAAGAATGGCAGGGAGGCTTATGATACTATTCTTGCAGATACTCCTGATTTGGTAATCAGCGATATTATGATGCCGGAAATGGATGGTCTGTCACTTTGCCGGAAGATTAAGCAGAATACGAATGTCAATCATGTGCCTGTAATTTTATTGACTGCCAAGTCGAAACCCGAAGATACCATGGAGGGAATGGCAACCGGTGCGGATGCTTATATGGTGAAGCCTTTCAATACGGAACTGCTGAAGAGTACGATTGCCAACTTGCTTGCTAACCGTAAACTGCTGAAGAGTAAATTCAGTGGTGCGCAACAGCAAGAGGACAAGGTGCAGAAGCTGAGCATGAAATCGGCGGATGAGATATTGATGAGCAAGATAATGAAGGTTATCAATGAGAACCTTTCCAATCCGGATCTGAATGTAGAGATGCTGGCGGCAAATGTCGGTTTAAGTCGCGTTCATGTACATCGGAAGTTGAAAGAACTGACAAACCTTTCGGCACGTGATTTTATCAAGAATATCCGTTTGCAACAGGCTGCTGCACTGCTGAAAGAGAAGAAACTGACAGTTTCCGAAGTGGCGTATGCTACGGGGTATACGAATCTGTCACATTTCTCCAGTTCTTTCAAGGAGGTGCATGGGATGTCGCCTAAGGAGTATATGTTGGCACATCAGGGGTAAGTTTTAGGAATTTATTTATTATTGTACGGTTATGAGCTGAATAGATACGCGTCGTCCGCGTATCTATTTTCCCCTAGATTATCATTTAGCTCATTATTGTATGGTTATGAGGCAAAGTGATAATTCCAATATTAAGTAAATAGAGTATCTCAAT
>ENA-OYWO01000693-OYWO01000693.1-human-gut-metagenome-genome-assembly--contig:-NODE-693-length-18708-cov-12.329116_pt1 | contig 18708 bp, 16 predicted proteins | sample MGYA00244170_ERZ653397 | MGnify/ENA primary metagenome ERZ653397 (study PRJEB26926, sample SAMN06164906) | human gut metagenome | biome: ENVO:00009003; feature: ENVO:2100002; material: ENVO:00002003...
GGCAGCGTCAGATGTGTATAAGAGACAGAAATAGTATAGAGAATTTTTACGAAAATCCGTGTTTAATATATAATTAAATTAAACTGTCTTTTAAGCAATATATCAACAAAATTATTAAAAAAGTTTTACAATCGGTACTGTTTTTTAATAAATCAAGGGTATTATTATTTTCAACAAATTAATAAAAAAAACGGCATAAAAACTATAAAAATGCACTTGCATTATTTTTACTTTCGGTGTACAATATTTGCTGTAATAATATTTTGCAAAATATTATATTTTAAATGAGGGAGAAAAATGAAAGAAAAAAGAACACCAAATTCACGCATAAGCGTGCGATTTAAATCGTTAGTTCTTGCAAAAAAAATCAAGAGCAAAAAAGGCTTTACATTGGTAGAACTCGTAGTGGTAATTGCCATAATAGCTATTCTCGCAGCTATAGCTATACCGATAGTCGCATCTACTACTATGTCATCTATAGTAAGCAGGGCAAAAACCAACGCAAATACCATAGAATATGCCTTTAAAGAAGCCGATGCGGCTGTTGCGAGTGCAGATAACACAAGATATATCCATGCAAGCACAAATACTGTACAAATTTCTGAAGTTGTAGCCGCTAATAAACTTGAGCAGATTATTCAGCCCGAACATCTTTTTGGCACACTGTATTATCCTGTTATCTGTAAAAGCAAGGTGTATTTTGCAGTTGATTCAAATAATGACGGCAAATTTGATGCAAACGACAAAACCATTGACGGTACAAAATTACCCGATGAGGCTATTGCTCTTTACGATCAAACAAAAGGGGGTATAATAGAAGGAAATATTACAACGCTAAATCTTTCAAACAGAAAAAATTAACGGCACATTTAACAATTTAACGCAGTAAAGTTTGTGCAATGTTATAAAAATGCGTTTTTTAACTTTTTTTGGTAAAAATATATTGCAAGACTTGCAAAAATGTTATATAATAGACTTGTTTAAAGGGAACGGTAACGCAAAATCCTATCAGCAACCGTCGTTGCGGTTTCCACAAAACGGCTCACAAATTATTATTAAAAGAGAGGTAAAAACAATGAACGAAATTCAGGCAGTAAAAACTGCAAAAATCGAAGAAGTTAAGAAGAACAGCAAAAAAGGCTTTACACTCGTAGAGCTCGTAGTAGTAATTGCAATCCTTGCAATTCTCGCAGCAATCGCTATTCCGGTTGTATCATCAACAATCACATCTTCACAGAGAAGCTCGGCTAAGTCGAATGCTCAGACAATTGAAACAGCTATCAAAGAGGCTGACGCTGCTATTTCAGCAAAAGACGATACAGTATTTATAGATAAAACTAAAACTCCTCCTACTTTTAAAGCAAGCGATGGCAAACTTACATTAGCAAACATTTCAACGGCTAAGGCTATTGATTCTGCTGTGACAGCTACTTATCAGATTAATGGTGTAAACTACAGTGCTTACTATGATAACGACACTCAGAAGGTTGCTTTCTTAGGTAACGACGGTAAACAAACTGTAGATGTTGATGGTAAAGCATATACTGGTACAAAGACAGTTCTTCTTACAGATGCAAAAGGTGGAGTTGATGCAACTGTTACATTCAACGGTATAGGTAAAGCAAGCGGCAAAACTGAAGCAGCACCAGCCGCAAAAAAACCATAATAAATACATAATTGTAATATCTCGGTTTTGCTGATGACCGACAACATACAAGCAAAAGGCTCGCCGAGTGCGAGCCTTTTGAAATGTATATAGGTTTTTCGGTGTATTAAACTCAATTTTTGTGTATTGTTAATAACTTTTAGGAGATATGCCCTGATTTACCCTGTTTGATTATAAAATTATTTTAATTTATTCTTTAAAGTAATTTTATAATCAAATCGGTTTAAAATTTTTTAACGGTTTTGATAAGCTTAAATAAGCATAAAATTTCAGGTGGTGTATTAAATATGAATTATGTACTGGTGCAGATTGCCAAAAGATACCTTTGCATAACGGCCTGCGAAACTGTAGGCGAGGCAGCTGCTAACGGCACTGCAAATAAAGGTAACAGTAAAAAACAGGCTGACCCTAATGAAAAGAAAGCCTACTCTTTCTCCTCCCCTCTTATTATTCCTGTTGACAAGGCTGTATTAAAAGACAAAAGCTCCGTATGGGAAGACCCCAACTTACTCGCCCGCCTTGTAAAAGACGGACTAAGCACAATGAACCACAGTGAGGTTCGTGATGTTATTCTTATGGTAGAAAGCTACGACCTTACCTGTCAGGAGTATCAGCATATCAGAGGTGCCAAAAAAATCATTGAAGGACTTGCAATTGACAGAATCAGAGATTTTGTCGGCGAGGCGGTTTCCGACTTCTCGGTAATCTACAAGGATTACTCTGCATACAAAACAAAAGAAGTCAACGAAGAAATCACCTCTAAGGCTTTTGCAATGCCGAAAGCACTTGCGGATGACCTTGTTGCAGGATTTAAGTCTTTCTCTCTGAATCTTATCAAGATTATCCCATCAGAGACGGCAATGATTTATGCTGCTCAAAAGACAATCTACAGCTTTAACAAAACCGTAGCTCTCATCAGTATGGACTATTCGGCAGTCAGAGTTTTTATCGCCAAAAACGGTGTGCCTCTCTACTGTCACGAATTTACATCCCCTGTTGATGAAATTTTACAGGTAATTGAAGAAGACAGAGATTTAAGCACGGCTGCCGCTATTGATTACCTGCGTACCGCCGGATACGGATTTAAAAATGAATGCAGAAATGCGTCTTCAAAAAGAAAGATTGACGATATTGCAGAAAACCTTATAGATGATATTGTCCGCAATGTTCGCCTTGTTACAATGTCGCTCAACATCAGCATTGACCAGATATTCTTAAGTGACTTCTTGGCTTACATTCCTCACATCCGCAACTATTTTGTAGGTTTTGGACTTGCAGGCGAGGTTATGCTTGTATCTGATACATTCAATACAGGCTCGGTAATTCCGGAACCGTCGCTTAAGGCAAGAGATGACTTCTACAAAAATGGTTCATACTTCCTTATGAACGAACTTATGAACTGCGGTACAGTATTTGAGAACAACCTTATTTACGGACTAAAGGCTCAACAGGCAAAAACACTTGATGACAGTGCAAAAGCTGCAAAAGCAGGCTGTGTCGGTCTTGGCATACTCTGTGTTGCGGGACTTGCTTTCTTTGGTTTCTACTTTGGCAGAAGCATTGTAGATGATATGATTTATAACAATACAAAGTACGACTATGCAAAAACTCTCATTCAACAGAGAGATGACATTACCCAGTCTTTGGCAAATCAGATGCAGGATGCCGAACTTTTACCGAGAACACAGCTTTATTGTGAAGATGTAATTAATGAGCTTGATGACCAGGTTGTAGACAAAATGGATACTTTTACAAGTTACAGCATAACTCACGCAAACGACGGCAACGAAACCTACAACATTCCGGTAAACGGACTTATTAAAGACTTCCCTACCTTTATTGATTTACAGAACAACATTAAAGACAACGGTTTCTTCTCTATGAGCGAAAACTTCTCGGTTTCTACAAATACAGAAACCAGTCAGTACAGTCTTACAGCTCAGCTTACAACAGACATAACTCAGTCACAATCAAGTAAAACTGCAAGTGATACTGAAAACAACAGCGAAAACTAAGGGAGGAAACAAAAATGAAAAAGACTAAAATACCGGTACCGATTATTGTGTTTGTTGCACTTCTCATAGTATTTGTAATTATTTTGCTTGCACTTGTAATGCCGACATTCACTAACCTTTCTAAGTATAATGATGACCATGCTGCTATCACAGCAAAAATTGCCGACTGCGACGATGTACTTGCAAATCAGACAAGTGTCGAAGCCAAAATTGACGAAATGACAAAGCAGTATAATGAAAATCAGGAAAACCTCTATGTTGACGCAAAGTCATCTGTTAAGGATTTGCAGGATATTTTTGCCGACCTCGGTATTGATATGACATCACTTACCCGTGGTGAAGGCGTGCAGGATGCACAGGGCAGAACATCTATGGGCGGCATTCCGCTTTACTACACAAACCTTACATTCAGCTATACCGGCGCAAAGGATAAAACTTTACAGCTTATCCATTATCTCGAGCAGGAATCAAAAGGTTGCTACTTTATTGATTCGCTTTCAATGTCAGAAATTGAAGGCAGCCAAGAATATGCTACTTCATTTAATGTAACACTTTACTACTTTGATACAACAAAGCAAGCTGTAAGTAATACAGATTCTACCGATTCAACAGAACCAACTACATAATTATAAGGACTTTACTATGGCTAATTTACTTCCAATCGACTTTTCACAAATTTCAACCTATATAACTCTCGCAGTAATTTTAATACTGTCAGTTGTACTCTGTATGCTCGCATACAGGCTTATGAATGTCGTGCCTGCAAAATGGCTGTGCGACTATGATGAAGAGCCGGACGAAAGTCTTTTTGGCACAAGGTATATTTTCAAACAAAGCGGAATTTACACTTCCGCTTTGTTTGCTATATTTAACTTAGGCATCTTTGCGTTTTTCGGCTATTCTTATTACACGATTTTCTTTTTATTAATTTCGATTACAATGCTCCTCATAGCTATGAGTGACTTTAAATATACAATTATTCCCGACCAATTCACAATTGCACTTGCAGTGCTTTGTGTTGCTCTTGCAATAACCGACCTTTTCACGCAGCAAATCTTTATTAAAGAATGGTGGAGTATTCCGCTTGGTGCTGTATGCGGCGGCGGTTCGCTTATGCTTATAAATTTATTTTCTATTGTAATTCTCAAAAAGAACGGAATGGGCTTCGGCGATGTAAAACTTATGCTTGCACTTGGTGCTTGCCTTGGTTTTCCTATGGTATTTTCAGGACTTTTAATCGCCGTATTTATAGCTTTCCTTTATATAATATTTTTGCTTATCAAAAAAATATTTTCAAAAAACGAAGTATCAAGCTATTTTCCCTTTGGCCCTTTTCTTTGCATTGGCTCACTATGCAGTATGTTTTTAGTTAATGTTATAAACTATGGCTTAGATCTCTATTTCTCTCTCTTTAGCCTTAGTTATTAATCTTTATTCCCCTGAAAGGATGATAATATATGAAGAACTCTGTTTTTAACTTGAGTGACGATCTCGTTAAAAGCGGTATAGTAAGTTTAAAAACATTAAAGCGTATTGAAATGCTTTATATGGAAGACAATACTCTTACTCTTGAACGTGCGTTGATAAAAGAAGGCGTTGTCACAGAGGAGCAGATTTATGACATTATGGCAAAGAAAATGCATTTGCCGCTTGTTGACCTTACTTCCTACTACATATCAGACGATGTAGCCCGGCTCATTCCGGAGCAGATGATGGAAGACCTCGGCGTTATGCCGCTTACCATTGAAGGCAATTATCTCTTGATTGCCATGACAAATCCGCTTGATTATAAAGCAATTTATACTCTCAACAACTATACAAAAAGAAAAATAAAAACCGCTATATGTACTCCTACACAACTTAAAATCAAACTTGACGAAATTTTCAGTGTGTCGGACAAAGAAGCGGTAATAGACGAGGCTCAGGAATTTGTACAGAGCCAGATGAAAAAAACCGAGGACACGGTATCTACCGAAGATCAGGAAGATGTCGAAGATCAGCCTATCATTAAATTTGTAAACAATATGATAGCCGAGGCTGTAAGACAGCGTGTATCTGATATTCACCTTGAGCCTCAGGAAAAGAAATTGGTAATTCGTTTCCGTGTTGACGGTAAACTTATTAAATATATGGACTCAAGCAAGGAGCTTGCTCCCTCTGTAACGAGCCGTATTAAATTTATCAGCGGTATGAACATTGCGGAAAAAAGAATTCCGCAGGACGGTAGAATTCACTATACTATCAATAATCAAAAAATTGATATGCGTGTATCTTCTCTTCCTTGTGTTTATGGCGAAAAAATCGTAATCAGAATTACAACCGCACTCGGTATGAAGCTTGATAAAAAGAACATCGGTTTTCTCCCCGAAAACCTTGAGAAATTCGACCAGCTTTTGACATCAAGCCGTGGTATCATTCTTCTTTCGGGTGCAACAGGTTCAGGTAAGTCAACCACACTTTACGCTGCTCTTTCATCTCTTAACACCGAAGACAAAAACATTGTAACAGTTGAAAACCCTGTCGAAATGGTTTTGCCGGGTGCTACACAGGTTAATATCAATGAAAAAGCAGGACTTACATTTGCAAGCGTTCTTCGTTCTATCCTCCGTCAGGACCCTGATATTATTATGATCGGTGAGATTCGTGACCAGGAAACCGCAGATATCGCAGCAAGAGCCGCTATCACAGGTCACCTTGTACTTTCAACAATCCATACATATAACGCAGCCAGCTCGGTTGTCCGACTTATTGATATGGGTGTTGAACCTTATATGGTATCTTCTTCTATGCTCGGCGTTATTGCCCAAAAGCTTGTAAGAAGACTTTGCCCGGAGTGTAAGCAAGCATATAATGCAACAGATGACGAGCTTAGACTTCTCGGACTCCCTATCACCAAACAGCTCACACTTTACAAACCGGGTCAGTGCCCTGCTTGTAACAACATAGGTTATAAGGGAAGAATTGCCGTTCACGAGGTTATGCCTGTTTCAAGAGCAATTAAAAATGCCATTCATCTTGGAAAAACCACAGATGAAATTGACACAATAGCAAGAGAAGAGGGTATGATTTCACTTCGTGATAACCTTAAAAAGCTGTTGTATGACGGTATTATATCATTTGATACATTCATTGACACTGTATCAGAAATCTATCAGGAAGATTAAGGAGTAAGTTTTATGGAATTTGATGAGATGGTCAGATTTGCCGTTGAAAACGGTGCGTCTGATATTCACCTTGCAAGCAATAACTTGCCTTCTTACCGTAAAAACGGTAAAATTATGAGCTACAAAGGCACAGAGATTCTTGACGAGGACACAGTTATGAAGTATATTGACGAGGTTCTTGAGCCTGCCGATTACCTTAAGTTCTGCAACACAGGCGATATCGACTCGGCTTATCAGTTTGGAAACCTCGCACGATTCAGAGTTAATGCATTCAAGCAGCGCCACGGTGCGACGCTTGTAATGCGTGTAATCAAATTGAATCCTCCAAAACTCGGCGATTTAAATTTGCCGCAGTCTATTGCAAAAATTCTTAACCTGCAGGAAGGTCTTGTACTTGTAACAGGTCCTACCGGTAGCGGTAAGTCAACAACACTTGCAGCTCTTATCAATGAAATTAACCATCGAGAAGAACTGCACATTATCACAATTGAAGACCCTGTTGAGTATATGCACTCCCCTGCAAAATGTATTATTAACCAGAGAGAAGTCGGCCAAGACAGTGAAACTTACTCGACAGCACTTAAATCGGCACTTCGTGAAGACCCTGATATTATCCTCATGGGTGAGATTCGTGACCTTGAGTCAATGTCAATCGCTCTTCGTGCAGCAGAAACAGGACACCTTGTTTTTTCAACACTTCATACAGAGAGTGCCGCAAAAACAATTGACCGTCTTATAGATATGTACCCTGTTGAGCGTCAAAAACAGGCACTCAGCCAGCTTTCAACCACACTTAAGGCAGTAATTTCACAGCGTTTGCTTCCAAGATCAGACCGTCCGGGCCGTATCGGTGCATTTGAAATTATGTTTGTTAATTCTGCTATCGCTAACCTTATTCGTGAAGATAAGATTCCGCAGATTGAACAGATGATTTCTTTGAACCAGCAGACAGGTATGATTACAAGAAAGTTGAGTATCGAAAACCTCCTCAAAAGAGGACTTATTTCAAAAGAAACTGCCGACAAGTACAGTTACGATGTGGCTGATAACGCAATACTTACAGGCGGCAACAATTCTCCGCAGCCGGGTGCACCGGGAATACCACAGCAAACACCGCAGCAGTTGACCGCTCCAATGCCACAGTATTCTAATCTCCCGCAAAACAGCACAAACGCTTATCTTAACAGGAGGTAAAAATAATGGAATTTTCTTATGTAGCGGTAAACGAAAAAAACCGTAAATATCGTAACCGTATGACAGCAAACACCAAGGAAGAGGTTAAGCGAAAGCTTGAACAACGTGGTCTTATCGCTATTTCCATTGATGAAGTAAAAAAAGGTTCGCAGGAAGATATACCAATCTGGCAGCGTGATCTTGGCGGTTCAAAAGATGTGCATACATTAAAAATCAGTAACAAGCGACTTCTTACATTTATGCACCAGATGGCATTGATGATTCGTTCGGGTATTTCGCTTTCGGTTGCAATGGCCGTAATGTGTGACACTGAAAAAGATAAGAATATGTTGAGAATTTTACAGGAAATAACTGCAAACCTCTACAACGGTATTACTCTTTCGCAGTCGCTAAGCTCATTTAAAACTTTCCCGACTGTTTATGTAAACATTATTCAAACAGGTGAGGCAAACGGTCGACTTGATGAAGCATTTGATAAGTGCGTTAGTCTTCTCAAAAAGGAAATCACACTTAAGAACAAGATCAAGGGTGCAATGATTTACCCTATCTTCCTTCTTATTCTTACAATTGCGCTTATTATTGTAATGAGTATTGTGGTACTTCCTGCATTTAAAGACTTGTTCGAGAGCTTCGGCTCCGAACTTCCGATAATGACGCAGATTACAATGGGTATTTCAGATGTACTTCTTCATTACGGCTGGCTCGTTGTTCTTATTATCGTTGCAATTGTAGTTACACTCAGAATTCTTTACAAAAAGAACTATACATTCTGTATGTGGTGGTCAACATTCCAGCTTAAAATCCCGATTATCGGCGAAGTTTTAAGACTTAACCAGCTTACAAGATTTGCAAATATGATGGCAACACTTACTTCTTCCGGTGTAAACATTCTTTACTCACTTGAACTTTCAAGAGATGTAGTAGGCAACAAATTTATGTCCGACTGTCTTAACCAGGTAATTGAAGATGTAAGAATCGGTACACCGATCAATATTTCTCTTTCAAGATATCCAAAAGCTTTCGATCCGCTCTTTGTATCAATGATAAGAGTCGGTGAGGAAAGCGGTATGCTCAGTGATTCCCTTAACAAAATGGCAGATATGTACGACGAACAGGCAACCGACGCTACACAGCGTATGACAGACGCAATGACACCTGCAATGACAATCATTATCGCAGGTATCGTAGGTTTCGTTGTAATTTCTATCGTACAGGCAATGTTCGGTATGTATTCAGTTATCACAGCCTAACAGTGATAATTCATAGCAGATGAAAGGAGATCTTTATGAAGAAACTTCACACAAAGAAAAGAAGGATAAACAGCAAAAAAGGTATTTCCATGGTTCTTGCAATAGCTTTGGCTGCAGTTTTGTTTTTATCGACAACTACTTTCTTATCTATTGCAATGCTCCAGCAAAAAGAAACCGGTACTACAATGAACTCCCGTCAGGCATATGTATCAGCAAAAAGTGCACTTGATATAGCAAAAGAACTGTTAAACGACGGTAAACTTTCATTACCTGATTCAGGATCACTTTACTATGTTTTTTACTATGTTGAAGGAGATCCGAATGTTCATGTAGAAGAATTCACCAGCTCTGAACTTGCATTAAAATGGATTAACAATCCATCTCATGCAAGTTATACTATAATAGGTAATGCTTATATTAAAATTACTAAAAATGCAGACGGTAGTTACACTATGACTGCCGTTGGCAAAGAAAATAAATATGACTATTCAGGTGATGGAAATACAGGTGATCTTTCAACCAAATTTGATGTAAAATATAATTTAGTTGAAAAAGAAGAAATAGCTAACCTCACTATGAAGCAAAAAACAATTACTTCACCGACCGGCAATAAATTTTTAATGCTTGGTGATCAAACTTCATTTTCACTTCTTCGTTCTGTAAGAAAAACTTTAAACGAAGGAGATACCACATTTCGTACCTTACAGGACTATGATACTGACAATGACAATAAATCAATAATTTATATTCCTAAAAACGAAGCTGGCAGTACACCACTCACAACTTGCTTTCCTCTTGTATTTGATAAAGCAGTAAAAAGTACAAGTAACGGTGATAGTAGACTTAAATTTACAGCATATGATAACGGCATTTACTTTTTAGGCAATTACACCGGATCAAAAGTAAAAAGTGACTATAATTCCGAAGCAGTTGATATAAGTTTTTACACAAACTCAGACGCTTACGGTACAGCCTTAGAATGTAAATATCTTGTAATTGGCGGAAATATGGTATGTCGTCCGGCCACCGGCGAATCCGGCATTACACTTAAATACTCCGGCAGCTCTTATAATACCGATAAAGGTGTTGTAATATACTTTACTAAAGATTGTAAGCTTATGACTTATAATAATAGCAAGCAAATAACTAAAACAGTAGAGTATAAAAAAGGATATTATTATATTAACTTAGGTGACAACAATACAGCCGTTGATTTATTTTCAGAAAATACCAAAAAAAGTGCTGTAAAAATTGCTACAAACAGTGAAGAATACAAAAGGGTTAACAGTATTGATATGTATAGTTCTATGGTTGATACAAACGGCAAACTAAAGGACATACATTCAGCTTACGAAGGTAACTGGGAAAAGGGCAAAGAAAGAGTTTATATTTTGAATGACAATGGAGCTTTCAACACAGATCCAAATTCAAACAGCTACTCCAATACACCTCGAACAACATTTACTAAAGGATGGAAAGACTACTACATTTATTGTTCACCATCCGAAATGCCAACAGATAGTGGATATTATGATATGTATTCAGGCAAAGAATTTAATTATCTTTGGTACAATATAAAACCAATGGAATTTAATGGAAATATCGATATGTCAATTCATAGTAGTAATATTACATTATCAATTGGTCCCGATGAAAAAGAAACTGTTTATTATAACAATAAAATTAAGAACAGCAACGGCAATACATACTTTCCTTATTCTTTCAATCAAACTATTCTTCCTACTAGCGATTTTGCTACTGACAGTAATACTCAAAAATTCACAGCAGAAGGTTCAAATATAATCAAACAAATAAACAGTTCAGCATCATTTAGTGTAAAACCTTATTGGAATGAAAAATCGTTTACTCTTAAAGTAGTAAATGATTTTATTGTAGAAATGTCAGATGGTACATCATATACCATAAAAGCCGATGATTACACAGATATTCCGGAGACAGGACTTAACTTATTTTCAAATGATGCAAAAAAATACTTTGAAGATCATTCTACTTCACGAGTTGATTCTAACTCATCGAGTATTAAATGGGTGGAAGATAACGCTATTAATACTTCAGTAGACAGCAGTAACCTCGACCAAAGCAGTTCAGTTATAAATTTTAAAGCAACATGCGGCGGAACACTTAAAGAGGATAGTACATATAAGGGCAGAGCTATTTACTGTGATTTTGGTAATGGTTCTTCGGGTAAAGATGCTATTGTAACATATGGAAACAATGCAACCTTAAAAGCAGATGTTGTTTCAATCGGAGCGGATTTACTTGAAAGAAAAGACGGAAAAGGACTTAGAATTAATACTTATAGTGCACATAAGGAATCGACATGTGTTGTAGACGGTAATCCTATTGACGGTTCCATGCTTCAGATTACTCGTAAAACTACTCTCAAATTTAATGATGATAATGCTAATTCTATAACTTTAAGTCCGGGTTACTATTTCTTCCCGGGTATTACAGGTGATTTTGATATTTTAAGCAAAGCTTTTTGGGAAAAATGGAGTTCTTCAAATCCATATTACAAAGCAGAAAAATTAGGCGACGGTACTAAAGCTTATAAAAAGGTAACTGTTACAACTAAAATGGATCCTGTTGACTTTGAAGGGAAGTATTTCTAATGAAGAAGAAGAACCTTAAATTTAAAAAATATTTAAAAAGTAAAAAAGGCTTTTCTCTTCTTGAGTTGGTATGTGCAATTATGATCATGGCAATAGCCGTTTCGGCTACTGCCACCGGTCTTAATATCAGTAATCAGTCCATTACTAAAAACAGTCTTATGGACAAAGCTTCTGCAAAAGCACAAATGTATTGCGATGTAATTATGACATATGTTGAAAAAACACCGTCAAATGATCCATATGACGGTTGGGATTCATTAACTGATGCACAAAAGAATGCTAATAAACTTTTTAACACTCCGCCTAATCAAACATATGCTTTTACAAGCGATATTAAAAACAAAATTGATACAGATGTAAAATCTCTTGACAATACTTTTTCAGCAGAACAATATACTTCTGCAAATATCGACAACAGAGATTTTAACAAAAATGAAGTTGCTTATACAATTCAAAAAGAAGGTTCTTACACTAATTCTGATGGTATAAGTATGGTATCATACAAAATCACTGTTTATATTGATTACGGTACAAATGGTACAACTTCATGTACCGGTATTATCACTAAATCCAAATATGTTCAATAAGGAGGATGCAAATGATTAAAATATTAAATAAATTAAAAAAACATCTCTCCAAGCGCTCCGTAAAAAATAAAATCGGTTCAACGCTTATTGAACTTATAGCTGTTGTATGCATTCTTTCTATTGCCTCTACTGTAAGCATAAGCGGATTATTTGCTATGGCCAATATTGCAAAAAGAGGTCAGGATCTTTCCCTTTGCGAACGCACAAGCGATATGATTTCTAAACAACTTTCAATTTATGGTAATACCTCAAACTATGTTCAATCATATGATTCAAAACCTCCTCTCGAAGCATATGACGAAAGTGCAAGACCAAGTGGTTTTATGGATGTAGATAATGGTATCGGTAATAAAAGTGATTACTTTTTATATGCAGATCCAAATACAAAATACAGATTAATTCTTGCTAAGTTTGATACTTCATCGGGCGATCCTACAGGACATAAGCTTACACCAATAGTCAGTATTGACAATGTAAAATCAATTAAATTCGACCTTAAACAACTTAATACTGATGAAAAAAAATATATTCTTCAATATACAGTAACAACAGTAGGAAGCAATGTATGGGATAAGGATACTGATAAACGAGTTGAGTACACTATTTCAAGCGGAGTAGTTTTGAATAATACAAATAATTCTTCTACTATACCCACCCCGCTGCAATATTCAACCATAACAACAAAAACTTCATTAACTGAAGCAAATACAACCTATATCAGAATACAAACCTCAAGCAGAAGTGATCTTGATATTTACTAAAAGTTAAAAGTCTTAAACAAAAAGCTGTAAAAAACAGCATATCAAAAAAGCCGAGATTCACAAAAAAGTGAGTCTCGGTGATTTTTTTCTTATATTCTTGAAATTGTATAAAAATATGAAGAATATTGAATACTTATTGTCTGTGCTTTGTACTGTTTTTCTTCCATACCCGGCTGTATTTATTTTCATTGGCAGTTATCTTTGTTCCGTCAAGGTGTTTATTTAGATCAATATGACGAAAAACCTCTTTAAATATATATACCGGATCAGAAATTTCTATTATTTTTTCAATTTTAGGTGGTAATTTTAATTGATACGGTGTATAATATACCTTATTTATATGGTTTTTCATTACAAATAAATTATATCACAAAAATGACTGCATTCCTACCTTTCGGTTAGAATGCAGTCGTTTTTTATCTGGGTTGTTTTTTACAGCTCCGTTAATTATGTAGCTATTAACTTAGTTTGTTGTAATAAAAGGACGGATAGCTGCCGCTACTGTAGAAATCGGGTGCGACTGCAAGAACACTCTGCCCGGGCCTGTAATAACTGTATTAAACAAACCCTCGCCGCCGAGGAGTACATTTTTAACTCCCTTAATACGCTGGATGTCCATTTGACAAGATGCATCCATTGCAGCAAGGTTGCCTGTATCAACAACAATCTGCTGACCGGGTGCAAGGTTATACTGCTTGCAGTAGCCGTCAATCTCAACAAAAGCAGTTCCGTAACCCGATAGCTTTTGAAGTATGAAGCCTTCGCCTCCAAAAAAGCCTGCACCCGCTTTTTTATTAAAATGTACAGAGAGTTCAACAGTTGCAGAACTTGCAAGGAAACCCGATTTCTGAACGATTATAGGCATATTAGGCTGAATCTCAAAAGGAATGATTGAACCCGGGAAAGATGAAGCAAGAGTAATGAAGCCCGGACCGCCCATAGCTGTGTAGCGGTTATGCATAATCGACTCACCTGTCATCATTTTGCCGAACATCTTGCCTACGCCGCCGCCCTCTGTTTCCATATTAAGGTTAGGTGACATCCATACCATTCCGCCACCCTGTGTAATAATTGATTCTCCGTTTTCAAGAGATACTTCCACTATCGGAAGTGAACCTCCCTCAATTTTGTATTGCATAGATAAACCTCCATAAATGTTTATTATCAGCATTATATCATATATCAAATGCAATGTAAATAAAATTTTACATATATACATCAAAAGACTTCCATTTGCAGAAGTCTTTTTTACTTATGTTTATTCACCTGTCAAATGTACAACTGTTGCCGTATGCCCTACTGCTTTTAAAAACTTATCAAAAACATCTGTTGTTTTTATTTTAAGGCTCGATGTATTCACGCACGGGTGACATCCTACATATTCACCTTTTAAAACATCTTCATCTACAAGCAAAGTGACTGCGTTTTCTTTGTCATTCATAAGTCCCATAACACTAACCGAACCGGGCAGAATATCAAGGTACTCTTCCATAGCCTCGGCAGACGCAAAAGAAAGTCTTGCCGAATTAATTTGACTTGAAAGTTCCTTTGTTTTAAAAGGCTTGTCCCCCGGCATCATTAAAAGATAAAATTTAGTTTTCTGCCTGTTGCACAAAAACAGATTTTTACAAATAAGTACATCAAGTACCTTGTCAATTTCATTGCACGCCTCCATAGTATCGGCATGGCCGTGATCTGTTCGCAGATACTCTATGCCAAGGCTGTCGAGCAAATCATATACTCTGACTTCCCTGTCAAGTCTTCCCTCAATATTCTGCGGTCTGCCTTTGTATAATTCCACCGCTGTCATCTCCTAACATTTTTACTACTAATATAATAATGGATTACTCTCCCTTTGTCAAAGAAAAACAGAGCGACTGCACAACACAATCGCTCTGTAATTTATTTATCTTTCATATACTGTGTCGTAATCACCATATTCAGGAACATTAAAATACTCAGAGTTTTTATTAAGTGTATAGTCAGCTTTAAGTAAGCCGTACTTTTTGAGTACCTCAATGGTATTTGTATATGACTTCGGTACAAAGTAATACTCAGAATCTGTTCTGTTAGTACCGAAAATAAATTTTTTAGCTTTTTCAGGATCATAATTAGTATATTGTAATTGAATTTTGCAGACATAATCCTTAGAATACTTCTCTCTGATATATTTAAGAGAATCAAAGCTGTAAACCGAATCCTCGTCATTAGAAGAATTATAATAAATATCATCATTGTAAAGAAGTGCAAACGGATCATACAAAACACCGTTAAGATAAGCAGTGTCAGCCTCAAGGTCTTTTTTAAATGCTGCGTTTATATCATTCATAATACTGTTCTTTTCAGCAATTTCTTTTGGATCTTTTTCTTTTTCATCATATGAATACTCGCCATAGTTTTCTATGGTCGACGAATATACACTGTCCTCGGAATATGTTTTGGTCAAAGCATAAACAGTCACACTGCTTACTTGGAAATCTTCGTTCAGACCGGCATTTGCCACACCCGAGTATTTCATAATATACGGCTTTGATGAAAGCACAGGTTTGGCGGCAGTGTAAATTTGTGTAAATCCATATGATCTATAACCGTAATCAACATCATATGTATCATCGGTATAATCAATCGGCTCATAATCAAATGTCGCAGCCATTTCAAGCAGATTCTTAGAATAGTATCTTGTTACGGTTCTTCCGCTGTTTAGCTTGTAGGCAACGGTAATTATCTCGTCGCTTGCATATTCTCTGAAGGTATTGTAAAGCATACTGCCCCACACACTTGAAAATTTAGCCTTAGAAGTTGTATTCGTCTTTTTCTTGGTGAGAATTTCATTGTGAACATTAATAATAGATTTAATGTCAGCTTCGTCTGTAAAATCGCCCGCACTCTTTGTGTAATATTTCGATATATTCTTGCCGACAGTGCTATACTCTGAACTAATCAAACCCGCACTCTTTACATCTTCTGATTTAGGCACATAAGTATTGTAGCCGAACACATCAAGATTAATAAGAATCACACCGACAATTATCACAACAGCAAGACCTGCATAAATCGGAATAGTTCTTACAATCTGCTTTAAGCCTTTGTAGAAAATCATATGAACGATAAGGAATGTCGGCGCACTTGCAAGAATAAAACCAAAAACAAAACCGCCTACGCCATTGCCAAAAACATTTATAGCGCCGAACATAGTTCCGAGGAACATACCTGCAAGGAATGAAACTATAACTTTTATTATATGGCAAGGAATGTAATATGCAAAGGAAGTCTGGGCTCTTTCGGATCTTCTCTTCATAATCAGCAATGTACCCAAAGCAATGCAGCCTACACTGAAAATTATCCAATAAATAAGATTGTTGCCAAAGTAAGCAGAAATAGGATTGAGTGCATTTGTTATAAAACTGTCAGAAAAATTACCCGTGTATGAGCCTGTAAAGAAAGCGTCAATATAAGCCCTTACAAAAACCATAGATAACGGATAGCAGGCACAAACCGCAATAAACATAATAACAGTATTAAATGTAGTACCACAGCAAGCAGACAGAAAACCGTATGCGCTTATGCAGGCAAGAGTACCCACAATAAAATTAACATACATATTTGTTACCTGCGGAAGTAAAAGCGTACCCGTACAAACAGACGCAATAGCAATAATGCCCATAAATACAAGCATAGGAATGATAGAGAACAAATAAGCTGCACCGTACTTGGCGAGGAAAAGTCTTGCTCTGCTTATAGGAAGCGAACCGTAAAAATCGACTTTACGCTTGTTGTGCATATACGAGAATATCTGCACAGTATAAATAATAGCAAAAATAAGTGTAAGAAAACCGATAATGGCAGATGAAATAACCTGAAAAACCTGCATTTTTTCGCTTAGAGATATTTTCGGTGAACTTTCAGTTGAAAACAAAGGCGAAAATGAGGTTTGATCTGCCGTAAGCACAAAAACAAGTGTAAAAATTATAACAGTAAATACCGACGCCAAAATCGTATATACCATCAACGAGCCTTTACAGCCTTTCAAATCCCATAGAATAACCGAAAAAATCTGCTTGAGCTTATCTTTAAAGGATACTGTGGATGTCATATCCTGCCGCCCCCATTTCACTAATAAATATTTCCTCCAAAGTAAGAGGTATTGCAGAAACAAAAGCAGGATTAAGTGCCTTAAGCTTTGGCATAAACTCCTCTTCCGTTCCCTTTATTGTAAGATTAAATATATTGCCGTTGCGGGTTATATTAATTGCATTAATACCCTCAAATATATTCGGCTTATACGGCAACTCCGTAAATGCCACCTGTACCTTGCGCAAACCGTGCCTTAAATCGTCAATACCACGCTCAAGCATCATATGTCCCCTATGCATAAGGCAAAGTCTGTCGCACAAATCTTCAAGCTCTCTCAAGTTATGAGAGGCAATTACAACGGTTGTATTATTGTCTGCCACCTTTTCGGCAAGCAGGCTTTTGAGCATATGTCTTACTACAGGGTCAAGACCGTCAAATATTTCGTCAAGGAATAAATATTTCGGACAGGTTGAAAGCGCCAAAATAAGCGCCGCCTGTCTTTGCATACCCTTTGACATATTAATAATAGGTGCCTTTATGTTAATCGGGAAAATCGAACAAAGTCTGTTATATTCCTGTTCGCTCCAATTCGGATAAAGTCGTCTGTAAAGAAAAGCCGTACTCTCTACCGTACTTGTATTGTAAAAATACGGGAAGTCAGGTATAAAAAAGCATTCTCCTTTAGTTACAGGATTATCAAAATGCTGTATGCCGTCAACTTTTACAGTTCCTCCGTCAGGTGCATATACTCCCGCAAGCATACGCAAAAGTGTTGATTTACCGCTGCCGTTACTGCCTACAAGACCTACAACCGCACCGTTTGGAATATTCACGGTCATATTATCTACAGCATTAACCTTGCCGAACCTCTTGGTAAGTCCGCAAATTTCAATCATCAATGCCACCTCCGTTATAAATATTTTCAATAATTCTATTAAGCTCTGCCTTGTCAACGCTCAGTAAATTTGCTATTTTTGTGCTCTGTTTAAAATCATCGAGCGCCATGGCTCTTTCGGCACAATCCTTTGTCAGTTTATCGGATACATAACTTCCCCGTCCGACATTGGATACAATATACCCGTCATTTTCAAGCAATTTATATGCTTTTGCTACGGTATTAGGGTTAATGCCAAGCTCAGATGCAAGACTTCTTACAGGCAACAATTTATCACCCGGCTTCAATACTCCCGCTGATGCAAGACGAATTATATTGGTACAAATTTGTTCATAAATCGGTACTCTTGATGTCAAGTCAATCTGAATCATTATTCTACCTCCAATCTTATAAATTGCACTCATTGGATTTATTGTATTAATTCTGTCTCTTATACACATCTCCGAGCCCACGAGACACTGAGCGATCT
>ENA-OYWO01000709-OYWO01000709.1-human-gut-metagenome-genome-assembly--contig:-NODE-709-length-18470-cov-11.792180_pt1 | contig 18470 bp, 11 predicted proteins | sample MGYA00244170_ERZ653397 | MGnify/ENA primary metagenome ERZ653397 (study PRJEB26926, sample SAMN06164906) | human gut metagenome | biome: ENVO:00009003; feature: ENVO:2100002; material: ENVO:00002003...
TTCCAATACAGAGAGGTACTACACACATATGGAACTTCTTTATCCATAGATATCAATGCAACTGTTGCCACGAAACATTTACAGAGGAAATACCTTTCAAATATCCCAGAACACGGATAGCATACCGAGCAGCAAACTGGATCAAGGGCTTTTTGCAGCAAAAAATATCCATCAAAGCAATACAGGAATTGACCGGTATTCACTGGGACACGATTCGCAAAGTACAGCAAGAGATTATGGACGAGGAAATTTGGGAAAGGGAAAAAATGTTAAGAGAGGAAGGCTACAAGCCGAGGATACTTGCTGTTGATGAATTTGCAATCCATAAAGGACATAGTTACGCAACCTGCGTGATGGATTTGGAGCAGGGAGATATCTTATGGGTCGGAGAGGGCAGAGCAATGAAGGATTTTGAAAAGTTCTTTGAAGATGTGCCCTCCGACTCCTTATCGGCAGTCATCGCGGTAGCGATGGGCATGAACGCATCTTACAACAAGCTTGTAACAAAGCATTTGCCCAAAGCACAGATTGTATATGATCGGTTTCATATGCAGTCGCAATTTGGCAGAGATGTTCTCGGCGCTGTTCGTCTGGATGAAGCTCGCAGGCATAAAGCCAAAGAAAAAGGAATTCTTGCCGATATCTCGGATGATACCGACAAGGAAACTATGAAATCTCTTAAACAAGAAGCTAAAGCGGAAAAGCAGGAATACAGCCAACTCAAGAAGCTGCGCTGGTCATTGCTTACTAACTCATATAAACTCTCAGACAGTAAAACCGAGCAATTACAATCTATTCTGCAAGATCATCACGACCTTGCTGTTTGTTATGCCATGGCACACAAACATTATTTTTATCAAAGTACAATTCCTCCCGATTTGCCGTAATATGCCGAGGTTTGCAAGGGTAATTTGAGTATAACAGGAATGAGTATCACTTTTAAAATTTTCTCAAAACACGCAAATCAAGGCAAAATGTGGCATATTAGATTTTCCCAAAGTAGTCAAACAGTAGTCAGTTAAGGGGGTGCAGACTACTTTCAAAATCAACCGTATAACGATAGCTTTTCCACAAGGGGGTGAAAACGGTTTTTACATCAAAATAATTCTTTATCAGAACTATAATTCCAATTCAATCTATCATCAACAGCATTAAACAGTAATTATATTATAGCATATAAGAAGTTGTTTTCCTATACTTTAGTTAGCATTCATTCCTAGAAAGATGTTACATATTTTTATTGCATAGTAGTTAATAGATTTTTTAGTGTGAACTCTTGAAATACTTTGAGAAAAATGGTAATATAATAAACATAAAATACTTTATAAAAGGATTTTGATTATGAATTCTGTTCCAACAAACAATATGGATGTAAAAAAGCAAAATAGAATAAATACTTTTAGATGTCTGCTGAAATATGATAGAATTTCACAGCCTGAGCTTGCACAAAAGCTTAACCTCAGTTGGCCGACTGTTTTGCAAAATGTGAAAGAGTTAATCAATCTTGGATTGGTTCATGAGGTTGGTGCTTACAAGTCTACAGGCGGAAGGAAAGCAAAAGCTTATGCTTCAATTCCTGATGCAAAATTAGCCATCGGAGTTGATATTACAAAAAATCACATAGGTTTTACGCTTGTTGATTTGTCCGGAATGGTTATAAGATATACAAGAAAGGCAAGAGCTTTTTCTTCTGAAGAAAATTATTTTAAAAACTTAGGCGACTTGATGAATAGTTTTCTAAAAGATGATGAGTTTGACAGAATTATAGGAGTAGGTATTTCTATCCCCGGTATTATAAGTGATGACGGAAAGAGAATAATTTTTTCTCATGCACTTGACATTTATGATTTCAGCACAGAAAGATTTGTTGAATTTATCTCATACCCTTGCTTATTTATCAATGATGCAAATGCTGCCGGTTTTGCGGAAATGTGGGATAAGTCAGATATTGATAATCTTATTTATCTGTCATTAAGCAATACTGTCGGCGGTGCAATTATTTTTTCGGGAAAGTTGTTTTGGGGCAATAATCTTCGAGCAGGTGAATTTGGTCATAATACATTAGTTCCTAACGGAAAACAATGCTATTGCGGTAAAAAAGGCTGTCTTGACGCATATATTTCGGCAAAGGTATTATCTGAGCAGGCTGACGGAAATCTTGCAATGTTTTTTGAAAAACTCCGATGCGGTAATGCTGAAGCCGAAAAGGTATGGGACGATTATCTTAAGTATCTTGCAATAGCTATTAATAATCTGAGAATGACTTTTGACTGTGATATAATTGCCGGTGGATATGTAGGAGCTTTTCTCGAGGAATTTGCACGGGAATTAAAAAATTATGTTGCTGAACGAAATACATTTGAAAGTAATGCCGATTTTTTGAAATACTGTACCTTTAAATTAGAGGCATCTGCAGTAGGTGCAGCACTTATGAAAATAGATTCGTTTTTACAGGAAATATAAATTATTAAAAGCAGTGATTCTGATAAATGTCGGAGTCACTGTTTTTTTGCACAAATCATAGTGTTAATATTTAGCAAATGTGATGATTTTAAAAAAATCTATTGACATCAATGTGTGTTTGTGATTTAATATAGTCACTTAATAAAACACTTTATAAAAGTATTTTTAAACAGGAGGACTAATTATGAAAAACACTATGAAAGTTGCTGTAATGACAGGCATTAAAAAAATGTGATATGTTGATCGTCCGGTGCCGACACCAAAGCCTAATGAGGTATTGGTAAAGCTTGAGTATATCGGCATATGCGGCAGTGATATGCACTATTATGAGACAGGTGCAATCGGTGACTATGTTGTAAAGCCCCCTTTTGTTCTCGGACATGAACCGGGCGGTGTTGTCGTTGAGGTAGGTTCAGATGTAAGTCATTTGAAAGTAGGTGACCGTGTCGCTTTAGAGCCGGGGAAAACTTGCGGACACTGCGAGTTTTGTAAAACAGGCAGATATAATCTTTGCCCCGATGTAATCTTTTTTGCTACCCCCCCGGTTGACGGAGTATTTCAGGAATATGTAGCTCACGAAGCAGATCTTTGCTTTAAACTTCCCGATAATGTATCGACACTTGAAGGTGCTTTAATTGAGCCTCTTGCTGTTGGTTTCCATGCTGCAAATCAGGGCAATGCCCACGCAGGACAGACAGCGGTTGTTATGGGTGCAGGATGCATCGGTCTTGTAAGTATGATGGCACTGAAAGCAGAGGGTGTCAGTAAGGTATATGTGGTTGATATTATGCAGAAAAGACTTGATAAGGCTATGGAACTCGGTGCTGATGGTGTTATAAACGGTAAAGACGAGGATGCTGTTTCGTTAAATGAAACTACAGCAACATAATTTTCACCTTTAGCATTAATTAAATCCATGAGGAAACTGTTTGCAGACTGCTTAACATACTCTATAGCTGAGGGTGCTGTGTAAATGGTTTCTCCGTGCTCACCGATAAAACTTGCTGTGTCAGAAACATCTAAAACAAGTACAGAATATCTTTTAACAGTGTTTGTTTCTTCAGCACTAACAGCAAAAAGAGATAATGGCAAACAAGAAAGTGTAAGAACTAACGCAATCATAATCGAAAAAATCTTTTTCATTAGACAACCTCCTATTTTATGTTTGGTATATTAATTTTTTAAAATAAATACTTTCTCACCTCCTATTATGTTTTCACATTCCTCAATTTCTGTGTCAATTGGAATGCAAAAAGCTGGTCTAACCGCATTTTCACATAAACCGTCTAAACCATTTATCCCTCCTATCCCTGCACATCCAGTTTCGGAAATTCCAACAATACTGTTCCCACCGTTAAAAGCAGCAGAACGAAGCATCCAAGATCCTGGACATGAGTTTTCATAATAAGCAATTTTGTTTTCATTTTTCTTAAAAAAATTAATTGGAATACCTTCCTGTGCTTGAGAAGAGCCTAAAGTGGAATTCACTTCAGTAGCTGACAATAAAAATATTTTCCTTTCTATTGTTTCTGTGGAAGAATCATGTGTATCGATAGCGTTTTTTGTAGCAATTAGTATAGATGAGTTAACTATTATTTTTCTTGTATTCTCATGAAGAGTATAGAAATATGAATTGTTTAAAAAATCATCTATTATGCTTCCACTATAATATGATCCATATTCACCTGATGAATTATATGGCTTAGGTTCATCAAGTAAAAATTCTCGTAGCAAAAGACAATTTTTTGAATAATCAGAAGATAAAACTAAAAAAGGAACATATTCATTATTTTCATTTATATAAATCCTGTATCCATATAAATTATTTGTATCATAGCACAAATCTTTTATACAACATGGTTTATTAGACTCCGGATTGTTATAAATAGTTTTCTTATTAAATTGTTTGTTACAAGATGCTAAAGATAATGAGCCAAACAAGCAAATCAAACAACAAAAACATTTTATTATACTAAAACTCAAAAATCTTGTTTTTTTTATCATATTAAACCTCATCGAAAGCAAAATTCTTTCGCAGAATATATTACTTCTGCGATATTGTAATTATATATAAAACTACTGTATAATTATATCATAGGTTGATATAAATGCCAATATGTGTATTATAAATATAGAAAAAGTTGTGTAAATTAAACAACATCGCCATAGACATTTTATGCAATTCGCCGTCAAAATTCTGGTCAAAAAAGAAGTAAAATCATTTGCACGAAATCCGGGGGGAGCACCGGCAAATGTTCTTGCAATGAACAGTAAGCTTGGCGGTTCATCGGCTTTTATCGGTAAGGTCGGCAACGATGCATTCGGTTCTTATTTAAAGGACACATTAAGCAACCATAATATTGATATTACAGGTATGGCAACTGACAGCAATGTGCCGACAACACTTGCTTTTGTTCAGCTTGACAGCAAAGGCGACCGTTCGTTTTCTTTTTATCGAAATCCAGGAGCAGATATGATGCTTAATGCCGATGAAGTGAAAAAAGAACTTATTGATGAATGCAAAATTTTCCACTTCGGTTCATTATCTTTGACAGATGAACCTTGCAGGAAGGCGACATATGATGCTGTAAATTATGCAAAGAAACTCGGAAAAATAATTAGTTTTGATCCTAATTATAGATCTCTTTTGTGGAGTGATAGGGAAAAAGCGGTAAATGAAATTTCAAGAGCGATTACAATGGCGGATATTTTGAAAGTGTCTGAGGAAGAAATGTATCTTGTTACAGGAGAAACAAATCTTGAAATCGGCTCAAAAAAGCTTTTAAATATGGGTGCGTCATTAGTTTTGGTATCGCTCGGAGAAAAAGGTGCTTGCTATCGCAACAAAAATCATTTTTGTGTATTTCCTGCATACAAGGTCGATGCGGTTGATACCACAGGTGCCGGGGATGCTTTTGTAGGTGCAATGTTGTGGCAGTTAAAAAACTATAAACCCGATGAGATTGCTGATATGGTGCTTGATGATAAGATACTTTTTGCAAATGCTGCGGGTGGACTGACTGCAACAAGAATAGGTGCAATTCCTGCGTTGCCCACATTAGATGAAATTAAAATATGTCAGAAAGGTTGACAAGTATATGAAAATAGTAAAAATCAGACTCACACAAGTGGATCAGGTCAGAGAATTTGTTGAATTAACTTCCAACTGTAATTATGATGTTGATTTAGTTTCAGACCGTTATACAGTTGATGCAAAATCTTTACTGGGCATTTACAGTCTTGATTTAAGTAATCCATTGCAAGTTGTTATATACGGTGATGACAGCGAAGAATATGAAAAAGCATTGGAAAAATATAAGATTTGATGATCTGCGTTAAATAGTTTATAAGTTAATATTAGCTTTCCTTAAAACAAAAGTCACGTTGCAAATTTGCAGCGTGACTTTTGCTATTATGAACTAAAAAGCAATCACATCAATTTTGACAATTTCAGCAATTCAATAAGAGTACATATTTCTGCATTACGAAAGAAACTGCGTGCGGCGCTCGGCTATGACCCGATTCGCAATCGCATTGGTGAAGGATATGTTATGGAGGAAGAAAAAGAATGAAAAAGCTATCCTTGCAATGGCGCATAACTTTGATGACTGCACTTCTTATCGGAGCTACCTGCATTTTTATGAATGTTCTTATCGGCTATTCCGGCAGCCGTTACATGGATTCCATAGGTTCTTATGTTACAGGTTACGGAGATACGGACAAAGGAGAACTCTCCGCCTGTAATTGTTATGTGACACACATCGTCCAGGTTACGGAGATACGGACAAAGGAGAACCCGAATTTTTCGATCCCGAACACGAAAAGCTTGATCGTGAATTGACTATTGTAATTAACGGAGTACAGGAATCCTTTATCGCTACCAATTGGTATATTACGGCGGCGGCAACATTGTTAGGCGGTGCGCTTGCGTATTTTTTAAGAGGGCATGCGCTGAAGCCTCTGCGTACTTTTACAGCTCGGGTTGAGAAGGTTCAGCCTAACAATTTGACGGATATGAAGATAACCGAAGAGGTTTTGCCTGAAATGAGACAATTTGTCAAGTCATTCAATCTGATGCTTGACCGTCTTGATGAGGGATTCACAGCTCAACGACAGTTCGCTGGAAACGCTGCACACGAGCTGCGTACGCCGCTTTCGCTTATGCAGGCACAGCTTGAACTTTTTTCGGCAGAGCATCCCGAGGTATTGCCGGAAACGGCTGAGTTTCTCCGATTGTTATGTGGGCAGACCGAACGAATGACGCAAATGACAAAAACCTTGTTGGAAATGAGTAAGCTTCGTACAGTATCGTGTGCCGACCGCATAGAGATAGGACCTATGGTAGAAGAAATTTTCACTGACCTTGCCGCCCCTTGCAGAGAAGAACAATATTGCACTTGAAAGCACGGGCGACGCTGTTATGACAGGCAGTGACACGTTGATTTACCGTTTGTTATATAATCTGACCGAAAACGCTGTACGCTACAACCGTTTTGACGGTACAGTGAATATTACCGTAACGCACAAAGACAATCAGCTTGTTATTACGGTTGCGGATACCGGCTACGGCATCCCCGAACAATACAGAGAAAGTATTTTTCAGTCCTTCTTTCGTGTGGATAAATCTCGAAGCAGGGAATACGGTGGCGTAGGCTTGGGACTTTCTTTGGTGTGGGAAATCGTCACATTGCACAATGGTAAAGTCCGTGTGGAAGAAAGTTCGGAAAAGGGTACGGCTATAGCCGTAAAGTTTCCGACCGATACGATAAAATTTTAATATTTTGCAAAATTTTTTTAATAAATTGTTGAAATTACCGTAGTCCTGTGTTATACTATAGTTAATTAATTGATTAGTTATCAAAAGGAAGCGAACATTATGAGAACAACAGAGGAACAACACAACGAGCGTAAGCGGGAAATGATGGAAAAATGCTTTGAATGTTATGCTGAAAACGGGCTGACCGGTACGGGTATCAAGGCTTTGGCGGCAGCGTGTGGGTGTACAACGGGAAATCTGTATTCCTATTTCAATAGTGTGGATGAACTGATTATTGAATCAACTGCATACTGTATGGAAAAGGTTGAGGATGATTTTATGGAAAAAGCTCCCACCGACCCGAATGATGTTGTCCGATTTGTGAGAGAGGTTCCGTATTGGACCGCAAAGAAGCACGGCAAAAAATATCGGCTGATGTATCAGGTCTATACTCATCCGAAATATATTGAGCACGGCAAGAAATTCTTTGAGGGAGTGAATGAGCGCTATACCGAATATGCCAAGCAGTTGGAGCCGAAAATCGGTATTCCGTACACGGTGATTACACCGCTGATTTTTATATTTGTTCGTGCCTGTGTACACTATGCTATGTTTGAGGATGAATATTATTTAAAAACCCAAATGGAGGTCTTAAAACAGGGTGTCGCTCTGTTTGCGGATAAATACCGTTCACAATATTTGAAGGGAGGAAACGGAAAATGAAAAAACGAATACTCTGTACCCTGCTCACCCTATGTATGGTGATGTGTGTTGCTTTACCTATTATGAGCTATGCCACTATGGGAGTATCGGCATCCGACTCGAGTGCATACGGCACACTGCTCACACCCGACACAACCCCACCGATCGGATGGGCAGAGGATGAAAGCAACCCGTACGGCACAAAAAAGGGTCAGCCCTTTGCCATCACCCCATGGTATGAGCCGATCATTTACAGCTATCGCAACGCAGAGGGGCAGGCGGCGCAGGATCATACCAAGGTATACAGTAAGTGGAATTTCGGTATCAACATTGCCGAATGTACACCGAGTGCCCATCGGGTTTCTGCTGTCGATAATGTTGCATTTGCTGTTGGAACAGCTTACGACCCACTCGGCACGGGCAGAAACGATCATGCTATCTTTGTCGGTCTTTGCGATATGGATAATTCCAAGAACACTGCGAAGATCTGCTACTGGGTACAAAACCTTGTAAACAACAAGCGCTCCGAGCTTCAGAAAATTGCCGACGCTCCGATGTGGGCGTGCAAGAAACCCGGTTACGGCGAGCTGGAATACCAGGAATTCCGCCACTATTTCAATGTCACGGCGGGCGACTATGATGGTGACGGAAAGATGACCGCCGTTATCACCTACGTCGGCAATGATGATTTATGGGGAATCGCCGGCACGGGAATTGCCGGAGAGCAGGGACTTTCAAGAAAATCGTTTGTCAAATCCAAGGGCAGCGGCAATGCCTATTTCGACGGCTGGAACACGACTCTGTATGAGCGCGACCAGATCACGAAGTCGCTTGTCTCGGCGGATATTGACCGTGACGGCTGCGATGAGCTTATCGTGTACGCAGGCATTGCCGAGCCGGATAAGATCGAAGGCAGGGACAAGGAGATTTCCGGCGATTCCTTCCGTAAGGCTGTTTCAAAGCTCTCGGTATACAAAGCCGAAAACGGAAACCTCAAAAGAGTGGATCAAAAGTCCCTGATGACCCTGAACCGCGAGGATGAAAAAGCGGACGGCAGCCGTTACTACGATCATATCCGCTACGGAAACCTTGCCGCGGGAGACATCAACGGCGACGGCTGGCAGGAAATCATAATTGCCGGATATTTCCGTGAAGTCAGGGAAGAAAAGAAGAAGGGCTTTATCTGGGACAAGAAAACCGACAACGAAAACATGGGCTTTGCCGTTTATTACGGTCAAAACAAGTCAATAACGAATGTGCAGAAAACCACCATGAGCAGTTATACCGCAAACGGAACAAATGATCTGGGCGTGAAGCCGAAGCCCGCTATGACAAGCGTTGCGATCAACGGCAGAGGTACGCCGGAGCAGGTATGGATCGCAGGCGGACTGTATGAGGTTCAGCAGAACGGCGCGCTTAATCTTCTGCGCGACACCGCGCGCGAAAAGAATTCAAGCGCGAGATGGTGGTGGTATCAGGATGTCATCGCAGGCAATTTTGACCACAACACGGAAGGCCGCGAGCAGGTGATCGCGCTTGCCGCCGAAAGGCAAAAGGGAAGCGGTTCGGCGCGTAAATTCGACCTGTTCACCGATGTTTTCTACGGCGAGGATTTCGGCAGCGGCACGCTGTCGGTCGCCGGCAAGTATACAGTGACAGCCGAAAAGGACGAGTTTTCCAAGCTCTGCCACGATGCCGACCTAGCATGGGATATGCCGTATAACTGCATACTGCTTGCGGCGGATGTGAATAAAGACGGTCTGTTTGCTCGCTATGAGGGCAAGGGCTACGGATATTCCGATGCACAGGTGCAGGCGGTGCTCCAGGCGGCTCCGTATTTCTCGGAGCTCGGTGACTATGATCTTGATTTCTCCGACGGCTCAACCACCTACACCTTCTCCTCAGGCTATTCGGACACGAAATCCTCATCGCACAACACCTCCTTCGGTGCGTCCATCGTCGCGCAGGGAGATCTGAAGGTATGGAGATACGAGGCGACCCTCGGATACACCATGGATTTTACAAAGAGCACCGAGGATACCCTTTCTAAGGAATACAGTGCCTCATTCAATGCCGGAGGCAACGATTCTGTGGTGCTGTACCGCGTGCCGGCAACAACCTATTATTACTCGCTTTATGACCCGCAAAAGGGCGATTTTGACCTCAGCGAGCGAAATACCATTGCCCTGATGATCCCCGGGCAACCGGTTTACACCATGCTCGACCGGGAGTATTACGATGAGTTTGCGGTACTGTACAACGAAACCTACAAGAAAGACATTGCAGCGGGAAAGGCAAAGGCTTTGCCGATACTGAACAGCCATGTACTGCCGGAGAACGCCGAGGGCGACCCGTTCGCCTATTGGTCGAATACCGCTACTACCGCCGACTATGTTTCGAAATTTGAGTCGCTGAGTAAGCAAAAATATGAGCTTGGCTTCGGTGCAAGCAGTATCACGAACGACTGGACTACCACATCTGAGCATGCCGAGGGAGTTGAGATGGCTCACGGCTTCTCCGCTTCGATGAAAAGCACATGGGGCGTAGACGCATTCAATATGGGTTTTGTAATCGATTTGAGCTACAGCAAAGCAACAGGTACGGTCTACACCACGACGGAAAGCAGCGGCGCCAGCGGTACGGTAAACAACATCGACCGCCGTTCGCTCCTTGCCTCCTACGGAATCGGCTACGATGTTTCGAGCCAATACGGCTTTACCTGGGATTTCGGTATGCGCACATGGACGGCAGGAGATCAGAAGATTCCTGTGTTCGGATATGTGCTGACCAATCTTCGTGCCGCACCACCCGTACCTACACTTACAGGCGTATCCGTAACAGACAATCAAAGTGCAAAAATCACCTGGAAGGCACCGACTGCAGACAGCAGACGCCCCTATACAGGGTATCATATCTGGATGCGTATGGATGACGGCGATTTTGTGCGTGTGACTGATGCTCCGCTGTCAGACACGACCTTTGAATATACATACGATACTCTGGAAGAGGATACCACCTACACCTTTGCGGTTTCCTCTGTCGGCAATAACGGAACGGTATCGGCATTATCCAATACCAAAACCTTCTCAACCTTTACGGGATCGGACGGCAGAGAAATAGAATTACGCAGTGACGGCAGCAGTATCCAGTGGCGATATGTGGGCGAAAGTGACGACGCTTACCGTGTTCTTGTATCACTTTCCGAGTTGAAGGGAAATGACGGCGCAGATGGAAAGCAAATTGAACTGAATGTATATAATGGATTTATACAGTGGAAGTACAGTGATGATTCTGCCTGGAATAATTTGATTGCCTTGTCGGAGCTGACGGGCGATAAAGGTGACAAAGGCGACAAGGGTGACAAGGGAGAAACAGGTGCGCCCGGTCAGGACGGAAAAGACGGTGCAACGCCGAAGCTTAAAATAGGTGATGATAACTTCTGGTATATCTCCTACGACGACGGACAGACATGGGTATCCCTCGGTGTGAAAGCCACCGGAGAAAAGGGCGATACCGGTGAAACCGGACAACAGGGCGAAAAGGGTGACAAAGGCGATCCCGGCACTGACGGACAGGATGGTGCCAACGGAAAAGACGGCGTTGACGGTAAGGACGGAGATAAGGGCGGCAAAGGCGTTAAGGGCGACACCGGCAAGGACGGAACAAATGGAACAAATGGAACAAACGGTGCAAACGGCTCTGACGGCAAAGACGGTAAGGACGGCATCGGAATAGCCAAAGCGGAGATCAACGCAGACGGCGAGCTTGTTATCACCTATACCGACGGCGAGGTAGTCAATCTTGGTAAAGTTGTCGGTGCGGACGGCAAGGACGGTCTTACCCCATTTATCGGTGAAAACGGCAACTGGTGGATTGGTGAGAAAGACACCGGTGTGAAAGCGGTGGCAGATGTAGCCGTTCCCGCAGGCTTCGGAAACATATCCGAAGGAAACATATCCGAACCCGCAGCTTCACCTGCTTTGGTTGCAATAGGCTCTGTTGCAGGAGTTGCGCTGCTTGGCAACCTCGGCTTAATCTTATACATTGTACTGAAAAAGAAAAAAGTATAGTTTGAGATTGCAAAACGGAGGTAACAGAATATGAAAAAACGAATACTTAGTATCTTGCTGACTTTATGCATGACGCTCTGCCTTACGCCGATAAGCGTATTCGCCGAGGAGGTTGGGGCAGAGGACTCTGCTGCGATACAGCTTGGTACAGATGCACTAAGTGTGTTAAGTAAAAATGTAAACACAGCGACCGCACCGACTGTGTATTTCGGGCAAAACCATGAAAATAATCCCGCTGCATGGCGAGTTATCGGCTATGACGGAAGCGGTGTTACAAGCTCACAGGGGGATATTACCCTGCTCGCGGCAGGCGCTATGGGAGTTATACCATTTGCCGATACCATATTAAACAACGAATACGCACCGAGTAATTTGAAAGCCACAATAGATGCGCTTGCGGAAAAGCTGACGACAGAAGAAAATGCTGCCGTAAAGAAACGGGCGCTTACAAGCGGAAGTTACGACGGAGAGAATACCGACTGTGTAGCGGGAGGGCAGGTGGATAACGCTGTATTCTGGCCACTTTCCGCAAAAGAGGCTATTGTTGTAAACAACGATCTGCGTGCCTTGAATCCTGCACATCCGAATTGGGTGACAACCGCTTGGTGGCTGCGCTCCCCCGGCTCCAATAAATATAATGTCGCCGTCGTGCGTAGTGATGGTTCTGTCGAATACTCTGGGTACACTATGCTCATTTTCAATAATCATCGGACTGTTCGTCCCGCTTTTAACTTAAATCTGAACTCTGTCCTTTTTGCATCTGCCGCTGTGGGCGGAAAGCCTGACGGAGGGCTGACCGAAGTTTCCAAATACAGCGGAAACGAATGGAAACTGACGCTTTTAGATAGTAGACGCAATTTTGCCGTAACGGAAAAAACTGTCAGCGCCGCCCCCGACGATACCGTTACGCTGAATTACAAAGGGGCGACCACAGGGAAAAATGAATATATCTCTGTCATCCTGGCGGATAACAATGGCGCACAGTATTACGGCAGAGTAGCACAGCCTACTGCCGAAAGCGGAACGGTTGAAATCAAAATCCCGTCTGACATTGCACCGGGCGACTATACCATGAAGGTCTTCAGCGAGCAGTATAACGGTGACTGCAAGACCGACCTTGCAAGTGCTTTTGCGGATGTCACGCTGACGGTGGAAAGTCAGCCTGACGAGCAGTTTACCCTCACCCCCGGTGGCAGATACTATTTTGACCTTTCGGCGATGAACATCCCCGGAACGGTAAACAGCAATCTGCCGGACAGCACACTTCATTATGTGCCTTTTACCTATGCAGGCACGGTCAACGCTTATAAGCTCACATCGGAAATGGCAACCACCGAGGAGTATGCTCAGAAGAATAAATATCCCCACAGCCTATTCATTGCGGACTATGTCGTAACGCATACGGTAAGCTGGGATGACTTAAATACGAAAAGTCTGATTTTCGGCAAAGATTATGCCAGCGGCGGCGTGGACTATACCCTGCGCGCACCGTCTGTGGGAAGTAACTTTATAGGTTTGGGCAATTCCGAACGCGGCGTGCCCCAAAGCAACGAATGGGACACGATGCTGAATAAGAACAGCGGATATATCCAAAACGGGAATGATATGTATTTGTATTTGTGGGGACAGGATACTGTTTCTCGCAACGCGTCGCGCCGTGCGATTCGCGGGTGCGCTTCGGCCCGCTTCTGGATCAACTGCGATGCTACGTACTCCGACCCGAGCGTCGGTTTCCGCCCCGTGCTTGAAATCCTGAACCCTGACACACTGGGTTCTGACGGACTGAAGGTCGTTACCCTTGACCTTGGCGGCGGAACGCTCGGCGGCAGCTCCGAGGATATTCAAATCATCGTGAAAACCGGCAGCGAGTTTACCGCGCCTGCGTCCGACGGTCTGACCCGCCCGGACGGAAATACAGGCAGCTACTTCATGTGGCTCGGAAGCAACGGTAAGCTCTACGCGCCCGGTGCCAGTGTTCCGGCGGACGTTACCAAGCTCACGGCGCAGTTTGCTTTATCAGAACAGTTTTCCCTCACCCCCGGCGGCAGATATTATTTTGACCTTTCGGCGATGAAGATTCCCGGAACGGCAAACGGCGATCTGCCGGACAGCACGCTGCATTATGTTCCCTTTACCTACGCAGGGACGGTGGACGCCTACAAGCTCACATCGGAGATGGCAACCACCGAGGAGTATGCACAGCGGGAAAAATATCCCCACAGCCTGTTTGTGGCGGACTATGTCGTAACGCATACGGTAAGCTGGAATGACTTAGATACTGCGAGTCTGATTTTCGGCAAGGACTATGTCGCCGGCAGCGTGGACTATACGCTGCGTGCGCCGTCCGTGGGAAGTAGTTATACAGGCTCAGGTGATTCAGAACGCGGCACGCCCAAAAGCAACGAATGGGATAAGATACTGGATAAGGACGACGGATATATCAAAAACTGGGGGAAGATGCTTTCGTGTGGACAAGATACTACTATAAGAATTTCGGCGTCGTTCCGTGCGGTTCGCGGGTGGAAGCGTTCGGCCCGTTTCTGGACCAGCTACAATACCTCTTACCAGACCTTCGGCTTCCGCCCCGTCCTTGAAGTCCCGAACCCCGGCACGCTGGGCGCTGACGGGCTGAAAGCCGTTACCCTCAACCTTGGCGGCGGCAAGCTGGGCGGCAGCTCCGATGCTATTCACATCATCGTGAAAAACGGCAGCGCATTTACCGCCCCTGCGTCCGACGGCATGACCCGCCCGGCCGGAGATACAGGCAGTTACTTTATGTGGCTTGACAGCAATGGCAATTCCTACGCCCCCGGCGACAGCGTTCCTGCTGATGTGACGGAACTGACGGTGCAGTGGACAGCCCCGACCTATACCGTCACGCTGAACGCGGGCGACGGCACTATCAACAGCGGCAATGTCACCTCCTACACCTACGGCGTGGGCGCAACACTCCCGACAGATGTGACGCGCACCGGGTACACCTTCAAGGGCTGGTATGACAACGAAAATCTGACCAGCTCTCCTGTTACGGCGATCAGCAACACCGAAACGGGCAATAAGGAATATTGGGCGAAGTGGGAGATCAATCAATATACCATCACAGTCAAACCCGAAAACGGCAAAGCGGATATTACCATAACGCAGGATTACGGCACACCAATTACCGCTCCTGCCGACCCGACAAGAGAAGGATATACCTTTATCGGCTGGGACAGGGAAATTCCCACGACCATGCCCGCCGAGGATATGACTGTCACGGCGCAGTGGAAAGACAGCGAAAAGCCTACGGGCGAAATTAAAATCAGCGAGAACAGTTGGAAAGTGTTCCTCAACAACATCACATTCGGTCTGTTCTTTAAGGATACGCAAACGGTTACGATCACCGCAGTCGACAACAGCGGTGAGACGGTAACGATTGAATATCTGCTGTCAGATAAGGAATTGACAAAAGCGGAGCTTGACGGCATAACCTTCACAGCGTACACAGCACCCTTCGGCATTGACCCCGATAACGAATACATTATCTATGTCAGACTGACCGATAATGCAGGCAATACGGACTACATCTGCTCGGACGGCATTGTGCTTGACGGCACAAGCCCGGTGATCACCGGCATTAAGGACGGAAAAATCTATTGCGAAGCGCAGACCGTAACGATTGACGAGAAATATGTAGATACCGTCACCGTAAACGGCACAGAGGTCACGCTTGACGAAAACAACAGCTTTACCCTCGCTCCCGCAGACGGCGAGCAGAAAATCGTTGTCACCGACAAGGCGGGCAACACCGCAGAAATGACCGTAACGGTCAACGACGGGCATACCTTCGGCGAATGGACATCAAACGGCGACGGCACACACACCCGCCAATGCACGGTAGACGGCTGTACGGAAGGCATTGAAACGGATAATTGCACCGATGAGGATAAAAACCACATATGCGACATTTGCGGAAATATAATCTCCAACCATGAGGATGCGAATCATGATCACGTCTGTGACCTCTGTGGCAAAGTGATTTCCAACCATGAGGACGCGGATAAGGATCACGTCTGCGATCACTGTGGCAAAGTGATTTCCAACCACGAAGATGCAAACAAAGACCACGTCTGCGACCTCTGCGGAAAGACAATCTCCAACCACGAAGATGCAAACAATGACCACGTCTGCGAACTCTGCGGAAAGACAATCTCCAACCATGAGGATGCAAACAAAGACCACGTCTGCGACTATTGCGAAAAGGTAATCTCCAACCACGAGGACGCAGATAAGGATCATGTCTGCGATTACTGTGGAAAGGTGATCACAAACCACATCGCTGGTAAGGAAACCTGCAGGGATAAGGCAGTATGCGAAGTCTGCGGCAAATCCTACGGTAAGCTTGACCCGAAGAACCACACCGACTTAAAGCATTTCCCGGCCAAGGCGGCGACCGAGGATGCCGAGGGCAACATCGAGTATTGGTACTGCAGCGGCTGTGGAAAGTATTACAGTGATAAAGACGGCACCAAGGAAATCACCAAAGCCGACACCGTAACGGCGAAGCTGCCGAAGTCTCCCCAGACCGGCGACAACAACAATCTTATGCTGTGGATCGCACTGCTCTTTATCAGCGGCGGCGCTTGCACGGCGCTTACCGTGAAACGCAAAAAATCGTATCGACCCGGAGGTAATGCAAAATGAAAAAACGAATACTCAGTATCCTGCTCACCCTTTGTATGCTGCTCTGCCTTGTTCCGACAGGCGTATTTGCCGAGGGCGAGACAGCAACGGGCTCTGCTGCGATACAGCTTGGCACAGATGCACTAAGTAAAAATGTAAACACAGCGACCGCATCGACCGTGTATTTCGGGCAAGACCATGAAAATAATCCCGCTGCATGGCGTGTGATCGGCTATAACGGAAACGGCGTTGCAAGCGCACAGGGGGATATGACCCTGCTTGCGGCGGGCAATATGAGCTCAGGGTTGCAATTTGCCGATTTCGGAGCAAGCAACGAATATGCACCGAGTAATTTGAAAACCGCAATAGACGCGCTTGCAAAAAAGCTGACGACAGAAGAAAATGTTGCCGTAAAGAAACGGACGCTTACAAGTGGAGGCTACACCGGAGAAAATACCGACTGTGTAGCAGGAGGGCAGGTGGATAACGCTGTATTCTGGCCGCTTTCCTCAAAAGAGGCAAATGCGGTAAAAGAGGATTTGCGTGTCGTGGATCCCGAGCATCCGACTTGGGCGACAAGCAATTGGTGGCTGCGCTCCCCTGGTTACTCTAATCACGATGCCGCCACCGTGCGTGGTGATGGTTCTGTCGTCTACTCTGGGAACGCTATCAACAGTTGGTGGTGTGCTCGTCCCGCTTTTAACTTAAATTCAAGCTCCGTACTCTTTACATCCGCCGCTGTGGGAGGAAAGCCTGACGGAGGCTTGACCCCGATTTCCGAATACACTGGAAACGAATGGAAGCTGACGTTGAAGGACAGCAACCGCAATTTTGCCGTAACGGAAACAACCGTCAGCGGCGACCCCGGCGATACCGTTACGCTGCATTACACCGGGGCGACCGCAGGGATAAATGAATATATCTCTGTCATCCTTGCGGATAACAGCGGCGCACAGTATTATGGCAGAGTAGCGCAGCCTACTGTCGAAAACGGAACGGTTGAGATCAAAATCCCGTCCGGCCTTGCACCGGGCAGCTATACCTTAAAGGTCTTCAGCGAGCAGTGCAACGGCGAAAAAAAGACCGACTATGCAAGCGATTTTGTAGACATCGATCTCACCGTTGGGTATCAAGAGCAGTTTTCCCTCGCTCCCGGCGGCACGTATTACTTTGACCTCTCCGGTGAGAACATTCCCGGCACGGCTAACGGCAGCCTGCCGGATGCGTCGCTGCACTATGTTCCCTTTACCTACGCAGGAACGGTGAACGCCTACAAGCTCACATCAGCAATGGCGACCACCGACGAATATGCACAGCAGAATAAATACGCCCACAGCCTGTTTGTGGCGGACTATGCCGTAACGCATGCGGTAAGATGGTATGGCCTGAATGACGAAGGTCTGATTTTCGGCAAAAATTATGCCAGCGGCGGCGTGGACTATACCCTGCGCGCACCGTCTGTGGGAAGTGACGCTACAGGTTTGGGCGATTCCGATCCCGGCGTGCCCCAAAGCAACGAATGGGACACGATGCTGAATAAGGACAGCGGATATATCCAAAACTGGAATGAAATGTTTTCGTGGGGACAGGATACTGTTTCTTTCGACGCGTTGCGCCGTGCGGTTCGCGGGTACGATTCGGCCCGCCACTGGCTCCACAGCTATGCTGCGAGATCCTACTCGAACCACGGTTTCCGCCCCGTCCTTGAAGTTCGGAACCCCAACACACTGGGTCCTGACGGGCTGAAGGCCGTTACCCTTGCCCTTGGCGGCGGCAAGCTGGGCGGCAGCTCCGATGCTATTCACATCATCGTGAAA
>ENA-OYWO01000731-OYWO01000731.1-human-gut-metagenome-genome-assembly--contig:-NODE-731-length-18083-cov-8.073441_pt1 | contig 18083 bp, 20 predicted proteins | sample MGYA00244170_ERZ653397 | MGnify/ENA primary metagenome ERZ653397 (study PRJEB26926, sample SAMN06164906) | human gut metagenome | biome: ENVO:00009003; feature: ENVO:2100002; material: ENVO:00002003...
CACTCGACTAGTCGTCGGCAGCGTCAGATGTGTATAAGAGACAGATATGCTATCATATAGGACAGAAATGGTTGTAATGGAAAAGACAACCGAGCTACAACTGGTAGGACATATGAGAAGGAATCTTCTGCTCAATATGAAAGATGTTATATCGCAAAGAAGTATAAATCAGCTGGCGGAAGCTGCACAGAATATAGATAAAACCGGATATCCGGCTGTTATCGTATCGGCAGGTCCGTCGCTTGATAAGAATATACATGAGCTTAAGAAAGCAGAGAAAAGAGCATTTATTATAGTGGTTGATACAGCATTGAAAGCTGCATTAAGAGCGGGAATCACACCGGATTTGACGGTGTGTGTCGACCCACGTAAGGAAATCATATTTTTCAAACATGACGATGTGAAAAATGTTCCGGCAGTATTTGAAATGGATGTTCCTCATGAAATTATCAAGGATCATATTGGCAACAGATTCTATGTCGGAAACGGTGAATTGGATGTGCCGGGTTATTACAGGCAGAAATTATATGGCAGTGATTATTCAACACTGGCAACCGGAGGTTCGGTTGCCAATACGGCTTTTTCGCTGGCGGTTACGCTCGGTTTTAAAACTATTATACTTATAGGACAGGATCTGGCATTTACCGGCGGAAGAGGCCATACAAAGGATGCATATGATGATGAGAAGAAGAATATCATGGATGCACAGGAAGAAATGAACTGTGAAGTTGAGAGTATAGATGGCGGCATGGTTAAGACGGAAGTAAGGATGAGAGCATACCTGAAGTGGTTTGAGAGCAATATAATTTCGCATCCGGATGTCAAAGTTATTGATGCGACAGAAGGCGGTGCGCTGATTCATGGAAGTATTGTCATGACACTTGACGAAGCAATTAACCGGGAGTGCATAAACCAATTGGATCTGAAATCAGTCATTACCGGGATAGAACCGCAATTCAGTCTGGCGGAACAGGAAGAAATATATACATATCTGGAAGGAATTGAAGGCGAACTTGACAGAATAAAAGGACTTCTGGGTGATGGGATAAAAGCATACAACAGACTTGGAGATGCTTTGAAATCCGGCAATAATGAATTAGCCAGAGCAGAACTTGAAAAGGTTGGCATAACCAACAGTCTCGATAAAAGGGAACCACTGTTTTCATTGATCAGAAAATATGCGGTAGAAGAGCGTTATCGTGTTAATGATGAATTAAGCAGAAGCGAGTCCGACGATTCTATGGCCGCAGTCAACAGCGGCATAGAATTGCTGGAATCATATATTAAAGGAATAGATAAAATGAGAGAAGATATACATCTTCTTAATTAAATATCCTGTTAAGAATCTCCTTAAGGCGTATCACATAAGTGTGGTGCGCCTTGATTTTATTATAACCGCTTGCGGCAATTGCTGCGCGTTCGTCTTCATGTTCAAGATAATAACGGCATTTGGCAATTAAATCATCGGCACCGTCATACATGACATAATCGGATCCGTTCTCAAAATACTGATCCATGTCGGATTGGTAATTGCTCATAAGAAATCCACCGCTTCCCATAATTTCGATGGCTCTTAACGGAATACCTGTATAGATGCTGCGCAGCGTGATATTAAGATTAATCCGGCTGCATTTAAACACATAGGGCATTACGCTGTATGGGTCAATGGCTCCGAGGTTATGGATGTTCGGCAGGTACGGTGTTGGATTGTGAGTGTAAAGATTGGCATTAAAATTATCCGATACTGCGCCGAGAAGTTTTTTACGTTCAAGTTCAGTTATTTTGCGGTCTATAAAATATCTTGAGTATATATATGAGTCGGTTTCTACACCATCGGAATCAGGTGCATATGGCCGGACTTTTCTTAATTGGGATAATATCTTATCAGACAACAATTCTTCTATAAAATTATATCCGGATATAGCCTGTTGTGCCTCGATTATCGCATCAAGATATCCTTTGGTATACTTATCAAGTCCTGAAAGACTGTCATAAAGATTGTGCGACTCATCATACATTGAACCCACAAAGGATACATCACAGTCCAGCCTGCTATGAATGGAACAGTCCGGAACCATAGTGTCAAGGCGAGATACAGCGGCGGCGAGCGGCAGGTAATGCACTGTTGTGATACCCTGTCTGTTGAACTCGTTACATGTGGCACTGTCAAATGTGAATATGTGGTTGCAGCTGTTGATAACCGTGGCAGAATACAACGACAAATGTGGACAATCATATACCCACGCGGCATATGGCTTGTTAAATTTCTGACAAACCTTTGAAACGAGTGGAAAATAGTTGGATGAAAATACTAAATCAGCATTTTCACCTTCCATAAAAGCGGAAAATGAAGATATAAAATCATCGCTGTGACGCAAATCATAATCCGGATGTGAGAATTTGACAATATGGTGACCTAATTTTCTGAAAGCATCATCAATATCTTCCTTGCCGAAACTGGCCCATTCAATTATTAATATTTTCATATGCTGCCTCCTCCGAAAGCGGCCTGTATCATCTGCCCGGCGCGGATTGTATAAGTGTGGTTCTGCCGTACATGTTCATATCCATTTCGCGCAATTTCCTTACGCTCGGAAGGATGACGCAGATAGTAATCAACCTTGTATTCAAGGTCATCAAGAGATTCATATATATCGAGATGTTCACCTATTGTGAAATACTCCGGAAGTTCGGGCTGATAATTCGTAAGCATAAAACCGCCGCAGCCGAGGATATCAAATATTCTTAACGGCAGGCCGCTGCGGATGGACTTGGCGGTCGGGTTTATATTTATGGCTGTCTGATTAAAAATCAGTGGCATTTCCGTATGGGTTTTGGCAAGACCGCGATTATGTATGTGCGGCATCGACGAAGTGTCGCTTGCAGTGTATATATCGACATTAAAGCGTTCGCTTAATCTTGTGAACAGGCGTATGCGTTCCTCACAGGTGATTTTGGTACCGATATATAGCTGCGCCAGCACGGCTTTGTAATTTTCACGGGAATTCGGTATAAAACGGTAAAAACCGGGATAATCATTCATGATATCCTTCACAATCGAGTCATTAAGCATTTCCTCGACAAAGAAATATCCGTATACTTTTAACTGTGCCTCTATTAATCCGTCGATAAAGCCTTTGTTGTATGGCGATGAAATGCGGATGTTGTCAAAAGGACACTTCTCGGAATAAAGCGAACCGACAAAAGCTATGTCAGATCGGAATTCATTGCCCTTGGCAGAGTTAATGACCTTGTCCCATACTGCGACATTGGCAGCAAGCGGAATATGGAAAATGCAGTCCGGATTTACCGGGTGAAATTCGCGGTATAACTCCTTGTCAAAAAGAAAAACGCGGTTGCAAGGGTTTGCAAGTGAATTTGAATATAATTCAAGTACAGGGCTGTCCACTATAAGGCACATATACGGAATATGAAAAATATTGCATACTTCGGATATGTCAGGGAAGAAATTAATGCTGAAAACGAACGAATAATTGCGCTCAAATAGAGCCTTGCTGAGAGCGTCGGCTCTTTGGGCGGGAAGTATATTTTTATCTGTTATTTCATCATCGGATTCATAAACAGTTATGCCGTATTCTCTGAAAGCTGCGATCAGATCCGGCTCACAAATGCTTCCGTAACGGTAAAAAAGAATATTCATAATGGACTCCAAAACGTTTTACTTTATCCTAATAATATCATAAAATCATTCCGATATATAGAGTAAATATTAACACCAAAGGAAGAAAAAATGGAAAAACTTATATTGATCGGCGCGGGCGGTTATGCGAAATCAGTGGTTGATTCTATAGATTATTTTAACTATGAATTGGAAGGTTTTATCGACGAATTTACGACTGAAACGGAACATCTTGGTAAACCGGTCATTGCAAAGCATCTTGACGAGATTGAACATAAAGAGAAATATGTATATTTTGTATGCATCGGTAATAACATGAGACGTAAGGCATGGTATGACAGACTTAAAGAGAATAACTTGCGGATGATTAATGTCGTTGACAGAACAGCCATAGTATCGCCGAAGGCTGTTCTTGGGACAGGCTGTTTTATAGGTAAAATGGCTGTAATAAATAATACAGCACTGGTCGGAAATAACTGTATAATTAACACGAGGGCATCAATTGAACACGGATGCCGTGTTGCGGATCATGTAAATCTTTCAACAAGTTCGGTAATTAACGGAGATGTAGAGGTCGGAGAAGGAAGCTTCATAGGAAGCGGATCGATTACCATCGGACAGAAGAAAATAGGCAAGTGGTCAACGGTTGGAGCAGGTGCTGTTGTTATAAGGGATGTCGGCGATAATGTTACGGTTGCGGGAGTACCGGCAAGAATTATCAGAGAAGGAGCAATGCTTGGATGACACATATAATGATTGTTGCTGAAATAGGATGTAATCACAACGGAGATAAGAACCTGGCGTACAGAATGATAGACGAGGCTGTAAAATGCGGAGTGGACGCAGTTAAATTCCAGACGTTCAAGGCATCCGCCCTCATATCCAAATATGCCCCAAAGGCAGAGTATCAGAAAGTGACTACGGGAACGGATGATTCACAGCTGGAGATGACAGCCAGACTGGAACTTGGACATGATGATATGCTGGAACTTAAGGCTTATGCTGAATCAAAGGGACTTGTAGTATTCTCTACACCATTTGACCTGGGCTCGGTAGATTTTCTTGAATCCGTCGGACAACGTCTTTGGAAAATCCCTTCGGGAGAAATAACGAATCTGCCGTACCTCGAAAAAATAGGCGCCATTAAGTGCGAAGGCAAGAAAATAATTCTTTCGACCGGAATGGCTACCATAGATGAAATAAAGCAATGTATAAATATTCTTGTAAAATCAGGGACAGACGCAAAAGATATTATTATATTACATTGTAATACAGAATATCCGACGCCCGATAAAGATATTAATTTAACGGCAATCAATGATTTAAAGAAAGAATTTCCAGAACATCAGATAGGGTTTTCGGATCATTCGGTCGGATATACAGCAGCGACGGGTGCTGCAGTGTTGGGAATTGTGTTGATAGAGAAACATTTCACACTTGATAAGAATCTTCCGGGACCGGATCATAAGGCTTCGGCGACACCGGATGAATTGAAGCAGCTCGTCGAAAATGTCAGACGTATTGAGGTGATGAACGGCAGCGGAAGAAAATATGTTACGGAATCAGAACGGAAGAACAAAATAATTGCAAGAAAGTCAATAGTGGCATTAAACGATATAAAGAAGGGCGAGATGTTCGGCCCCGATAATATTACATGTAAGAGACCCGGAAACGGAATAAGTCCTATGAAATGGTATGATATAATCGGACAAATCGCAGAAAAGGATTTTAAGGAAGATGAACTGATTACACATACCGGATTTGAATGGCAGGAAGATTGAATATGGGTAAATACACAGCTGCGGTTGATTGCAGAACAGACAATACATCGGAATGTAATTTCCTCGAACTGAACTTGTGGGGCAGACCGTTGTTTACATATGCGGTAAATGCGGTTTTAAACTGTCCGGATATAGATGAGACGATTGTAGTTACTGATAACAACAAAATTAAAGATATCGCATCAGGCATAAATGGTGTAACAGTGTCAGAAGAGATGCCGCGTCAGACGGAAGTTATTGTTGTGTCCGGATGTGCGGCTTTTTTAAAGTCACGGACATTGAGCATGGCCTTGAATATGTACAGGGGCGGAGTTATGGTGTCGGCAGCCGGAAGACGTGCGATAAATACGGATTCTTCATGTATTATGATGCGTGGAAAGACAGAACCGGAACCGGTCAATGTATTTTATATCGATGATGGCAGCCGAAATTGTCCGCAGTTTTACGAACTTGATGACAAGGAAGCACTTGCAGCTGATTCTGTCAATAATTTTGAACTGGCACTTGTGCTCCGGAAAAAAGAGATTAATGCACAACTTTTAAAGCAAAATATATTAAACGATATTGACAACAAAAAAAGTATCATGCAGTCAGAATCTGACGGAATATGTATGATAGGACATTCACAGATTGACAGGTGGAAGATTGATTCCATATCAGGAATGAAAGTGCGTAATTGCGGAATAAGCGGGATTTCGAGTTTTGAGTATAATGATTACATATTGGAACCGGAACTTATTAATTGCAATGAGAATAAGTATATTGTAATGCATGGGACTAATGATATAATATATAATTATAGCATTGATGATATGTGCCATAGCATCCGGAAAACAATTGAATATATATGTGCGCGTAAACCGCAAGCAGCTATATATTTTATTAACTGTCTTCATACTAACGGCAGAATGGACCGGAGCAATAAGGCAATAGATGAATTGAATAAGGCTTTGAAGGAATGTATGCCTGATGTCAGATGGATTGGTACGCCAGAGATGGATAACGGGTACGGAGAGCTCAACCCGGATTATACAGAAGATGGGCTGCATCTTAATGAAAATGGGTATACATTATTACAACACATTGTGGAAAGAGAATTGGAAAATGAATAAAATAGCTATCATTCCCGCACGTTCCGGGTCAAAAGGATTAAAAGATAAAAATATCATAGATTTGTGCGGCAGGCCGCTTATGGCGTATTCGATCGAAGCAGCCATAAAAAGCAGCTGCTTTAACAGAGTCATTGTTTCAACCGATTCCGAAGAATACGGTAAAATTGCAAAGCAATACGGCGCAGAAGTTATGTACCGCGGTGCAAAACTGTCCGATGATAAGGCAACGACATTCATGGTGTTGGAGGATATATTGGACAGGCTTAAGGAACCGTTGGATTATTTTATGTTATTGCAGCCGACCTCACCGTTGAGAGATGAAAATCATGTCAGGGAAGCTGTGGATAAATTTGAAAGGAATATGCCCAACTTCGATTTTCTGGTATCTGTTAAGGAGGCAGAACATAGCGCGGTTCTCGTAAAACCTATTGATGAAGATGAAAGCCTTAAATATTTTGATACGGATTTTTCCAATTACAGAAGACAGGCATATAAGGAATATTCACCTAATGGTGCTATATTCATTGCCAAACCGGATGCATATCTTGGCCGGAAACATTTTTTCGGAGCAAAAAGTATATCATATATTATGAACCGCTTCGATTCTGTTGATATAGATGATGAACTCGATTATGAACTGGCATGCATATGTATGAATAAGAAAGTGAGTGGCAGAATATGAAAAAAATAGCTTTTGCAACCGGTTCCAGAGCTGATTACGGAATAATGCGCAGATATTTAAGAAAACTTGATGATGATGAATCCGTGAGCCTGGAAATATTGGTAACAGGTGCATTGCTGGATAATGATTACGGACATCAGGTGGATTTGATTTATCGTGATGGATTTAAGGTAGGTGCAGAAATAGAAGTTCATCTGGACACATCGGATAATATAGGAATAATTCATACAATGTCGGAGACGCTCGATGATTTCGGACATTTTTTTGGAAAGAATAAATATGATCTGCTGATAATACTTGGAGATCGCTATGAGATGTTGTCCGTAGCGACAGCTGCCGCTATGCAGAGAATACCCATACTTCATATACATGGAGGAGAGGCAACATATGGAAATTATGATGAATTTATAAGGCATTGTATAACCAAAATGTCACTGTATCATTTTACGGCAACACAGGAGTACCGCCGCAGGGTAATCCAGCTTGGTGAGAATCCTGACAGGGTATTCTGCCTTGGCGCACTTGGTGCGGAGAATTGCATGTATATAGAAGAAGCCAATGTTCCTGAGCAGATAAAAAATCTGCCTGAAAGAAAATATTTTACGGTTCTTTTTCATCCGGAAACGCTGACGAAGACAAGCCCGCTTGAACAGGTAAATATGCTGCTTGCTGCAATTGATGGCTGTAAAGACTATAAATTTGTTTTTCTTGGCAGCAATGCCGATACACATTCAGGTCAAATAAGAAAAGCAGTAAGAGATTACGTTGATGCTAATGATAATGCAGTATATTATGAAAATCTTCATACAGATGCATATCATTACCTGCTGCGTAATTCTATCTGTCTTATTGGAAATTCCTCATCGGGAATCATAGAGGCCCCAAGCCTTGGAGTATACACCATAAATATAGGTGACAGACAGAAAGGCAGGGTTCGTGGAAATTCTGTCATAGATGTCAGGTGTGATGTAACAGAAATTTCGGCTGCGTTAGACAAAGTCCTTTTGTCATATAAAGAAATTGTGCCGGTTAATCCGTATTACATTCCCGATTCTGCCAATATGTACTATAAAACAACCATAGAACTTCTTGGCAGAATAGAGAGTGACACGAATAATCCTAAAGAATTCTATAATATGTAATTATTTTCCAGCTGGATAATATGATTATATGCATCTGCAAATCCTTTAAAAAATGTTTGATATTTTGCGATAACAGAAAGAGGATCTGTGTTATTGTTTATGTCTTTCATTTCAAACTGGATGTCGGCAGAAATATAATGGCAAATACATTGTAAATCAAAACGGTTATTGATAATATTGAATAATTCATCACAGGAGGCGAGAATGCTCTGGATGGTATCGTCATCAAAATAGGAGTATAAAGACTTCATCTTATCAAGCTGCTCAGATGTTTTGATGAGTCCTTCATAGAAATCCGTCTGGCTTGTGATGATTTTTTTAAAAGGCTGTTTAAAATCCCATCTGGATTTATCAATGTGGGATAAATCCAAATTAAAGCATGGAACAGAATATTCATCTGCTGCGGTTTCAATGTTCATAAATTTAGAGCCCTCTATATAAGCACCGCATATGGAAGTATTAATGACATTTATATCCTGATGAATACGGATTCTGTCTTCAAGAAGTATGCGATACAGATTCATCTGAAGATCCGTCATTACGGTCTGACCGTTATTGCATTTAACGGGGAGTGTAACGCGGTCTTTCAGGGAAGATATATCAGAGTACATTACCGCATTTTTGGAATGCGTTGAGTTTCCCGGAAAAGCCAAATCCAACCCAATACATATAATGTTGCGGAGGTTTAGATACAGGCATGCTGCAAACGCATGATTGGATACGGAACTGTTGGCCTCAAGATGCGGGATTGCAGAATTGTTCTCTGCTGCAATAAAATCAACAATGTCATCTCCGTATGAATAGAAGAAAGCAGGAGCTTTATGGTATTCAAAAATCCGGTGATTGCATGTGGTCGGGAAAATAGCCGGAATTGCTGCGATTCTTGGATCGGTAAAATTGGCCAGTTCCTTAACGGAATCGACAGATATAAACATGTCAGGGACAATATCATTTTTCATTAATGTCGGGAGCGCGGAATCCACGCATAACAGGAAAAAGTGTCCTTTCATTCTTTTTATGGTTTCGATAGAGGAATCAAGGGAGGGACCGGAAGCAATCAATACGGCTGAAACGGAAGAAGTAAAACTATTCTTCAGCGTTTCGATTGTATAATTATTATTTAAATGCAATAAATTGGCAAAAACATTATCGACGAGAATTTTACCGTTCAAAATAGTGGTATCTATTCCGAATTTCTTCTGTATGGCACAATCAGATACAGCCTTACTAAACGTATTATATTCATCTGCAAATATTGAAGCATAATTCGGATGAATGCATATATGGCATCCGTTGATATCATAAAATGACATATTTGAAGTAAGTAAAGAGAATATGTCTGCATATTCGGAATTACATAAAAAACGGATGCGTTCATCTGCAAGAACTATATCTGCGTTAAAACGTGAACATGCAAGTTCGTATACCGATCTGTCAGGTTCATATACGATTACCAAAGCATCTTCAGGGATGATATTGAGAAGGGCGCGAAGGAAACTGCCGCTTCCCAGACCAAATACAAGGTAGCGTGCATGACGGTACTGTGATAGATGGCCTTTGGCCCACATTTGTTCGTATTTATCAGCATAATAAAGGCTCTCAAGCCTGTAAGTATAACCGTTATGGTCATAGGTCATTATGTCACGTCCATCGATATTAATATAACCGGCACTCATAATCAGTCCTCCAAAATGTGTATTACTTCTGTAAGATTATTTTTGATTTCATAATCTATAATGTCAACCAGGTACAACAGATCATTGCCCGAACATGCCTCCGTGAGGCGTTGAACCTGTAAAATCCAATTCTGGATATCTTCGTTTCTGCCTGAATATTCGGGTGTCGAGTATAACTCGTATATTTGTGAAACAAAATTTAACATTTGCGAACAGAATGTTGAAAGTTTTTCCGAACAGTCTTCGTTTGATAAAATAAGCATGGATATTTCTTCACAGTCAGCTATAAGAGAATTGATATAATCAATAAATTCCTTCATAAAATAATTTCCTTTATTAAAAGCATATGATAATATAATTATAGCATAATTATCCGGAGTAGTGTAGAACTAATAAGTAATTTCTGGAAACGAGGTGGAAACCGGTATGATATCAGTCTGTATAATTACCAAAAACGAAAAAGACAAACTTGAGAAATGCCTTAAAGCATTATCTGAATATCCGTTTGAAGTGGTTGTCGTTGATACCGGTTCTGATGATGGAACAGTGAAAATGGCAAAGAAGTATACAAATCATATATTTTATTACAAATGGATTGACGATTTTGCTGCGGCAAGAAATTACGCGGCCTCAATGGCATCAAACGACAGAATACTTGTAGTGGACAGCGATGAGACCGCATGCAGTATAGATTATGAAGGGCTGTTGAAGCTTTCATGCGAGAAAGGCATCGGACGCAGCCTTGTTGTTAATGATTACACCCGAAATGGAGAACATTACAGGGAAGAGTGGAGACTTAAAAGGTACTATGACCGCAGATTTTATGAATATACAGGAAGAATACATGAGCAGATTGTAAGTAAAGACAGAAAACAGTATGAAGTGTATGATCTGCCGGCGGAATTCATGCATAGCGGATATGACGGAGATGCAGAACAACTGGAACGTAAGGCAGACAGAAATATAGAATTATTGCTCAGAGAATACAACGATAACCCTGATGATGCTTATATTTTGTACCAGCTTGGCAAAAGTTACTATATGAAAAACGATTATGAAAATGCATATAAGTATTTTGACAAAGCCACGTATCTTGAACTTGATGAGAATCTTGAATGGGTGGAAGATCTTATAGTTAGTTACGGATATGCTATGCTGAATACGGGAAGAAGTAATCAGGCCATGCTTTTGGAAAATCTTAGCACAGAATTTGGAAACACGGCAGAGTATCGTTTTGTTATGGGACTGATATATATGAATAATATGATGTATGATAAAGCGTATGCCATGTTTATGTCTGCGACAGATGTAAAGGAGTGCCGCACCGAAGGAGTCAATTCATACAAGGCAATATACAACGCGGGAGTTATCAGGGAGTGCCTTGGAAACACAGAAGAAGCAGTATGTCTGTACAGACAGTGTGGACAATATGATAAGGCTTTGCAAAGACTTAAAGCATTGCAGGAGTAGACTTTATGAAAATATTAATGTACAAATGGAAAGCGTACAATCACGAGGACCTGAAACAGAATCTTATCGGAAGGGGACATGAGGTAACTGAGATTACCGGGGAACTTAAGACGTTTGAAGCGGATGAGGCTTTTGAAGAGAAACTTATAAAAACAATTAAATGCGGATCGTATGATCTTATGATGAGCATTAATTATTTTCCGCTTATATCGGATATATGTGAGTCAGCCGGACTTAAGTATGTTTCGTGGTGTTGTGACAGCCCGATATCGACAATGTACCATGAAAGCATATTTAACGGAGTTAATGTTGTTTTTACTTTTGACAAAATCAACCAGCTGGAATTTGAAGACATGGGAGCACCGGTATATTACCTGCCGTTATGCGGTAACGAAGAACGGTCGCGCAAAGCCATAAACAGTGCAACACCGGATGGCTGCAGGTCTGAGATATCATTCGTGGGAAGTATGTATAATAAGAATTCATATGATGAAGTTTATGAACATTTTACCGAGTACATGAAGGGGTATTTTGATTCTGCACTAAAGTTACAGACAAAAGTATACGGTGATTATCTGCTCGATGATGTGCTGGACGGAGATATGCTTGCTGAACTTGAGAAATGCTTCAGAATAGAGAAATCGGACAGATCATTTTCGGATATGTCATTGATGTTTTCAACCACGGTGCTGAGTTATAAAATAGCACAACTTGAAAGACGTGAAGTAATCGGCGTATTATCACCGCATTTTGATATGGACGTGTATACGGATGATGAGAGCGGGTTTGTCAGGGCGAGAAATCGCGGCCTGGCAGATTACTGGAAAGAAACACCGGTTATTTTTAACCGCAGCCGTATTAATCTGAATCTTACACTGAGAAGCATCAGAAGCGGGATTCCGTTGAGAGTATGGGACATTATGGCAGCCGGAGGCTTCTGCATAAGCAACAGACAGGCGGAAATGCCGCTTTTTTTCAAAGAAAATGAAGACATAGTCTACTTCTCCGATATGGAAGAACTTGTGGACAAAGCAGGGTATTACCTGAAACATGATGATGAGCGCAGAAAGATAGCATCATCGGCATACGAAAAAGTGAGCAGATATCACACCTATACGGACAGAATAGACGAGATGGCGGAGTATATCCCGGGATTGTGAAAAAAATACAGCTGCTCTTAAGAAAAACAGCCGGAAGGCCGATATAATTAAATATATGCTAAAGGAGAAAAACAATGGATAATAATATTAAAGATGACCAGATAGAAGCACTCGAAACTCTTGCGGATTACATTCCGAAATTAATCGGAGGTATTGATACGGTAAAGGCGGAACTTCGCGGAGAACGTAAACCGGATACGGATGAATACCTTAAAATGATCATAGATGGCATTAACTGGGTGCTTGGAATCGTTAACGGATGCATGAGCCTGCTTGAGGAATATAATATTGCATTCGACAAGGAAAAGGCTAATGATTATTCTGTCGCATTCAGCAATGCATACGGAACAGGCAATGATACGGCAATAGCCGATTCGATGGATGCGGATGTTATACCGATGATCAGGCTCATCCAGAAAACTGCCGATGAAGCACTTGATGCCAGCAGATAAATTTTTAATTTAATGTGACTTTTTAAAATAAAATCCCGTCTGTATTATTAGAAAAGATAATACGGAGGGATTTTTATTTGTCTGAGAATATTAACGAAATAATTGCAAAGATGTATGAAGAACACAGGGAGAAACTGCGGAGACTGGCTGAATGTATAATTCATGATTATTATGCTTCTTATGACATGGTGGAGGATACATTCCTGCATCTGGTCATACATGCCGAATGGCTTATTAAACTGACCGAGCCCATGAAAATACGATACATATATTCATGTTGCAGGCGGATATGCTTAAAGTATGCCACAGAAACCGCCAGGGTGTACACGGTTCCGATTGATGAGGATGAACCGGGAGAGGACAGATACAGTATGCTTGAGGCGGTAATCGAACGCGAGGCACTTAAGAAGTGTATCGCCGAACTGCATCCGGAACACAGAAAGATTTTTCTGCTTCATTATGTAAATAATATGGGGTATGGTGAGATAGCCGGAATTAATAATGTAAGCCGCGAAAGCGTTATAAAGTGCATATCACGCATAAGACAGAAGCTGCGTGAAATTATTAAGGATAAATATACATAAAAAAGCCCTCCGCATAATGCGGAAGGCCTGATAAATTCTAACAATAGCCGTTGAACATCATTCCGGTATAGATGGATGTTGTATAAGGATCGGCACTCGGTCTGACCGGATTCTTATAACTTATGATGTTCTTGTTAATATATTCCATCGGGTCAATCATTACAGCCGTAGCTTTTTTGTAAAGAGCATTCTTAAAGCCGTTTATCTGCGAAAGCTTATCCGGCATGGAACCGTCTGATGAATTCTGCTTAAGAGTATCTTCATCGATACTTATCTGACCATTCTCCTGTAATGACAGTCCGTTGGCATTCAGTGCTGCACTGTATTTTTCGGTGATTGCTCTGAAATCACCATATATTCGCCTGCTTCCCGCGCTTGTACCTTCACTGATGAGTGATGTCAGTTTATTATAACTACCGACAAGTTCGCGGAGGCTGTCGGCGAGTGAGTTCATGTCCTGATGGAGCGAAATGGTTGCGGACTCATTATCATGGCTTACACTGTGAAGAGTGACTTCATAATCTTTATCAACAGTGAACGTGTTGGAAGAAGATGTCCGGGATTCGCCGTTGAGCCTGAAAACCGCATTTGCCGGATACTGGGTAGTATTATTAAGTCCGAGTGCATCCACCACGCCTGATGCGGCTGATGTGTTATCATCTGTAACCGTAAAAATAACAGGTTTGCTGCCGACTCCGGTCATATTGGAAGTGAGCTGCAATGCACTCTGTCCCTGACCGTTATCAATAACAGCAGCCGAGAGACCGATCTGCGATTTATTGATAAGACGGGATAATTTATTCTGTATATCCAGAGTGTTCTCGGTGTCCTTAACCGAAAACTGCAATTCATATGTAATAGATGATATGTTGACATCAAATACATATGTTCCGCGTGAAAGCACATTTGAATGGTTGTTGAGAAAAGCACCCGTATTAATCTGCGGTTCTGCCAGCTGGTCAACGGATATATTGAAACTGTGCGTAGTACCTGCGGTCGTATTATCGCCGATATATTCGGCAGAAGCGACTGCTTCATTATCAGAATTGGCGAGACTCTTAAATGTCATGCCGCCGGTCTGGACATCCGTAAGATCCTCTGTAATTGTAATCTCAGCAAGCGAACGTGCATTCTCCTTGATATCGATTGCACGGGTCTGCGCGTTATCCGAAACATCTAATTTATAGAAAGGACTTGACTTATTAAGTTTAACGATACTGTTGTATACGCTCTTCAATTCGCTTTTCTTATGAGTACTGTGCTTTGAATAGGGGCGCATACCGTATTCAGCAATATAATTACTGTATACCTGGCTAATCATAACAGTCACCTCCTTGTCTGTCGTGATTACATTTAATTCTAAAAATCCATTTTTACATCTATATTATATTACTCACAAGGAGGTTTGTCACTATTTTTTTTAAAATTAGAAGAAAATTAAGCGAAAAACACCTATAAAAGTGTTGACTTAAGCCGATACGGTATGTTATAGTAGGTAGGCTACGGGAAGTAAGGCTTTTTTTTTATGCCTAAAAAATCATTCGATTTTAGATGCGAACCGTGTATGCAATATTACAATAAGTCATAGATATTTTTAAATTTGGAGGTGTCAGTCATGCGTGTTAAAATCACATTAGCGTGCACAGAGTGCAAGCAGCGTAACTACAATATGACCAAGGATAAGAAGACTCATCCGGACAGAATGGAAACAAAGAAATATTGTAAGTTCTGTAAGTCACACACATTACACAAAGAGACTAAATAATTTAGTGTAACCGCAATTGGAGGTTAGTTACGATGGGTGATTCTGAGAAGAATTTAGCAGACGGTAAGTTATCTGACGATATTATCGTTGAAGATGTGGCAGTAAAGACTGCCAGAACCGCCAAAGCCAAGAAAACATCCAACAGGAACGGATTTTTCTCACAGGTTAAGGCAGAGTTTAAGAAAATCATCTGGCCAAGCCGCCAGTCACTCGGTAAACAGACGCTGGCAGTTCTGCTCAGCTCAATTGGTCTTGGAGTTATTATCACTTTGGTTGATATGATTATAAGATTGGGACTGGAGTTATTGGTAAAATAATAGTGCAGAGAAATCTGCAGCAGAAAGGTGATTAGATGTCAGAAGAAATGTCAGGAGCCTGCTGGTATGTGGTTCACACATATTCGGGCTATGAGAACAAGGTAAAAGCTAACATTGAGAAGACTATCGAAAACAGAAATCTTCAGGACCAGATATTGGAAGTTTCAGTACCGCTCGAGGAAGTTCTTGAGAAGACGAAGTCAGGTGCTATGAAACAGGTTCAGAGAAAGATTTTTCCGGGATATGTACTTATTCATATGATCATGAATGATGATACATGGTATGTAGTCAGAAACACCAGAGGCGTTACAGGTTTTGTCGGACCGGGATCCAAGCCGGTGCCGCTTACCGATGAAGAGATGAAGAATCTCGGAATTAATGCCAAGAAGATTGCAATCGACTATAAAGTCGGTGATACAATTGTGGCCGTATCAGGTGTTTGGGAAAATACGGTTGGCGCGATTAAGAGTATTAACGAAAGCAAGCAGACGGTAACTATCATGGTTGATATGTTCGGCCGTGAGACACCGGTAGAACTTGACTTTACGGAAATACGTCATATTTAATCTTTTTTACAGGTAATTCACCGGGACTTGAAGTCCCGGGATTGCACAGTGGGAGGGTGATTCCCGCGAATACCACAATATTTTAGGAGGTGCCAAAAATGGCAAAGAAAGTAACAGGTTATATCAAATTACAGATTCCTGCCGGCAAAGCTACACCGGCTCCACCAGTTGGTCCAGCACTTGGACAGCATGGTGTTAACATCGTTGAGTTCACAAAGCAGTTCAACGCAAAGACAGCAGATATGGGTGATACAGTCATTCCTGTTGTCATCACAGTTTATGCAGATAGAAGCTTCAGCTTTATAACAAAGACTCCACCTGCAGCTGTTCTCCTTAAGAAAGCATGTAACATTAAGTCAGGATCAGGCGTACCTAACAAGAATAAGGTCGCAACAATCTCTAAAGCTGATTTACAGAAAATCGCTGAGACCAAAATGCCGGATCTTAACGCAGGTTCACTTGAGGCAGCTATGAGCATGATCGCCGGTACTGCAAGAAGTATGGGTATCACCGTAGAAGAATAATAACAGTTTGCTATCCGGTATCATAGTACCGGAGAAGTTGTGGGAGGGCAGACCCCGCAAATACCACCAGGAGGTTTTATATTATGAAGAGAGGCAAAAAATACGTTGAAGCGGCTAAATTGATCGACCGCGCAACACTTTATACAGCTGAAGATGCAGTTGCATTAGTTAAGAAGACATCTACAGCAAAATTCGATGAAACAATCGAGGCGCATATCAGAACAGGATGTGACGGACGTCATGCTGACCAGCAGATTCGTGGTGCAGTAGTACTTCCTCACGGAACAGGTAAGACAGTCAGAGTACTCGTATTCGCTAAGGGAGCTAAGGCTACAGAAGCAGAAGCAGCCGGAGCTGATTTCGTAGGCGGCGAGGAACTTATTCCTAAGATCCAGAATGATGGATGGTTCGAATTCGATGTTGTTGTTGCTACACCTGACATGATGGGCGTTGTAGGACGTCTCGGACGTGTACTCGGACCTAAGGGCTTAATGCCAAACCCTAAGGCCGGAACAGTTACAATGGATGTAACTAAAGCAATTAACGATATCAAAGCCGGTAAGATCGAGTACAGACTTGATAAGACTAATATCGTTCATGTTCCTGTAGGAAAGGCATCTTTCACAGAGGAACAGCTCGCTGATAACTTTAAGGCTATTATGGATGCCATTGTTAAGGCTAAACCATCAGCTCTTAAAGGACAGTATATTAAGAACATCACTCTTACAGCTACTATGGGCCCTGGAGTGAAGGTTGATACTTCTAAGTATCTTGGTTAATTGATTGTGCTTTATGGCACATCATAAAATAAATATTGACAAAAATAAGCTATGATGATAATATGTCATCTGTAGGCTGATTTTTGGCCGATACCGTAGACAGCAGGTGCCGTAAGGCATAAGTTGATAACGCCTGCCGAGGAGATTTAAGCACGATATGACTTATTTATGCCTCCTGTGTCTGCGGGAGGCATTTTTGATTATTATAAGGAGGAAATACTCATGGCAAAGGTTGAACTTAAGAAACCTATCGTTGATGAAATCATTGAGAACCTTAAGGACGCCAAGTCAGCAGTAATTGCTGATTACCGTGGACTCACTGTTGAGCAGGATACACAGCTTCGTAAGCAGATGAGAGAAGCAGGCGTTGTATACAAGGTATATAAGCTGTCTCTTATACACATCTCCGAGCCCACGAGACACTGAGCGATCT
>ENA-OYWO01000753-OYWO01000753.1-human-gut-metagenome-genome-assembly--contig:-NODE-753-length-17491-cov-16.122333_pt1 | contig 17491 bp, 15 predicted proteins | sample MGYA00244170_ERZ653397 | MGnify/ENA primary metagenome ERZ653397 (study PRJEB26926, sample SAMN06164906) | human gut metagenome | biome: ENVO:00009003; feature: ENVO:2100002; material: ENVO:00002003...
TGTATAAGAGACAGGGGATATATAGAGACGCTGCTTCTCTCCTCTGTCCAGCTCCACTATGATCAGAAGCTTTCAGTTATAATGAAAGTTTTATGTTATAAAAAATACCGATCTTAATTCTCCACTATTTACGGATTATTAAGACCGGTATTTATTTCATTTTTTAATTAGCAATTAATCCCGACGTAGTGTAAACTTTTCTACCATATCGTTTAATGCATATGCCTGTGCGGATAATTCCTCACTGGTAGCAGACGATTCCTCTGCTGCCGCAGAGTTCGACTGCACTACTTCCGATATCTGATTCACACCAAGTTCTGCCTGTTGCATCGCCTGTGCCTGCGCAGCAGACTCTTCACTCAATCGTTTTGCGTCTGTCGCAATCTCCTTGACTCCCTTAACGATCTGCTCCAGAGATTCCGCTGCTACCTCCGCTGCCTGGTTGCCATTCTTGATCTCCTGCAGCGATCCCTCGATCAGGCTTCTGGTATCTACTGCCGACTGTGCACTCTGTTCGGCCAGTTTACGGATCTGTTCTGCCACCACTGCAAATCCCTTTCCTGACTCCCCTGCTCTTGCAGCCTCAATTGCCGCATTCAGAGACAACAGGTTCGTCTGACTCGCAATATCTTCAATGTCAGCAATAATATTCTGTATCTTTTTAGATGTTTCATTGATTCGGTCCATTTCCTCCATCAATGACCTCATCTGCGTATGCCCTGCATCCGCCTGCTGTGCATAATTCTCAGCCTTTTCCGTCGTCCTCTGCAGTTCACCGGCTGTACGTGACACGGCATCTGTGATATTCGTAATGGTTGCCGTCAGTTCTTCCACAGATCCTGCCTGCTCTGTTGCTCCTTCTGCCAACGCCTGGGCAGATTGTGCAAGATTCTCCGATCCGGCAGATACCTGCTTAGCGGCCTCTTCTACCTGCTGTAAGGTGCTGTTCATCTGTCGGTTCATCTTACGCATGGCATCTTTCAGTGTCACAAACTGTCCTACATATTTATCTTCGATCTTAGTACCGATGGCATAATTACCCTCCGCCATCTGTCCCAACAATTCTCCTGCATCCGTAATGATCAGATTCAGGTCAGCAGCCATGCCTTTTGCGACCCGTATCATATAGGATATCTCATCTTCCGTGTCTCTGTCCGGGAATGCACTATTCAGATCTCCCTGTGCAAAAGTCTGAAGTCGATCTGCCAGCGCTATCATCGGTTTTTCGATATTTCCTGCCATTTTCTTGCCTAATACCACAGAACTCCAGAAAGAGGTCATTACGATAACCAGAATCGCGATCAGCATAATACGCTCCATATGACCCAGATTTACCTCCGCCTGATCTCCTTTTTCGACGCACAGACTCATCAAGTCTACAAACTCCGCGTATATCTGTTCGTACTGTGCGGTCAGATCTCCGATATCCAGATCCTGCGCCTTCAGATATCAGTCCTCGTCATCGGAAGTAGCCAGTTTCAATACCTGTGCATCCAATTCCCAGTACCCGTCCAGTTCCTGCAATACTTTATTATAGGCATCCCTGCCTTCGGTGAATTTGATTGAGTGGTTCAATTCATCCATGTAACTCTCAAACGCTGCCTTTTTCTGGTCATGCAGTTCGATCTGCTTGTCTATAACTGCTTCGTCATCATAGCCTACTACTGCACGTAACGCGCTTCGGCTCTCCGAAAATGCCGCGACCGATTTACCGATATCTCCCTGTGTAAATCCGTATTGGCTCAATGCCTTTTCATACTGTATCGCTGCGATTAGTAGTGCTACGATTCCAATAACTGCCGCAATCGCACCAATTATTGCTACTTTCACAAATCCTTTCGTCAGTTGCTTTTTAATACCTTGTTGCTTTTGTGTAACCATATAAAACGCCTCCTAGTTTATATGTTAAATAAGCTGCCGTGATCAACATCTCTATACAATAGTAGCACTTCCCCTTTCATTATTCAACTGTATGAGATGAGATTCACACATGACACTGTTTTATCTCTCCAAGATAGCCCAGTCGCTCCATTTCAATTTCAACTACTTTTTCATCCGAATCTCTGATATCCGTCTTTTCTGTCAATGACATTTCCTCCTTTTCCCTGAACGAAAAAAATCGCCCAGACTAGAATTTTTAATCTAATCTGAGCGATACTTCGTCAAGCCTGTTTTCTTCAAGCAAGAAAACCATTTAGATTACATATATTATAGCGTGTAAGAGGTCGGATGTCGATGGCTTTTTGACCATAATTTACTTATATTTACTCCGGAATTTCTCGATTGAAAAAGGTGGAAGCTACTTCCATGCTTGCTCAGGCAGAGGATGAATAAATTCTTCTTTTTCCCTTTGCAACCCCCCCATTTTCCTATATGATAGAGATAGATTAACAATAAGGAGGCATACCGTTATGTTGCAGATTAAAAATCCGGTTTTGCCGGGATTTAATGCAGATCCATCCATTATCCGTGTGGATGATACATATTACATTGCGAACTCTACGTTTGAGTGGTTTCCGGGAGTTCGTCTGCACGAGTCAAAAGATTTAGTACATTGGAATCTTCTTCCATCCGCATTGTCCACGACGACATTGCTTGATATGAAAGGAAATCCGTCATCGGGAGGTATCTGGGCGCCGGATCTTTCCTATGCAGATGGAAAATTCTGGCTGATTTATACGGATGTAAAAGTAACCGAAGGACCGTTCAAAGATATGATCAATTATCTGACGACGGCAGAAGATATCCGCGGACCATGGTCGGATCCGATCCGTGTCAATGGTGTGGGATTTGACGCATCGTTGTTCCATGATGATGACGGACGCAAATACCTTGTTCAGCAGACATGGGATCATCGCGAATACCACCATGCTTTTAACGGTATTACAGTGACAGAATTTGACACAGAGACAATGAAATTAAAACCGGAGACAGCACGTACGATCTACGCCGGAACGGACGTTAAACTGGTTGAGGGACCACATTTGTATAAGATCAACGGATATTATTATCTGTTTGCTGCACAGGGTGGAACCGTTTGGACACATCAGGAAGTAGTAGCTCGTTCAAAGACGTTAGATGCGTTGAGTTTTGAGACAGAGCCTGGCGATCCGTTTATTACAAACTTTGATACGCCGGAACTTGAGATCCAGAAGCAGGGACATGGTGCTCTCGTAGAGACTCCCGGCGGTGAGTGGTATTATGCAAGTTTGTGTGGAAGACCGTGGAACCACGAAAATGAAAGTTCGATCGACCCACGCGGCTGGTGTCCGCTTGGCCGTGAGACGGCAATTCAGAAAGTATACTGGGATGAAGAAGGCTGGCCTCGTATCGAGGGCGGACATGGCGGAAAAGTGCTTGTGGATGCGCCGAAAGATGCAATCTTGACAGAAGCACCGGCAGATCATTCGATGCATGATGAATTTGACACACCAAAACTTCATGATGAGTGGAATACCCTCCGCGTACCATTTACCGAGGAAATGGGTACGACAGGGGATGGCAGGCTGACATTGGTCGGAAAAGGATCCCTCAGCAATAAGCATGAGCTTTCGTTGGTGGCAAAACGCTGGCAGGCATTTAACTTTGATGCCGAAGTGAAAGTGAAATTTGATCCGTTCAACTATCAGCAGATGGCTGGATTGACAAATTTTTACAATGATAAGCACTGGTCATTCGCTTTCGTTACGTGGAATGAGAAAAATGGCCGCGTGATCGAAGTGGCAGAGTGCAATCGTGGCGGATATCGTTCGTTCCTTCGCGACGATGCGATTCCGGTACCGGATGATGTTGAATTTGTATGGCTTCGCACAAAAGTAAGAAAGCAGTCTTACAGCTACGAGTATTCCTTTGACGGAAAGAACTATACAGAGATTCCGGGCACACTGGATGCCGCTGTATTGTCCGATGATTACGTACTCCAGTCATACGGTGGATTCTTCACCGGAGCATTTGTCGGCATGGCATGCGTGGACTACTCCGGATACGATCAGACAGCAGAATTCCGCAGTTTTGACTATAAAGAACTGGATTAATCAATAGCAAGAGCCTTTTTTAAACCAGGCTCAATCAGATGGCTGGCGATGCCGCAGAGGATTCCGGGAAAAAGGACGAAAAGTCCGGGAACCAGGAAGACGATGAGGCAGGCGCCGGCCATTGTAAATAATAAGATGAAAGTTTCTTTGATGTGACCTGCCATCAGGCGCACGGAGAGCAGAAGAACTGCCGGAAATGAAGCGCGCAGGTGTGAGATCACGGCAAAGATATAATTGGCGAGAACCCAGAGGACGAGGCAGATTACCATCCATAAAAAGGGCGGTAAAAGATTGCCGTTTTTTCCGGTAAAGACTTGGGAAAGATCTACAGCCATCGTGGCACCGTAGCAGAGAAACAGGATTGTTGGTGCAAGAGACTGGAAAAAATTGGATTTGAATGCCGAAAAATATTCCCGGCAGATGTATCACTGTTCAGTGTTTGGATGAGAGTATCATTAACTAAATAAAAGTCATTCATCCAAAAGCAGTTAGTCGCTTGGCTGATTTTCTACTTTGTCACTATCCTCTTCTCTAGACAGTATACTATAGAATTTTTCTAATTCATCAATGACTATATTTGTAATTGTACTATCGAAAAATTTTTTCTCATTAATGCCGTGTTCATTCAAAACGCAGAACAGCTTTGAATTGAAATCATGCTCCTGTATTTTATTCAAAAACTCTTCAATATAAACTGTCGAAAGCCTGTTCTTATCACAAAGCTTGTAAACAACAAATGCCACACTCATCTTGAAGCGAAGTGTAGCAATATGTTTAATGTTCAACATATTTTCCGACAGTAAGGAAATATAATGAAACGCAACTGGGTATCTAATATACGGAATACAACCGTATTCCACACACGAAACTATAACATCTATCTGTCATATTTTCTCTTATAACTTACTATTTACATATTCAATGCTTTTTCTATATTCTATCATATATTTCATTCCTGTGCTTCCAATCATTTTCAGACAAAGTGTACTTTCATGTCTGATAATGATGTCCACTCTTTTTGCTGACGTTGCATTCACATATATTTTGATCAGGTTCTTTTCTGTCATCTATAATCTCCTCCTGTTTCTCGTAAATCGCTTTCGTTTACTCTTCTTTACAAGAATTATTGTAGATAAACACGGAGTAAAAATCGTTCCCCAAACAATAGACAAAAAGTATATTCTGAATAGACTTTTTTCAATGAATCAAAATATTTATAAACGGAACACTAATTTTAATCTTAATTGATTATATTGAAATTTTGTCCCGAATAATATATAATATTCAGGACAAAAGGAGGTTTTCTATGGCAAATGGTTATTCAAAACAAATTCAGCTGCGAATTCATGAATCACCTGAAGGAAGCATTTTTGTAAATTCTGATTTTGCTGATATTGCAGATACAGAAACTATCAGACGTAATCTTAATCGCCTGACAAAAGTTGGTATTCTTCGCAGAATTATAAATGGAATTTATGAAAAACCAAAATACAGTAAATTACTCGATGAATATGTAGCTGCTGATCCTGCTTCCGTTGCACAGGCATTAGCCCGCAGTTATCATTGGACCATCGCTCCATGTGGAAACACTGCCCTTAATTTACTTGGACTTTCCACTCAGGTAACAGCTGTTTGGTCCTATATTAGTGACGGACCTTATAAAACCTATGAATGGAATTCTACAAAACTTGAATTCAAACACCGAACCAATAAAGAAGTTACCGGTCTGTCCTATATGACAAGTCTGACAATTCAGGCATTGAAAACCTTAGGGAAAAATAATGTAACCCCGGAAGTTATCCAGACTCTTTCAACAAAACTCTCTTTCTCAGAAAAACAGGCTTGTCTGAAAGAAGCAACGGAATCCACCGACTGGGTTTATGATACAATACGACAAATATGCGGAGGCAATACACTATGAGAAAAATTGCATGTCTGCCAGATGATGACCGGAGAGAACTCTTCCGAAATACCGCTGATAAAATGGGCTTAAATGATGCTATTGTAGAAAAAGACTTCTGGGTATGCTTTACCCTGGATTATTTGTTTCACCGCTGTCCTTGGAAGGACTCCATCACCTTTAAAGGTGGAACAAGCCTTTCAAAAGCGTTTAATCTGATCAGCCGTTTTTCAGAAGACATTGATTTGATCCTTGACTGGCGCGTACTGGGCTATGGAAAACTGGAACCCTGGGAAAAACGATCCAATACAAAACAGGATGCATTTAATAAAGAAGCTAATAACCGGGCTGAGATTTTTCTTGCAGAACAGTTCTGTCCTACCATAAAAAAGGAACTGTCATTAGAACTGAGGTGTGACGCTAATATTTACATAGATGAGAATGACAAACAGACTATTATTTTCGCTTATCCAAATCTGTTCACAAATCCTTCTACCCTACAGGTAATCCGCCTGGAAATCGGAGCATTAGCAGCCTGGACACCTGCTAAGCTTGCAAGCATTGAACCATATACAGCTGTATACTACCCAAAAATCTTCGAGCAAAAAAATACTGAAATTCTTACCGTTTCACCAGAGCGTACCTTTTGGGAAAAGGCAACAATTCTTCATCACGAAGCCAACAGACCGGAACATCTGGATATGCCACAACGATATTCCAGACATTACTATGATCTCTATAGAATGGCTCAGACCCCAGTAAAAGATGTTGCTTTTTCTCACATAAACCTTCTGAAAACAGTCGTTGATTTCAAAATGAAATTTTATCCAAGAGCATGGGCTAAATATCCGGAAGCAATTCCCGGCACCTTAAAGCTGATTCCACCGGAATACCGCTTTCCTGCCCTCATCAGTGATTATGAAGTCATGAAAGATATGTTATATGGCGATATTCCAAGCTTCAATACTATTATGGAATCGGTTTGCCAATTAGAGAAAGAAATCAATTCCCTTTAAAAATCATCTGAAACTGCACTGGCCATTCTATTTATTCGAGTGGTCGGTTTCTATTTCAGTTAATACCTGTATTTGTTTTAAAGCAATTTCCTTGAGTGCTTGGATAGATTTAGTTCTCGGTGCCCGTTTTGTCTTTCTATTCTCTTATCTTCTGTTCAGCGTCAACCTCTAAAACGCTTCGCACTTCTTCAATCGCAGAACACTGACAGAATATGCCGGTGCCTCGTATACGAACTCTGAGGAAGCGCCATGCATATTCACGGTAATATTCTTCACCTTCTCCGGCTCTTCAAAGCTGTTTTCATCCCCCTTTTCACCGCTAAGAAGTGTTACGGTATAGTCGCCCTGTACCTGACAGTCCAGTGTAATGGAAACCGGATCCACATCTCCTGCAAAATTAACCGCCTTAATAATGATTTCGTCCTTGGTGTCAGTTACTACCGAAACAAAAGCAGGTCCGTAGGGAATCGAAATTTCCTTCTGAAGCTCACCATCAACATACAGGCGAATCTGTTTTCCATCCGTTTCATATCCAAAGCGGTGATATCCTCCCGGTTTTACTGAAATAGCAAAGTCCTCAGTCAGCTTGTTGTCATGCATAAAGCCAAACTCTTCCAGTGAACATTGTCCTCCATTAACCTTCCAAAGGAACGGACGCACCAGAGCTGCATCCCATTCTTTTTCCACTCCGGCCGTAATCACGAGCTGCTCCTCATAATAGGAACGAACCACCCTGGCACTGAATATACCCAACTCGAAGTAAGCATTTTCCTCAACAAAAATATCGGTCTCAAATCTTCCATAAGTCTGGTCTTCTTCTCCAAATACCACAAAGCTCTTGGTCTCATCAGCCCATTCCAGAATACTGTGAAATTCCTTTTTCTGCTCCTCATCCGGAAGCTGAAGCAGGAGGCCATCCTCTGTATCCTGCACATGTCCCATTAATTCATGAGTAATCTTTGCTTCTTCTCCATTCCAAATGGGATTTCTGAAGCGAAGTTCCTTATTGGATTTTAAAGATGCCATTCCGGTTCTCGGACGATAAACACGTCCTCCCTCATCTTCGGATCGCACCACATAATCTCCGCGATTTTGACCGAACATTTTCCAGACATAATAAGTAGGAATTCCAAGGCTCTGATGATTATTGAAACGAATCAGATTAGGATACCACGCTCTGTAATTTACATTTTCAAATAATGGAGCATAAGAGGCCAATGTTACGATATCCTGATTTTTCTCAATACCCATAAGGAAAGCCGCTTCTCCCAAAGCCGCATACAACTGTCCCATATAGTTGCCTTCGTTTACAGCCACCTCTCCTACAAAGATTTTTGGTCCCTTACGATCGTAGTCATCATAATAATTTACACGTTCTGCAAAGAACTCTGTTGTATTGTAAAAATGTTCATCCACGCACTCTGCAGGACAACCATTTTTCTCTACATGCTCATTGGCTATGGTTTTAATCTGGGGATACAGTTCCTTTACCTTCTTATAAATCATGTTGTATCGCTTTTCATAATCCGGACCCCAGTTTTCATTACCAATTTCCAGATAGGTCATTTTAAAGGGTTCCGGATGCCCCATAGAAGCACGAAGCCTTCCCCATTTGCTTTCCTTAGAGCCGATAGCATATTCAATGGCATCCAGTGTATCCTGTACCATTTCATCAAGAGCCTCTCCTTCCAGAAGGACACTCTTTCTTCCCTGACAGGTCATTCCGCAGTTACATACATACAGGGGCTCCATCCCCAGATCCTCGCAAAGCTGCAGATATTCATGAAAGCCAAGTCCTAATGTACTTCTGTAATGCCATACAAACAGCTTACTGGGTCTTTCCCATGCCGGACCTACCGTATCCCGAAATCTCATCGCTGTGGACGGTGTCGTTCCTTCCACAATACAGCCTCCTGGAAAACGCATAAACTTTGGACTCATTCCCTTAAGCTTTTCTACAAGATCTGTTCTGAGTCCATGCCCCATGTAGGTATTGTCAGGCATTAGTGAAATAAATCCCAGCAGAACCTCTCCGCCTTCTTTGCAGGAAATAGTAAGCTGTGCCTCGTGACAATCCTCAGCTGCTGTCAGCTTCATGTCATATCTTGTATACTCCTGACCGGAAACCACCAGACTGTTTCCAGCCAGTACTTTTCCCTGGTATTCGATCGCTACGTCCAGTCCTATTTCTTCCTTTGCTTTTGCAAATAAATACAAAGAGTAACTTTCTCCAGCCTTTACGGATATACCGCAGTAACCGGTATTAGTCAGAGATCCGTCCTTTTCAAACTGCATACGCAGAGCTGCGTCCCGATGTTCATTCAGGGTATCCGTCAGTTCCAGCTCCATCTTTGCATTGTGTGTATACCATGCCGGTATTTCTGTTTCCGGAATATTGTTGCCCTTTACCCAGCGGCATAATCCTTCTCCGTTGCAAAACTCATCCAGCCATCCGGATACGGTTTTTACATGGATGCCATCCTCCTGCTGTATATAACCCTCCGGTAAAACGGAATCTTCGAAGCTTCTGTTTCGAAGCATTTCCGGATAAAGTCCTCCGTCTCCGGCACGGTTAATGTCTTCAAAAAAGATTCCGTATAAATCCCTGGCTGTCTCAAATCGTCTTTCCTTTGTTTTAATCTTTAACTTACTCATTGTAGGCTCCTTTTTTACATTCCAAGAGTTTTGATCACTGCCTGTATATGCAATAACATAGATTATGATAACTCAAATGATCTTAATGCAGCATTTCCGTTACCGCGATAGGTCAGGTAAAGCGCCTGTATTCCATCCGGAATCGTAACCGGTGCGGTATACTTTTCCCAGACATTGGTATATTGAACCTCTAATGTCGCCAGTACCTCTCCATCCCATGCTGTCTTTACTTCAAAAGTGCCATCTGCATAGCCCCGGACCCAAATACTGATTTCACGAATATCATGGCAGTCAAAATATTTGAAGCCGATGGTAGTTGAATCTGTAATATTGGCAATATATCCAACTTCTTCGTCTCCATCCCTGCCGTCCTGCATTACTCGTGGAAAATTCCCTTCGCCCACATAAACTGATGGGGTATCGGTAAACAGATTGCATGCAAGATAAGCGGGGTATTCGCCTTTACCCTCAAGCGGACCTCCATTTAAACCGCAGGAGGTAATTTCTACCTGTGGAATACTGCCGTCCGGCATAATCTGCAGCTTTTCAGCACATCCCTGTCTGCTGTACCAGGTATTATTGGTATGCCTGTGATAAAAAATGTACCAGTCCTCTCCGATCTGCACAATACTTCCGTGATTATTGGCACCGTAAGCTGTTGGCATATCTGCCGGCTTGTAGGTATCGATGTGCAGATCACAATTGCTGACAATAACTCCGCCATAGACAAAGTCCCTGGTAGGATTCTTACTGGTGGCATAACATAATTCGTGCATTAATATGGATGAATAGACAAAATAATAGGTGTCACCTACTTTACGGATGGAAGGTGCCTCAAAAAACTCATGTCCCTCAAATCCGGTACCGGCACCATATTCACAGCCGGGGGCCACAAACACCGGAGCTTCCCTGATCGTCAGCATATCTGCTCCCAACACCGTAGCCATAGCTCCGGTACGGGATTTATCACCTTTTCCGCAAAATCCGGTATAAAGATATGTCACATCTCCTTCCGTCAGAACCCCCGGGTCAAACTGGGGCTCATCACCTTCCTTTTCGCCCAGACGTGTGCCATCTTCATAATGAACATAGCCATAAAATTCATACTTTCCTGCCGGAGTATCACATACAGCAACGGAAACTACCGAAACCTTGTCCAACACGTAATAAAGATAGTACCTTCCGTCCGGTCCCACCGTAACATCCGGGGCATACAGACACATTTTGCCTTCCGGGTTCAGCGGATCGGCTGTCTTCGGATAAATCACACCCTCATATCTCCAGTTGCCCAGGTCATCGACCGGAGCTGACCAGCACACATAGTCTCCCATGCAGAAAACATATCCGTTAAAGTAATCATGGGATCCGTAAACATATACGCGATCGCCAAAAACATAAGGTTCTCCGTCCGGAATATACTCCCAGGACGGTAAATATGGGTTAAATGCTTGTTTTTTCACTTTGATATCCTCCTTTGCAAACCTAATCCATGTACATTGTTTCATAAAGCAAATTACCGGGTGCTAGTTTAAGCCTTCAAGCTGACCACACGATCATAGTCATATCCTCGATCCGGATTCACCTTTCCGGCATTCAGTTCGAAATAAACCACACCGTTTTCGTTTACAGGAAGCTCTACGCCGATATTTCCGTCCTCCTGCTTTTTACGCTCTGTTTTTACAAAAGGTCTGGATGATTCCCGAATCAGCTTCGTCTGTTCCTCACTCAGATTGGCAGGTTCTCCCATATCATGCCATACCTTCAAGGGATTACATGTTTCCTCATCTACCGTCTTAGTCAGGAAGCAGTACTCCTCCTGTTCAGCCGGAAATGTAAACTCCAACAGCATTTTTTCTTTACCCTGTTCTGTACTTTTACGGGCAATATTCCAGACTACACCTAGATAATCACCGTTTGCACGTTTCAAAACGACAATATTGTCATCCTTATATACACAATTGGCTTCACTTTCCTCAAGCTTTTTGTAAAAGGCAAATGTCCAGAAGGTCGGCTTGGTAATACAGCCATTGGCAACCAGTCCAAAGCCGCCGTGGAATGGTGTAAAAGGAACTCCCATCTCTTCAAACACATCACCAAATGTCCAGTAGGAATAGGATTCATTCACATCTCCCAATCTGGAAAGCTGCTGTGCTATTAAGGCCGCATTCAGGTTTGTATCATGAATGACGCCCTGAGGAGTATAGGAGCTGTTGAACTCCGTGATATGAATCTGCAGACCCTTATATTCCGGGAAACTGTCAATAATATCTCTGGTTGTTTTTAAATTGGCAAAGCCGTCCTCTGCCTTCATCAGTTCAGAATATGCATAATGTCCAATACATTCCGGCGGATCAATGGTGTAATGATGTCTGGTTACGAAATCCACAGGTATGTGATTCTCATGGCAATATTCCATAAATGCCTGAATCCATTTCTCATCCGTTCCTCCACAAACAGCAGGACCTCCTACACGGAATCCCGGATTCACTTCCTTTATGGCATCAAAGGTTCTATGGAACAGCTTAAAATATTCCTGCATATCCGCATTTTCCCAGAAGCCGCAAAGATTGGGCTCGTTCCATACTTCAATGGGCCATTGAATAACTTCCTCTTCTCCATAGCGTCCCATCAGATGCCGCAGCAATGAACGCACCATATTACACCACATATCATAATCTTTTGGAGGAGTGGTATTTCCCTGCCAGTAAAAGATAGTCTGGCTTCCACTTGCCAACTTTTTAGGCATAAAACCCAGTTCAAGAAAAGGTCTCAGCCCCACCTTCTTATAGGCATCCATTACTCTATCCAGATAAGTATAGTTGTACTCGACCCTTACCTTACCATCCTCCTCATAGGTCTGAAAGATTGCCATATCATCACAGAATAATCCATGTCCCCGGATATGCTTAAATCCGATTTCCTTTTGAACCAGGCGCAGCTCCTCCTGATATTCTTCTGTCAATGCAAGCCCCATTCTTCCGGTTCCCACACAATAATCTACATTATTGTGAAAAAAGGCCTTTGAATCCTTTGTAATCACGATCTTTTTTCTGTCATTCTCTGTTGCTCCACCCAAATTTACCATGCATGTATCTCCTTCTTCTAAATCATGTTCCTATGCAGTCACGCATCAGATGTCTGACCGCTGCACGATCCGCAGCTCTCTGATGACGATTACCATATTAATCTGATACTATCGCATTGATCTAAAGTTTCCAATGATTTATACTATAAGAAAATTGATATATCCTCTGATGTATCAGAACGGAGATTCCAGATGACTGAAATTGAATTTGTCGGCTACAGTGCCGTTCACCCCTCAGATTTTATATATGATGTTCCGAATGGCTTTACAGGCTATCTTCTGCTTCTTTTCGACTCTCCCTCGGAGCTGCTCATAGACGGAAGACTAATGCGGACAGCCGCCAATTCTGCTATTCTGTATACACCAGGAAGCAGGATTTATTACCGTGCTGCCGGTGAAGAATACCGGAATGACTGGATTCGTTTTCGTTCCGATCACTCCTTCGTGAAGCTGTTTCCGTTAACAAACACCCCATTTCCCGTAACAGATCCGGAATACTGTCATCAGCTTTTTAAATTACTAACCTGGGAGTCCGCCTTTTTCTCCTCTGAAAGCGAAGCAAACATTACTCACCTGCTGCGGGTTCTGTTCTCCAAATTAAGAGAAGGAATCCAGAATGAGTCCCCGGGTATTCACGATCATGAGCTGATTGCATTGCATAAGATGATCTACAATAATCCTCAGCTTCCATGGAATATAAACATGATGGCTGCGAAGCTTCACTTAAGTCCCAGTCATCTTCAGGCTCTCTATCACCGCCAATTTGGCTCCTCCTGCATGGACAATGTCATCGAAGGACGTCTGCGCCGTGCACAGGATTTATTAGAGTACAGCGAATACTCCATCCGCGACATTTCCGAGCAATGTGGTTATAATAATGTAGAGCATTTCTGCAGACAGTTCCGTCAGCATAACGGCTGTACCCCTGGACAATACCGGAAAAATGCATCAGCGGGAAGCAACAAAAGACTTCTCACCCACAATACCCTGGGAGGAAGGGAGTTTGAGAAGATTAATCGAAATATCCGGAAATAGTGTTTCGGTAGCTGCTTTATTCATCCCAATATTTGTTCATATTTAATTTCAACATTTCCAAAATTTCACGCCTCATCTGCTCTGCTGTGTAACTGACAGGGAAAAATCTGTGAAGCTGCTCCGTTTTGAATACTACGCGGTCTATCTCTTTTTGCTTAATTTCACTTGCAAAGTCAAGTAAACTATCTATAATTACTTTTCATTGGCGATATCCCAGCAATATTTCTAAAACTCCAAACTATCCGCATTGAGCAGAAAATACTTCATTCCCATGATTACAAAGCCTTCCTCATTTCTCCAAGGCTTTTTTGTTCCGTTTACTACCACGATCTTTTTAAATGAATCAGGGATATTTCTAAATGAATTAAATTCCTGCTTCTGCTTTTCCTCAGAGGTCATATCATAAGCCACCTGAATATAATATCTCTGACTCCCCTGATTGACCACAAAATCAACTTCAAACTGCTTTCGAGTTGTTTTTCCTTCATCATTTTTCGCATACACCTCTACAATACCAACATCCACATTATAACCTCTGATAAGCAGCTCATTGTAAACAATATTTTCTACCTTTAATATCATATCTGGCAGCGGGAATGAATGCTCACCTTGCAAAGCCTGTAAAAATCGAAAATGTAAAGAAAATTTTGTGCGATTATTCGGTATAGCGATTAGGATTTCTCGAATCCGTAAACCCATTTTCCACGTAAGAACAGATACAGAAAAATCACGGAGCTGATACCCCAAGTCAATGGGTATGCCCAGAAAATCACTCGTATATCCGGGAGAATACGAACTGCCACAGTAATGTAGCTTACGCGAAACAGGCACCAGTCACAGAGCATAACGATCATCGGAACGGATGCGTTACCTGATCCACGAAGTATTGCTGCGATGCAATGAGAAAACGCCAGCAGACAATAAAATAACGCAATTGTTCTGGACTGCATGACTCCATAATGTACAACATCAGGATCTCTGTTAAACGCTGTGATCAGTACCGGTGCTGCCACATATATGATAATACCGATAAACTCTGCAATAGTAATCGAGCAGAAAACTCCAAATCTTGCTCCCTTTTTCGCCCGGTCATACTGTTTTGCACCCAGATTCTGACTGACAAAGGTTGTCAGAGCCATTGTAAAACAGGTCACCGGCAAAAAGGCGAATCCCTCTATCTTGGAGTAGGAACCACATCCTGCCATCGCCATTTTTCCAAATGCATTTATATTTGACTGTACAAAGACGTTCGCGATCGCGATCACTGAATTCTGAAAACCGGATGGTACACCATTCTGGACGATCTGCCTCAGCATAGAACTGTCAAAACGAATCTCTCGCAATTCCAAACGGTATTCTTCTTCCACACGCAGCAGATGAACCATACAGAGCAGTGCACTGACAAACTGTGAAATTGCGGTTGCAAGTGCTGCTGATCCGACTCCCATGCCAAGACCTGCGATAAAGAAAATATCCAGAACGACATTGACACCGGAAGAAATAATCAGATATATCAGTGGATGGCGTCCATCACCGACCGACTGCAGAACTCCAACAAAGATATTGTACATGACAACACCCATAGACCCTGCAAAATATGTACGGAAATACACAATAGATTCCGGGAGCACGTCCGCAGGAGTTCCCATCAATACCAGGATCTTTGGTGCCAGAAACATTCCCAAAATTGTCAGCGCAGCCCCGGCCACAAGTCCAAATGCAACCGTTGTATGGATTGCCTTTTGCAGACAGTCTCTTTTTTTGGCTCCGTAATATCGTGCAATAACAACACCTGCACCCATGGCAATGCCGTTAATAAAACCTACCATCAGAAAAATCAGATTTCCAGATGAACTGACTGCCGCCAGTGCATTACTTCCTAGAAAATTTCCTACGATCAGGGAATCAGCAGTATTATACAATTGCTGGAACAGATTTCCCAGAAACAATGGAATTGCAAAAAAAATGATCTTTTGGGAGATACTTCCCTCTGTCATTCTCAGACTCTTTTTCATAGTTAAAATTACTCTTCCCTTTCCTGTGTTCTTTGAATCAATAGAGATGAAGGACTGCTCTTCGTGATAGTTGCCTCTCTAGCTTATTATTTGTACCATACCATGCATATGTTGCTGATGTCAATGTAAAGACTGCTTGTAGAGCTGGAATTTGGAACGTGCTTTATAAATCTTTTCCGATCCCCTCAAGTTCGTTCACGGAATCCTTGTTTTTTTCAAGTTCATCTCTGGCTGTTGCGTAATATGATTTCTGGAAAAGCAAATTCCATGAAAGATATTTAGCCATACAATCAAACTGCTTATCAATCAGCTCATACTGGATACTGTCTACAGGAGAACCACCTACAACAATCGTGCCAACCTTTTTATTTTTCAACTGCAATCCACGACAATAGCACTTATCAATGATAAGTTTCAATTGTGCTGACATTCCCCACCAATAAACTGGTGTAGCAAAAAGAATCATATCTGCAGCAGCAATTTTATCAATTGTAGGGTTCGTATCATCCTTATCAACGCATCCCTTAGAGCATTTACAGACACCACATCCCTTGCATGGTGCGATGTTAAGTTTGTCAGGTTCAATGATTTCAATTTCATTTTTTTCAGATGCTCCTTTTACAAAAGCCTCAATCGCTGTAAGAGTGTTTCCTTTTCTTGCACTTCCATTTATAATGATTACTTTCATCTCGCAAAGCCTCCATTCTGCTTATCATATAAGCAAATAAGTTCTAAATAATAATTTTTCTCACATAGCCACATTATATCATAGTAAATATGCCTATGCGATAACATTTATTGCTTCCTCATCCAACATGTATCTGACTGTCAGCCTGAACTTTAAATGGATGATTTTTAAAATCGTGAAGTCTCTCAATTTCTATCTCCACAACTTTTTCATCATTACCTCTCATTTGGGTGGAAATTTTTAATTTTGGGTGGATGAAATAATCATTTTTTTAATGATTTTCGGTGGATTTTTCCACCCAAAAATGAAAAAAGCAGTAATGAATTTTCTTAATCATTACTGCTTCAAACAACTGTTCTCAGGGGGAATCGAACCCCCAACTAGCGCTTAGGAGTTCAAGTCACTACAGAAAATCTATGTTTTTCTTGGTCAACATAAGTCAAGCAACAACTTGATTTTACTGACTTTCCTGTAAATCCATGTCAAAATAAGAAAACTGAAAATCATCCAAGTTAAGCACCTCTCGCTGACAAATGAGTGACACTGTCACCCTGAGGGTTCAACCATTCCGTTCCTGCGAATTCATATTTATGGCTACCATTCTCACTGAATATGCGGTAATGATAACACTGTTTTCTTATTAGATTATCTATATTATAACGTGTGTGAGGTCGGATGTCGATTGTTTTTTGACCATTATTTACTCCGCATTACACGTACTCTCTTCTATGTTATAAAATCAAGCATCTTCTGCATATACACCATCTCCATAATATAGAAAAGAGGAGTCCCCGCAGGTTCTCCCCCGGTCGCAGGCCTCACAGGTTTCTGCAACGCGATCACTGTATTTGCAGTTTATTCCGCAATGGGAATGGGTTTTCGGTCTCCATCCCGACCACTGGAACAGGTTTAAGGTCTCTGTTCCGACCTTATATACATCTTTTATATTTTAATTATGCAAGATAACTTTAGAATCTGCAACAAGTTGTTGCTAAATTAACTGCTTATTTATGAACTCAATTCCGTTACCAGTGAAGAATATCTTTTTGTCCGGTTCTTTATA
>ENA-OYWO01000756-OYWO01000756.1-human-gut-metagenome-genome-assembly--contig:-NODE-756-length-17459-cov-4.605033_pt1 | contig 17459 bp, 16 predicted proteins | sample MGYA00244170_ERZ653397 | MGnify/ENA primary metagenome ERZ653397 (study PRJEB26926, sample SAMN06164906) | human gut metagenome | biome: ENVO:00009003; feature: ENVO:2100002; material: ENVO:00002003...
GGCCAATAATTAAAAAGAATAGATATGAAAAAGTGTTTTTTAACATTGATGTCGCTGCTCTTTGTCAGCGGTCTGATAACTGCATGTTCAGAAAACGGGCCTGACAACAATGGAGACAACACGGACATTGAGGAGGTTGTTCCGGGAACAAATCATAAGATTCTCATCGCCTATTTTTCCGAGCCGCTTCCTGACGGTATTGATGCCGTGACCTCGGCAAGCCGGGTCATTGTGGACGGAGATCTCTACGGCAGCGTCCAGTATGTGGCTACCGTAATTCAAGAAGCAACAGGTGGCGATATGATCCGTATACAGATAGCACAGCCTTATCCTGACAACTTCGATGATTTGGCAGCCCAGGCGGACAATGAACGTCAGAACGATATTCATCCGACACTCGCTACGGAGATAGACAATTTTGATGATTACGATGTGATCTTTGTCGGCTATCCGATTTGGTGGTATCAGATGCCTATGGCGATGTATTCTTTCTTTGATAAATTCGATTGTAGTGGTAAGACTCTCATTCCTTTCTCTACGCATGGCGGAAGCGGATGGTCGGGGACATTGGAAGATATCCGGGAATTGGTGCCGGATGCCACGATGGTTGACGGTTACAGCATTTCACGTAACAACACGGCGACTTCAAGAGAGGGTATCCTGAACTGGTTGCGGGAAATCGGAATGACAGAATAATGTATAACCCTTAATGGATGTATATGAAACATAAGCTATTTTTCTTAACCTGTTTGTCAGTGATATTGGCCGCATTGTCTGCCTGTTCGAAAGATGAAGGTTCCGATACTCCGTTATATCAGCATGATTCAATCGAGTACAACGCAAATCGCAAAATCCTTATTGCTTATTTCAGTTGGAGCGGCAATACGCAACATTTGGCGGAGACAATTGCGAATATGACAGGCGGCACGCTGTTCCATATCGAAACTGCCAATCCATATCCTTCGGATTACAACGAATGTACGGAGGTCGCCCGAGAGGAGTTGGATTACGGTGTCCGTCCTGAATTGAGCGGTACGGTGGATAATCTTGACGACTACGATGTAGTATTCGTGGGTTGTCCTGTCTGGTGGCATACGGCACCGATGGCCGTGTGGTCGTTTCTCGAAAGTTCGGAATATGATTTTTCAGACAAGATTATCGTACCGTTCTGTACTTACTCATCGACTTATAGGGAGGAGACACTCGCCAAGATCGTGGAACTTACTCCCGGTTCCGTCCATCTGCAGGGATTTGGAAAAACAGGACGTAATACGACTGGTGTCGAAGAGTGGCTCCGGACAATCCGCATCATCCCGTGAAACTACATCAGGTGGAAGATTTTCCGTTCTGATTGCAGCCCGATTCAACTTTTATGCTTATTTTTGAACTCGGATGAACTTAAAATGTATATGAATGAATATAAAGACCTTATCATAGCTGATCGACTCGGTGTAGTAAAAATCGATTCGGAGAAGGAGTATCTTGCGCACATGCTTTGCTTAGGCGGAACATGTCGCTACCGTTTCAACGAACGGGAATTCGAGTTGCACGCCGGTGATCTGTCAATTATCCGCAAACGGAAAATGATTGATAAGGTACAACCTTCGGAGGACTTCCGGTGCAAGATCATTTATGCTACCCCTGAGTTTATAGAATTGTCTACACCTCAAAGTAATTACGGCATGAAAGGATCTCTGGCCCTGTTCCTTAATCCCGTCATGCACCTCACGCCGGAACAGCAAATCGTCTGCCGCAGGGATTTCGAGCAGCTGGAACTGCGCATTCAGAATTCAGGACACCACTTTTATCAGGAAACACTAATCAATGCAATGCAAGCCACTATTCTCGATTTTTTTGACTTCCACGCAAGTTTGTACGGTGAAAGTGATATATCAACACAGAATGCCTCCATTATGAACAGGTTTCTGAAAATGCTGGAAGCAGGAACTTATCGCGAACATCGGGAAGTGACTTATTATGCCGATTGCCTCTGCATAACACCGAAATATTTGTCGGAAGTGTCTAAAAAGGTCAGTGGATACGGCGCCAACTATTGGATCAACCGTTATACGATTCTCGACATTTCCCGTCTGTTACGGAATAAATCGTTATCGTTTGTCCAGATTTCCGATATGTTCGGATTTTCATCACCCGCCTATTTCAGTCGCTATGTACAACAGAACCTGGGAGTAAATCCATCGGATTACAGGGAATAGTTCATTTATCCCTGAATTTGTCATAATCGGTAAAAATCACAGTTTTTACCGATTTTTTTGTATTCCTGCTTTCCTATGACACCATTACTTTTGCAATATAGACAATTAAAAATCAGAGTAATATGAAATCATTAAGCATTCTTCTGCTATTTCTGACTGCTTTTACAGGAGCAATGGCTCAAGAAGAAACGTGTTCTGAAAATACCATCGTAAGACTTACGACAGGTATGGCACAAGGGGAAATACAAAATGGTATATATGTTTATAAAGGTCTTCCTTATGCCCGGGCAGACCGTTTCATGCCTCCGGAACTTCCCGACTCATGGGAAGGCGTGCGGAATTTCACGGAATACGGGCACATATGTCCTCAAGCTCCCATGCCGGCAGAGAATGATTTTATTTCGAATCAGAGGATAGCAATAGAAGGAGAAGATTGCCAGAACTTGAACATATGGACGCCCGGAATCAATGACAACGGGAAACGTCCGGTAATGGTCTGGCTGCATGGAGGCGGTTTTCAGACCGGTTCTGCGATTGAACAACGTGTATATGACGGTGCGAATTTAAGCCGTAAAGGAGATGTGGTTGTCGTGTCCGTCAATCACAGACTGAATATACTCGGTTTTCTGGATTTGTCGGCTTATGGAGACGAATATAAATATTCTGGTAATGCCGGTACAATGGATATGGTGGCTGCTTTGAAATGGATTCAAAACAATATCAAGGCCTTCGGAGGTGATCCCGATAATGTCACTTTGTTCGGGCAATCCGGAGGTGGCGCCAAAGTTTTAGTCTTAATGACGACACCGGCCGCAAAAGGACTGTTTCATAAAGGTATTATCCAAAGCGGTGCAGTTGAAGCGTGTGGCATGACAAATATCACAACGGAAATAGGAAGACGTGTCGCAGAATTGACATTGAATGCACTCGGTATCGGACCAGGCGAGATAACCGGATTGAAAAATGTTCCTTACAAAGAGTTGGAAGCAGCTGGTAATGCTGCCATGGCACAGGCGGCCAAAGAATACGGGACCATTGACAGTTGGGGGAATCCGGGGTTGCTATGGACACCGATCATGGATGGAGACTATCTGCCATTTCAACCTGTCGTGGATTCTATTGCTTCACAGGCGAAGGAAATTCCGATTATGATTGGTACAGCGATGACAGAATGGACAACAATGGGTATGTTGGCTGAAATAGACAAATACAGGACCGATAACCGAAACATTTGGCCACAAGAGGAGATAAACAGAAGGCTAAAAGAGCGGTTTGGCAATCGTTTGCAATCTGTCGTCAATGCGTTCAGACAGGCATATCCCGAACGTTCTATTGCCGATGTACTCTATGTAGACACAATGCTGCGTACCCCGGCAATCAAGACAGCACGTCTGAAAGCCGACCAGAACGGCGGAGCTGTCTATAACTATATGTTCGCATGGGATACACCGCTTGACGGTGGTTTTGCCATGTCCTATCATTGTTCCGAACTGCCGTTTGTATTCAATAATACATCTATGTCAAAGGCTTCTGCCGTCGGAGGTAAGCAGGCAGAAAAACTTGCAGACTGCATGAGTGCGGCATGGATAAACTTCGCCAAAAACGGGAATCCCAATCATCCTGGGATTCCATACTGGCCAGCATTCACACGAGAAAATGGATACGTTATGATTTTCGGGAATGAATGTATGGTAAAGAAGAATCATGATTATGAGTTGATGAAACTTCTTGTTCCGGATTATGTATTTTAGGCTGGATAATCGGTAAAAACTGTGATTTTTACCGATTTTTTTGTATCACTGCTTCCGACGGCTCCAATTATCTTTGCAGTGGTAATAATTAAAAATCAGAAAGATATGAAATCAATAGCCATTATGGTATTTATGTTTCTGACTTTTACAGTTGGAACAAATGCCCAAGAAAACAGGGAGGCATTTACTGCAGAGGAACAGGAGATCGTCGATTTGTCCAAATGCAAGTGGGACTGGATGTCTGAGAAAAATGTAGAAAAGTTAGCGGAGCTGTTCCATGAGAACTCGCAATTTGTCCACATGGGTGGCTATTGGGGTAAGCAGCAGGAGTTGGGAACCATTCGCACGGGTGGCATTTGGTATAAGAAAGCCGAGATACACGATATCCAGGTGAAATTTGCGGCAGGAACGGCAACAGTTTACAGCCGGATACATTTGAATTCGGAGGTTGGAGGCAGTGCCGTGCGGTTTCCTTTTATCGTTACTGAAGTATATGTGATGGAAAATGGGAAATGGCAACTCTCAACACTTGCTTTCACGAAAACCTTAGATGAATAATCAGACAAAAACGGATATGAAAATCAAGATTTTATTTATCACGGCCATGATGGCAATATCATCCATTGCAGTATATGCACAGAGTGCAGAAAACTTCCGGCAGCCTTATCCGCTGGGCGACAAATTATCCCCGAATCCGAACTTTACCGGCGAAGTATGGCTTGCTCCTTTGAGCGAGAAGGAAGAACTGAATCTTCCGATGGCAAACGTCACCTTCGAGCCGGGATGCCGCAACAGTTGGCACTCACACAAAGCCGGACAGCTCCTGATTGCCACCGCAGGCATTGGCTACTATCAGGAAAAAGGACAACCTGCCCGCCGACTGTTTCCGGGAGACATCGTGGAGATTGCGCCGGGGGTGGAGCATTGGCATGGAGCAGCCCCGGACAGTTGGTTCGCCCATATTGCCATAACGACCAATCCGCAGGAGAATGCGACCGTATGGCTCTCTACTGTAAGCAACAAACAGTATGAAGAAGCTGTGAACGGAGCTGAAACTCGTTATTCCGAAGCGAACAGGGTACTTGCAGAGAGAGAGCAAGCTATCGTAACAGTCGCATCCTATACAGGGAAAGGCGATTTGGAAAATTTGAAACAGGCTTTTGTTCAAGCATTAGATGCGGGGATGACAGTCAATGAAATAAACGAAGTAGTGATTCACGCCTATGCATATTGCGGATTTCCCCGCAGTTTGCGAGCCATTCAGACTCTTATGCAGGTTGTGGAGGAGCGAAAGGCTGACGGCATAACGGATGTGATTGGCAGGGGAGCATCCATTATTACGGACAACAGAAGCCGCTATGAACGTGGCTGTGATGTGCTTGCCGAAATATCGGGCGTACCTGCCGACGCACCAAAAGCCGGATATGCCATATTCGCTCCGACCATCGAGCGATTCCTCAAAGAGCATCTTTTCGCCGACCTTTTTGAGCGTGATCTGCTGACCTATCGGGAACGTGAGCTCACCACAGTGTCGGTCCTCGCCGGAGTGGGCGGCGTAGAGCCGATGTTTGGGAGTCATGCCGCAATATGTATGCATCTTGGAGTTACACCGGAACAACTTTCAGCTATGCTGAACATTGTGGAGATGAATCTCGGCAAGACATATTCGGAACCGCTTCGCAAAGTGTTGAACCAATTGACGGAAAAGAAATGAAGAAAATAGTTTTATCGGCATTATTGCTGTCGGTTACAGCAATGGCCGGAGCACAAGAGCCTGTAACAATAGTAAAACAGGGACACTTCCCGGTAGGAGGCACAACCATACAGCGACCGGGAACGTATGATAACAGTAAATTTGTCGGATGGGCCGAGCAGGAGGAGACGGGACAGAGTTATCGTGCCGACCACGCCTTCGTCGATTTTCAGATTCCAGCCGACGCCCATTGTCTGCCGCTGGTCTATGTACACGGTTACGGAGGTTCGGGCGTCTGTTGGCAAATGACCCCTGACGACCGCGACGGATTTGCCACGCTGATGCTGCGTCGAGGATGGAGCAGTTATGTCGTGGATCTGCCCGGACGCGGACGGGCCGGAAGAACGTCCACGACAACAACGGTGAAACCAGTCGCCGATGAAATGTTCTGGTTCGATATATGGCGCATTGGTATCTGGCCTAATTACAATGAAGGCGTACAATTTCCGAAAGATTCCGCATCGCTTTCACAATTCTTCCGTGAAATGACTCCTGACATCAGCGACCATAAACAGGATGTCCCGGCCCTCAGTGCATTGGCAAAACGTATCGGGAATCATATTCTTGTCACCCATTCGGCAGGAGGCTTCCCCGGCTGGATGTCAGCTATACAAAATAAGGAAGTGAAAGCTGTCGTTTCGTATGAGCCCGGGGGCTTCGTATTCCCAGATGGCGAAGTACCGGAACGTATTGACGGACTGACCGGAGGTGTGGCGGGCACGCCCGTTCCGATGGAACAGTTCCGCCGGCTGACGGAGATTCCAATCGTGCTGTATTTCGGAGACTATATTCCCGAAACACCGTCCCAAAACCTCGGTGACGAGAATTGGCGCGTACGCCTGCAGATGGCCCGCAAATTCGTGGAAACAATCAACCGGCACGGAGGAAATGCAACATTGGTCGAGCTTCCCAAAATCGGTATCTATGGCAATACTCATTTCCTTATGCAGGACTTGAATAATGATGAGTTGGCGAGATTGCTCGATGAGTGGTTACAAAGCAAATTTATTGAGCACGAAAATTTGTAAAAAGTCATATTTGTTTCAAAAGAGTTGTTCATAAATTATATGGACAACTCTTTTGCTTATCATGAGATTTTTACAAAGTTATTTTATCTCCAACTCTTTTTCTATTTCTTCAATAGTAGGCAAACTGCCACGGAAATCTTTCGGCAAAGCCTGTCCTAATTCATAGTCAGAAATTCCTATCGGTTTTTGAATATCACGCAAGGCATATTCAGCTTTAATACGATCTTTGGTTTTGCAGAGCAAAAGACCAATAGTGCGATTATCACCTTCGCGACAAAGTATATCATCCACAGCAGAACAGTAGAAGTTGAGCTTGCCGATACATTCCGGCATAAATTCAGAGTCCTTCAATTCAATCACCAGATAACGGTGCATGAAAGTGTTGTACATTAAAATGTCAATGTAATAGTCATCCCTTGATACTTCAATATGATACTGCCGTCCCATAAAGGCGAACCCTGCACCCATTTCAATGAGAAATTTCTCCACATGACTGACTAGGCCTATCTCCACATCACGCTCATTGTACCGATCTGTGAAAGTCAGCATGTCAAATATGTACGGGTCTTTGAGCATTGACTTTACCTCGCTCGCTTCCGGTGCTGGCAGAGTCTCGGTGAAATTGTTTGCCAATGCTCCATGCTTGCCGTAATGATCAAGTTTGATGGCTTCTTGTAGATAGGCGTTTATTCCAATGCGATGTAATACATTGCACCATATACCAATATCGAGCTCGTATATCCTTAACCTGCTGCAAAAGTATCAGATTATGTGTCCAGTCCAGATGCTTTACCGGAAGAGTAAAATTGTATGTATCCAATTGTGCAGCCACTGGTTGCGTAATTGGCCTTGATGGTTCTTTGAATTACGCAACCATTGGTTACGTAATTGATGGAACGGCACTTTTTACCATCGTCAGCTCCTGATTATATTCATTAAAGAACTGCATCATGCATTGCATATTACGTACGGAAAAGCCTTTTATTTCAGAATAGTCGTTCTTCAAATCCACCGCCAACCGCTGCAAAGTCTTCTTACCCCAACCCTCGGCCTCTTGACTTTGTTGCAGCATTCCGCCAATGTCCCAGTACATCCGCAACATCTCTTCATTGGCTACATAAATCGCACGCTGTTGTGCGAGCAGCACTCTCTGCTTGATCTGACGGAGTAATTTTGCATAACCACGGAAGCTATCCGATAATATTTCATTTACTTGAGCACTCATATTTTCTTTTCTATTTAATTATAAAGGTACATTTTTAATCAGACAAGGTATTAAAAGTCCACGATAATATTTAGACATTTTTGCGTAGTTAGAAACAAGTCTTACCGTTTTCTGCCTCCGTTCCTATTTTTTTGTTCACCCCACGGAAGGTCAGACGATGAGCCACCAGATCCAGTACCAACATGAACCTCCGCCGGTCCTCCAGCGGCAAGGGTAAAAGCTGCACCCAATAGCTCTGTCTGCTTTCCATTTACCTGCTCCTGTGGATCGAATACGGTATTAACAAATTCCTCGTCCGTGATCTGGCCGTTGAAATGTCTTTGGGCCACATCATAGTCTATCTGGAATTTGGTGTCCTCAAAAAGCTCCTCGCCGACCCGTGTCCAGATGTGGAGCGACGGGTTCCGGTAGTTGGACACGTTGATTCGGACAAGCTCGGCACCGGATGAGAGGCTATAACGCTGAGGGTTTGCCTTACGGTCAAGCAGGCCTATCTGTTTTCGCTGCCTGTCTATGACGGCATCTTTCTCTTCTGACTGCCGCTCGGCGGTCTCCGCCCTGCGGATGGCTGCGTCTATCTCTTTCTGGTAGCCGTTCCGCAGCTTTTCGATTCCTGATTTATGTTGCTCCTGCAACCGTGCCTTTTCTGCCTGAAGAGCCTTAATCTGTTTATTGAGTTCGGCAATCTTCTCATCCTTGTCCGATAGTTCCTTTTTCGCTTTGGCAAGGTCTCCCTTGCCGAACCACGAGAGGATGGTGTTCCTGCCCTCCTGCGCCTTCTCCACATCTGCCTGCAACTTGGCTATGTCCTCCTCATAACGGATGACCTGCTGCCTGTAATAATCCGAATTTGCCTGATGTTTGGCGGTGGAGCCGACAATGCCTCGCTGCAGCCCGAACGGTTTCATGGCCGCAGCATAGCTGTTCTGGTATTCGTGCAGCCGCGTACGTCGCATCACATCATCCGCCGACAGCCGGGGACCGGATTTCGTTTCATACTTCTTCTCACCCTCACGTTTCCTGCGGACTCGCTCCCCGGTCACAATGGGAACGATGGTGGCGTGCAGGTGGGGAGTCTTCTCGTCCATGTGCAGCACGCACGATACAAGGTTCTCATTCCCGAATGTATCCCTTAGCCATTTGAGGTTGGCATCAATCCAACAGTCCAGTCTGCCGCCATTGGCAATCTTCATCATCTGTTCATGTGTCCCGGTCAGGATGATACGGATGGCTTTTGTCTGGTTTTTGCCGACCTTTCGGCGCAGTCCGGCGGTATTGATGCGGTGCTGTATCGCCTCGGTGCGGCTGGACACGCCATCGGGAAACTTGACCAGTTCCCGGTTGAGATGTGTCCGGCCAGCATCGGCATTGTCCGGGACATATTTCTTCCCCTTGGCATCCTTTCTTTCTATATGGCATGACATACCAGAGTCATTACCGCTGCCACGCTGCAGGTGGCAGACCGCGTATTGTGTATTACTCATATCCGTTCGTTTTATGATTATAATTTCTGTTGTAAAATCCCGTCCTATTACCGGAGGCATATATTTGAAGTCGGAGGGACATCCCTCGGCCTATGGGCTTTTTGACTGCCGGAAGCGGAGCGGAGGCGGTGAAAATGCCCTAATATGCTACGGGATTTTACAACCCCTTTTTCATGGGACAGCAAGCTGTCCGATACCTTTCCGTCATTCCACCCTCCCTGCATCCACCAGTTCGAGGCCGAAGGTGTCGATGAAGGTCTGCAGTACGGGGTTGCGTTCTATCATCCTCGCAAGAATCATCTGCGGCGTGTCCTCCATCAGCAGGAAGTCGGCAATGTCCAGTCCCTGACTGCGCTGTTCATTGGTCGCGATCCTTTCCAGCAGGTCGGAACATGTGGCACGCCTGCATATGGATTTCAGCAGCGGCAGCCATCGCCGCCATTCTTCCGTTGCCTTAAGGTCGGGGAAAAGAATCACCTCCCGTCCGTCCAATGCCTGCACCGCTTCGCCGTTGAAGCACCCGTGTATCCCTCCGGTGGCAAGCCAGATGAAGTCGGGGATGAAATGGGCGGCGACCAGTGCCGTCTTCTCGCTCTCGACAATGGCTACAGGTTTGGCAGACATTACGGCGGAGTTGTCCGACAGCAGATGTTCTCCGAACAGGCACTGCTTCATCCTGAAATCCTGCACCTTCCTCACGGAATGCACCCAGCTGACTTGGTTAAAAGGCTCCTTAATACGGTGTCCGGTTACGGCATCGTAGCCCATGATCTTGCCCGCACGCACGTTGCTGTTCCGGTCTATCTGCCAGAATACGGTCGCACCGCCCCACCTCCTTGAGGTACCGACCCTGTATAGGCTGAATAGCTTGTCCACATTCTCCTTGCCCATCACTTTGGTAAAGTATCGGTACAAGGGGTTGATGTCGTACCTGCGCATGGACTGCTCCACCCAATCAGAGGGAAGAAAAGAAATCCGTGGTTTCTGTTCGGGCAATGCTCTTGCTGGCGGTCTTGCAGCTATCGGTGTGCCGCCAAACCTTTCCTGCCCATTCAATCTTTCTTTGACAGCCGGATTGTCCCGGAAGTATTCTTTCGGTGTGTTGTGGTAACCGCAACTGTTGATATGGTCGCACATGCCTACGCTGTCAGGGAAGGAAATCTCTCCCGCCTCGTCGATATAACGGGTGAAGCAGGCTTTCCTGCCGCACTCCGGACAGACGGTCTTGCTGCCCGGACGGTATTTCTGAAGATGGAATCTGTATTCGGTCATGATGCTCTCTTTTGTGGATTCCTGCAAGTGGAAACCGTCATTTGCAGTTTGCAGTTCCTGCAGTCTTGCAGGAAATACCTGTTTTTAGAACCCTGAAACTGCAAAACTGCAAAGACTGCAGGCTGCAACGAGGGGGTCATCCGTTGCAGTCTGGGGGTGACGGTTCATTGTCTGTCATATTAAATTTACCAGATTTATCATATATGATTTTCTCGTAATGCCCGGCCTTGGACTTCCGCAGCAGCCTGCTCCTGCAAAGCTCCTTGAGGTAGTTCATCACCGTGCGCTCGCTGACATTCTGCAATTCCTTCCCAATGGCGATGGCAGTTTTCGTGTCGAACGTGTCCGGCAACAGCGACAGCAGCACCTTGGGCGGATCCTCGCACATGTCCTCCGCCACGAATGAGCGGATGCGGCGGTACGAGTCCTCGAAGTAGCCGTTCAGCCGGATGGCGGCTTTGACGGAAGCCAGATCCACAAACTGTAGATGGCTCTCGTCGATGGCATACCGCAACACCTGCATGAGCAGGGCCAGCCGTGCCACTTGCGCCGGATGCTTCATCTCGCGACTCTCCACTTGGGCGTCGTCCTCTATCCGGTTGATGCGTTCCACTTTCCTGTTCCACCAAGAGAAGAAATATTCCCTTGCCTCCCTGTCCATAGACAGCACATGGGGCATCCTTTCTTCCTCTCCCGTGTCATAGTCCAAGGCGAGTACCTTGCCAAGTATCTGTTCCCATCGTGCCGCCGCCATGGAAGCCCTGTCCTCCCCGCCATCATCCCAATCGGTCCATTTTGGCACTTCACGGGACTTGGGAAGCACGAACAGGATGCGGTCGAGCAGGCCGTTTTCCTCGAAGCCTTTCGTCAGCAGTTCATGCACACGCTTGGTCTGCGTGGTCCCGATGATGTTGATGCACGGCTGTTCAATATGCACAGGTATAGTGTTGCTGACCCTTGTCACATCCAGTGCCCCGCCGCTCCATGCCGTGAGCAGCTGCTCTATGAGTTGCCCGTTGGTGTAGCGGTTGGCGGAGTTGAACATGCCCATTATCTCGTCCACCAGAATGACCACGCTGCGGGGATTGCTGTTATGTGTCAGCAGTAGCGATTCCGGAGTGAAGTCGGAAACGACGGTGCGTCGCAGTACGGGCTTCCTACCGCTCTCCCCGGCGGCCTTCCATGCCTCCAGTTCCGACTCATACGCCCTGAACAGGGCGTAGTCGTGCTTCCGTATGGGGCGGTATGCCGCCTCCAGCGGCGGTGTCTTGCCCAGTCCCGGCCTGCCCACGAGGATGATGTAGAGGGCGGCGTTGCTCTGCCACTCGCCTTTGATGCGGATACGGTAGGTGCCTCCCAATGCGGCCGATACCGCCGACAGCATGGCCGTCGCGATGAACTCGGTCTTGTAGTTCTCGTACCGGTCCATGTCGAGTATGACGGACTGCACGGCCTGCGGAAAGACATCCAGAGGGAAGCCTGTATCACTGATATGCTCCGCCTCCATGCGGATCATGTTGCACAGTTCAAGTCGGGTGTTTGTCATGTCAGCCATTTTTCTTCTTGCAATAGGATGTCACACTCTCGGACTTGCCTCCCGTCTGCACACGGCGGACATCCGATCTGGCATACATGTTCTTGTTGCCCACCTTGACGGGGACGAGGTAGCCGCGCTTCGCCCACAGGTTGAGCGTCCCCTCGCACACGTTCAGCAGCTCACGCACCTGTCTTGTGTTGAGCCATGTCTCTTCCGCCACACGCCGCATCTCCGCATTCAGTTCTTCCTGCCGGGCCGCCATCGTGCGCTGCACGATGGCCTCGGCAAACATCTTAAGGTCGGCTGGCGTGACTTCCAGTTTCACGTTCGCGCCCTGCTCAACCAGACTTTCTATGGTAATCATAAATATCAGTTTTGAATTTTGTGATGACCATCTTCAAAAGTTCCCTGATGCCTCCCTTTCGATGGCGTATAAAAGAGAAGCACCGCCGACCCTCGGGAAAAGGATTGACGGTGCAAAAGTATATTGGAATTGAAACAGATTGATATATAATGCCTTGTCTTAAATTGTCATGACCATTCAAGTCTGCATGACCATGTAAAACGGCTCGTTTTACCCTATCCGGCCGCAGTTTCCGCTTCATCATCGGCAGCGATTTCTCTGATTTCCGCTGCCAGTGTCCGGTACAGTTCCCGGTTCTCGTCACTCTCGATAAGAGGTGCCATCTGGTCTTTCCCGTCCTTGATGACATGCTTTGCCGCCTTCAGGAAGCCGACCGCCTGCCGTATGGCGCTTTCGCTTTTCAGCGATGGCAGGTCGGGAAACTGCAATGCCATCCCCACGCTGTACTCCTTCGCGGCGTGCATTCCGGCCACCAGCCGCAGGTCTTTCAGCACATAGAACGGGAGTGCCTGATGGACGGCACTCGTGTTTATGGAAACGAAACGGCGGATACATTGTATAACCGCTTCTTTATTTCCGCACTTGAGATAATCCGCAAGTGGTCGCTCCTGTATCTTTTTCTTTCCTGCCGTCCGCAACGCTTGCGGTGCCGTGCCGATACCGGATCCCGTTGTGCTTGTCTGAATGCTTCCGGTATCATTACCGCCCATCTTGTCCTTTACGGACTGCAAAGCCCATTCGCCGATGCCGCCTTTCTCAATCGCGTCCTTCATGGCGAAGTGTCTGTTCCAGTCCTCCTGCGTGCGGAAGCCGTTCTTTATGGACACCTCGATAATCTGCCTGACGACAATGGAACAGCCCATCCTCTCGGCGTTCCCTGCCTTGGGATGCCCGGCCTGCCTGCTGACCATGTCCACCATGGCCTCGAAGCTCTTGCCGTAATACAGCCAGCTCAATACAAGAGGGGCGGACAAGGTCACGCAGCGTTTTCTCAGGCTCTGTCTGAAAATGTATTTCATTCTGCCCCAGAATGTGGTCGGAGGCGGGGCTGTGTCTTCTTCCCTCTGTTTCCTGTAAAGTTCCACGATCTTCCCCGGCACCGCGTTCTCCTTGAAATGGAGGTCTATGTTTCTAAAGCCGTCCGTGCTGTCGTCACACCATGACATCTGCCATTCCTTTTTGATGCCGGGCAGTTGTCTGAATATGGCACGGCATACGGCAAGGTACTGCACCTCGTTCCCGTCCGCCATCATTTTCGCGAAGCGGCGGTATTCTTCCCTGTGCGCGTCCTTCCACTGGAGGATGTCAGCCTTGAACTGTTCGTATGTCAATTTCTGCTCGTCCATATTCATATTGCATTGTCTGTGGAGGGGAAACAGGGAAATTATCAGTCTAAAAGGTTTACCAGCTCCTTCTTCATCTCGTCGTCAATTTTGCGGTACCGTGCGAAGGCCCGGCTTCCTTCCGAATGTCCCGACATAGAGGCTATCAGGTTCGGGTCCTTGACCTGCCTGTAGAGATTGCCGATGAAGGTCTTGCGTGCCGTATGGGTAGATGCCACCTCATACAAGGGTCTTGCCACGTCCTCCCTTGTCTTGGGGTCGAGGACTATGACCTTGCGGTCGATGCCCACATACTTGAGTATCTCCTTTATCTTCTTGTTGTAGCCGAAGTGCGAGAACCGGGGGAGCAGGGCGTTCTCCAGATCCTTGTAGCGTTCAAGTATCTCCCGTGCCTTTTGGTTGAGCGGTACACGCACCGTATTGGCATGCTCCATCTTCGTCTTCTGCGGGATGTACTCCACGAAGCCGTCCACGATGTTGGCCTTGGTCAGCCTGTTCAGGTCGCTCACGCGGCATCCTATCAGGCACTGGAACATGAAGATGTCGCGGTAAACCGGATAGGTAGGCCCCATGCCGCTCAGGTCTGCATAGTACACCTTGTCACGCTCTTCAAGTGTCAGGTAGAACGGGTCGCCGTACATCGGCCGGGCAATCTGGTACTGGTCGAAGGGATTGTTCCTTGTCAGTCCGCGCTTGATGCACCACTTGACGACGGTGCGGATGCGGTAGAGCGAGCCCGACATGCTGTTCTCGGAACGCTTCTGCCCGACATCGCGGTGCTTCTCGTTCCGGTAGAATACGGGATACATGTCCACATATTTGTATTCCTCCTGCATCCACAACTTGAAGTCCCTGATGTCGTCAGCCGTTATGGTATCGATGCAGAGGTGAAAGCCCCGCTGATGCAGCACCTCGTGGCGGAAACGCTCGTAGCGCAGCACCTTGTTGAGATTGTCGAGGTGGTGCTTGCGGCTTTCGTCCGCGAGCGGTGTTTCCTCGATGTATCTCCGTATCTGGTACGAGAGCAGGTACTCGTCGGCCCTGTTGCCGCCCCTCGCGTTGATGTTGGGATGGTGGTATTCCTCTATCAGGCTTTTGAGCCAGTTGCCGTCCACGCCCCGGTGGTACTCTTTCGTGATAAGGTGGGTAATCTGCTGCACGTCCTTGTCGAAGCCCATCTTCTTCTCCTCCGACACCAGAGCCACGCGGGGCTTGTAGCCCTGCCTTTCCGGGCTCCAGTGGTTGGGGTTGATGGAGAGTTCGCTCGCGGCCTTGATGTCCACGCCGCCGATGTCACGGACACGGAAATAGATCCGTGCCTGGTCGGTGATGTTGTTCTTGGCGGCGGTCTTCCGGATGAATGCGGTCACTTTCATATGTATGTCCTCCTTTCTGTCTTAGTCTATCATGTCCACAAGCCTGCGCTTCATGTCATCGTCTATCGTGCGGTAGCGGCTGAACGCCCTGCTGCCCTCCACATGCCCCGACATGGAGGCGATAAGGTTTGGGTCGGGCACCTGCCTGTATAGGTTGCCCACGAAGGTCTTGCGTGCCGTGTGGCTCGTGGCCACCTCGTACAAGGGTCTTTGCACGGTATTGTAGCCGTGCGTGTCGAGGATGGTGACCATCCTGTCTATGCCGCAACGCTTCAGCAGTTCCCGTATGCCGAGGTTGTAGGTGTGTATCTGCCTGAACGGGAACAGTCTGTCGGAATTGGCATCGTATCGTTCCAGTATCTTCAACGCCTTTTCGTGCAGCGGCACCCTGACGGTCTTCGCCTGACATTTCTTCGTCTTCTGCGGCATGTATTCCAGAAAACCGTCCTTGATATTGTCCCTTGTGAGACGGTAAAGGTCACCCACGCGACAGCCGACATAGCAGTGGAACACGAAGATGTCACGGATGACGGCCAGCTTCGGGTTGTCGCTCAGGTCTGCGTCATACAGGATGTTTCTTTCTTCGGAAGTGAGGAAAAACGGGTCGCCGTAGGTAGGCTCCTTGCAACCGTAGAGGGCATAGACCTCGTTGTCGGAATACTTCATCTTCTTGCACCAGTGCAGGAAAGTGCAGAAAAGGTTCATGATGTTGATGACGGTCGTACCGGAAAGCGGCCTCGGACGGTGGTTGATGAGTAGGCGGGGAGCATAGAAGTCGGGATATTCCTGCCGCAGCAGGTGTTCGTTCACCACATAATCCCGGAAAGCGTTCATCTGCTCCAACGTGACGGTCTCCACGAAGAGGGTGAAGTCCGCCTCGCCCAGTATCTCCCGGCGGTAGTCGTGGTAGCGGGTCATCTTGCGCTCGAAGCGGACGATATGCTCCTTTGTTCTCTCCGCACCGTCAAACTTCTCCAGATACTCGTGGACACGGGCGAGCAGGTTCGGGTGGTTGCGCTCGAAGGCACGGGCAGGGTACAGCACATCTTCAATGACCTGCCTCATCCACCTGCTGTCCGCCTTGTCCGAAAAGGTCTTCTCCGCCCGCTCTATGATGGCGGCGATCTGTTCCGGCAGCCGTTTCTGCTCGGCGGCAGGAACAGCCGTCGTGCGCCTGTAGCTGAGGGTGTCGGAATCCCAGTACTTGTCTTGCACTTCAAGCGGGGAAACAACCTTTATGTCCACATTCTTATCCCTGACCCTGAAACAGATGTTCGAGGCCCCGGGGGAAGACTTTTTCAGATAGACGGTAACTTTCATCTGCGTTGCTTTTTCGGTTATGCGGCAAAGGTATAATAAATTCCCGTAAATGTTCCCATATATCCCGAAGAAACTTGCAACGGATTAAGACAAATTAAAAAGTCATTCCCGAATCTGATACCACATAAAATACAGTATATCAATGATTATATTTGCAGATGTTTAGCTCTTTTTTTCATTTTGGGCTGTATCCGACTCCCCTAATATCATATATTGCAGTTCCACACTTTCTTTTTGCAAGAAACGGTCGTCCGGAGTCGGCGACGGACATAAAATCTGTATGGTTATGATGACTTTGCATGAAGCAATTGCAACGGTGTTGCAGGATGGTGCGAAATCGGCTCGGGAGATTGCGGACGAGATTAATCGCCGGGGGCTTTATCGGCGAAAGGACGGAAAGGAACTTCCCGCGTCTCAGGTGTCTGCGCGTGTAAGCCGTTATCGCACAAGATTTGATCGGAATAGCGGTCTGATTTCATTGAAATGAATACTGGAGCCATGAGCCGAAAGATATGGGGAGTCTTGGCCGGACTCGTGCTTTGCATCTCGTGCAATGGATATGATCCGGCGGAACACAGGTCTGAAATCGAGGATATCATTCGATTCAAGAAAGCAATGGTTTCATTGTGCGAGTCATATTCTTTCGATTCCGATCTGCTTGGTAATCTGGTCTTGCGTGTGGAACAACAGACGCAGTATGCAACCTATTGGAAGAAAATGGAATACGTGAGGCTGTTTTGCATCTGTCTCTTATACACATCTCCGAGCCCACGAGACACTGAGCGATCTC
>ENA-OYWO01000789-OYWO01000789.1-human-gut-metagenome-genome-assembly--contig:-NODE-789-length-17048-cov-5.232919_pt1 | contig 17048 bp, 21 predicted proteins | sample MGYA00244170_ERZ653397 | MGnify/ENA primary metagenome ERZ653397 (study PRJEB26926, sample SAMN06164906) | human gut metagenome | biome: ENVO:00009003; feature: ENVO:2100002; material: ENVO:00002003...
GTGTCTCGTGGGCTCGGAGATGTGTATAAGAGACAGCTGTCTGTGCGGCGCGGTGCTGCCAAAGGACGGCGCTGCCCGCGTTTCCCTGATTGACCTGCGCCCCACCGGGCAGGGGCTTGCATGGCTGGCAGACTGGCTGAACCAGCGGTACGACAAGGCAAGCTGCGTAGTCATCGACGGACGCAACGGCGTGGACGTGCTGGCAGAGCGCATCAAAGAGGTGTGGCGGGCAAAGAACGCCGTGATCCGCCCCGGTACCAAGGACGTAATCGCCGCCGTGGGCGGCTTTACCAACAGCATCAGCGAGCACAGCCTGACATGGTATCAGCCGCAGACCGTGCTGGACGAGAGCGCCCGCACCGCCATCAAGCGCCCCATCGGCGGCGGGTACGGCTTTGGCGGAGACAACAGCCTGCCGGTAGAAGCCTGTGCGCTGGCGCTGTGGGGCGTAAAGACCTGTAAACGCGACCCGACCCGCAAGATGCGCATCGGGTGAAAGGAGCACCATGACCACCACCTTTTCTTTTGGCACTGTGCCGGGCTTGACCGGGGAGGAACAGCGGCAGTTGACCGAGCTGACCGAGGCCTACAACTACCACCAGAGCCGCAACGCCACCAAGGACAAGTATTATGAGGGACACGTCACCTTGCAGGACGTGAACCTTGGCATTGCGCTGCCCAAGGGGCTGAGCAAGCTGGAGGTCGGCTGCAACTGGGGACAGAAAGCGGTGGACGCGCTGGCATCCCGCAGTATGTTCGATGGCTTTGTGAGCAACAGCGGCACGTTGGGCGGGCTGCAAAAGCTGGTGACCGACAACCGTCTGGTTTCCGCCTACGCCAAAGCCTGCCGAGATCAGCTGAAATACGGCTGCGTGTTCGCCACCCTGTCCGCAGATGCGGACATCGGCTGCCGCATCCGCTTCCACTCCCCTGCCACCGCCTCCGCGCTCTGGAACGGCGAGAAGGGGCGCATCGACTGCGGCTTTGTCATCATTGACACGGTACAGGACGAGCACCAAAAAGACAGCTGGCGGCCTGCGCTGGTCAACTTCTACACCGACACCGACGTCATCGTGCTGAGATCCAACGGCAGCAGCTGGGCGGCGGAGCGGAAGCCCCACCGGATGGGTCGTCCGCTGATGGAGCCGCTGATCTGGAACGCCACCAGCAACAAGCCCTTTGGCCGCAGCCGCCTGAAGCGTGCTATCCGCTCTCTTATCGATGACTATGTGCGCACCGTGGCTAACGCCACCATCGCGCTGGAGTTTGACACCACACCCCAGAAGTACATTCTCGGTGTGACCGATGAACAGTATGACGCCATTACCTCCGATAAATTCAAGCAGTATGTCGGCGCGCTCATCGCCGCCACCTCCAACCCGGAGACAGGCGAAAACCCAGTCTTTGGGCAGCTGGCGCAGGGCAACTTACAGCCCCATGTGGAGAAAATGCGGATGATCGCCACCCAGTTTGCGGCAGCCACCGGTCTGACCGTGATGGACGTGGGCGTGGTGAACGATGCAAACCCCACCAGCAGTGATGCCATTCTTGCCCAGAGCCAGACGCTGGTGCTGATGGCGCAGCAGCTGAACACCGGCAACGGCGATGCCCTGCACACCATCGCCTGTATGGCACAGGCCATTGCCAGGAACGTATCTCTGACCGAGCTGACCGAGGAGGAGCGCGGCGTGATGGCGCACTTCAAAAATCCTGCCATGCCCAGCGTGGCGGTGACTGCGGACGCTGCCATCAAGATTGCAACTGCCCGGCAGGAGTTCGCCAGCACCGACACCTTTCTGGAGATGATCGGCTTCGATCAGGCGGATATCCGGCGCATCCGGGCGCAGGAGCAGCGGGTGCGCGGGCAGGCGCTGCTGATGGAGATGGACGATGCAGATAACGACACGGACGTGGAATAATTACATTGCCCGGCTCTCCCGGCTGAACGAGGCTGCCGGGCAGAAGATGCGGGAGTACATCCGGCTGCACGGCACCGAAAACACCGAGGAGCTGATCTCCTACGCCTACGCAGTCATCACCCGGTACGGCGAGGGCAGCGCGGAGCTGGCCTGCCAGATGTACGACGCACTGGCCGAGGCCGAGGGGATGCTGCTGCCCGCAGCAGAGCCTGCCGCCACTGCCAGCTATGGCGAGGTAGCCCGCATGGTGCACGCCACCAAGGACCAGAACCCCGAGAACCTGCCCAGCGGCGTGAGCCGTCTGGTCAAGCGGGCGGGCGCAGACACCACCCTGCACAACGCGGTGCGGGACGGCGCACAGTGGGCGTGGGTGCCCCATGGGGACACCTGCCCCTTCTGCATCACGCTGGCCTCCCGGGGCTGGCAGACCGCCAGCCAAAAGCTGCTGAAGAATGGGCACGCGGAGCACATCCATTCCAACTGCGACTGTGAGTTTGCGGTGCGGTTCCATTCCGGCACAAGCGTGGCAGGCTACGACCCGGAAAAATACCTCAAGCAGTACCGGGATGCCGGCAGCGATGTGAACGCCATGCGCCGCATCGACTACGCCGCCCGGAAGGATGCCATCAACGCCCAGAAGCGGGCGGCGTATGCGGCGCAGGCATACCGCTATGATCTGGGTGCGGCAAGCAAGATTATTCTGACCCGCAGAGCGGAATCTGTTGAAATCTCCGTGAAGCAGGTCGAATCTTACAAAACGCCTGTTTTTGTTTCAGATAAGGCATCTATCAAGCCCAAGGCACTGCACAAGGCCAATCAGAACACAGAGCACTCGTTGACCAACTGGGGTGTAAGTATCAACCGCAAGCCAAAAATCGTGATTGTCAGTGACGATGAGTTGCGCGGCGCATTGGGTATCTATGACCCTTGTGAGAATATTGTTTACTACGCTGAAAGCATCGGCAAAAAAGCTGTTCAGGAAGCGTCTGGCGGTGCAGGTGCCATTGAAGCCCATGAAATGTGGCACATGAAGCAGGCAGAGGACTTCCGGCAGGCAGGCTGGACGATCACCCGCGAAAATCGTGGAGAGTATCTTGATGCTCTGTGTAAAAAATGCAAAGAACACATTGACAAACTCGGTGTAACGCGCAATAATGTAGGAGAAATCAGCAAATATGCCGCTGATATGTACTTAGTCGAGCGCTATGACGAAGTCGAAGCGGAGTTTATGTCGTTGAGGAGGCGAACGTGATTATGTGCACATTGGGCTATCCCCCGGAAATTCAAAAGCTGGTCGATACGTTCGACCCCTATCGCAAAGAGATCCTTTCAAAAAATTATTCTGGTATCCCTGATGACGCATTGAAGGCGTATAATAAATTCAAAAGCTGGGCATGGGAACAGGATCAGTAATTAAACCACGATGCACACGCACCGTGGTTTTTGTTTACCTATTTTTAGCACGATGCAGACTGCACCGTGCTTTTTTATGCCCATTTTGCCCGCATGAGGACGAAACGGGCACCATCGCAGCGGGCAGTGCGTACCCTGCCCACAACCGGACGCAGACGGAGAACTGCGTCACCAAACCGAGGTTTTACCAACAGAAAGGAGTTTCCACCATGAAACGCGAAGACGTAAAGAACAAGATCCCCGGCATTACCGAGGAGCAGCTGAACTGGCTCATGCAGGAGAACGGCAGCGACATCACCCGGGAGAAAAACGCAGCCGCAGCCTTGCAGACCCAGCTGGACAGCGCACAGGCACAGCTCAAGACCGCACAGGACGGCCTGAAGGCCTTTGACGGTGTGGACGTTGCCGGGCTGCAGGCGCAGGTGACCAAGCTGAAGGCGGATATGCAGGCGCAGGCCGATGGCTTTGCCTTTGACAGTGCCCTGAACACCGCCATCCTCGGCAAGAAGGGCCGCAGCGTGGATGCAGTGCGCGCTTTGCTGGATCTGGATGCCCTGAAGGGCTCTAAAGACCGCACCACCGACATCAACAAGGCGCTGGAGAATGCGGTCAAGGCGAACCCGTGGGCGTTCGGCGACACCCAGCCTGCCGGGTATCCCAACGTCCGGGATGGCGGTACTCCAAACCATATCCCCAGCCAGCCGGACGGCGTTCTGGCTGCCTTCAGCAAACTGAACCCGAATCTGAAAATCTGACCCGTGCAGCAGCACGGAGAAAGCGAGGTATTTTTATGGCACATGCAAATCAGGAGCGTTGGGCATCCTATGTGGACGTAAAGCTGCGTAACACGCTGGTGACCCGCGACAATCTCATCTTCAACAGCCGCTACGAGGGCGACCCCACTTCCGGCAAAGTCAAGATCCCGGTGCGCGACACCGAGGTGGCCGTCAAGGAGTACGACAAGGCCAACGGCGTTTCTGCCGACGTGGGCACCACCACCTATCTGGATTTGAACATTGACCACGACGAGGCGGTCAACGAGCTGATCGACGGCTACGATGCCGACAGCGTGCCCGATGACATCGTGGCAGAGCGTCTGGATAGTGCCGGTTACTCTCTGGCGCTGTCCATCGACAAGAAGTCCATCGATGCGCTGGAAAGCGCAGCCGGTGCCACCATCAGCGCCACCAAGACCGCCGCCACCGAGGCCAATGCCTACAAGCTGGCACTGGAAGCCAAGCGGGTGCTGGGCCGCAAGGGCGTACCCAACGAGGGCCGCTTCCTCATCGCGTCCCCGGAGTATCTGGAGGTGCTGATGCTGGACGAGCACTTCATCAAGCAGGGCGACCTGTCTCAGGAGATGGTGCAGCAGGGCGTTGTTGGCCGCATTGCGGGCTTCAACGTGTTTGAGAGCAACAACATGGACTACGAGTCCACCACCCGCGTCAGCAGCAAAAAGACCACCACCGAGTTCATCGCCGGTCACCCCAACTGGTGCCACCGCGTCATGGAGTGGCAGACCGCTGTGCACCTGCAGGATCTGTCCGGCTCCGGCAAGTACATCGGCGCATCCGCTGTGCAGGGCCGCAAGGTGTACGGCCTGAAGGTCTCCAAGCCCCAGACCCTGTACATCAAGCGCACCGAGACCGCCACCTGATGAGGTGCCGCCATGAGCTACGCAGAACTGCAGGACGTGGAGGCAGGCTTCCGCGTCCTGTCGGATGAGGAGCGCGGCCGCTGCACCGCCCTGCTGAGCGAGGCGGCGCTTATCATCGACACCTACAACGCCGATGCCGATGCTGACCGCAAGCGGCTGGTATCCTGCCGGATGGTGCGACGTCAGTTTGGCGAGGACGACAGCGGGGACGCTGTCACCTTCCCCATGGGCGCAACGCAGGGAACTGCCACGGCGCTGGGCTACAGCCAGAGCTGGACCATGAGCGGCGGCTCTACCGGCGAGCTGTATCTTTCCAAGCTGGAAAAGAAGCTGCTGGGCGTGGGCAGCAAGCTGGGCGCACACAGCCCGCTGGAGGACTTATGCTGAAGGGTATCGACATCATCCTGTATGAAAAGACCAAGACCGGCGAGGACGGCTTCCACGATCCCATCTACAAGGAAAGCCCCGTCACCGTGCACAACGTACTGGTGGGGCAGCCCACTGCCGAGGAGATCACCACCGAATTGCAGCTGACCGGGCGGCGCATCGCCTATACGCTGGCAATCCCAAAGGGCGATACCCACAACTGGGACAACGTCCGGGTGGCGTTTTTCGGGCAGACCTTCCGCACCTGCGGCGGGGCTGTGCAGGGTATCGAAGCCATGATCCCGCTGCGCTGGAACAAGAAAGTGCAGGTGGAACGCTATGAGTAAGGTGACCATCAAGCTGAACCGCAAGGGCGTGCGGCAGCTGCTGAAAAGCCCGGAGATGGAGAACGCCCTGACCGGCATTGCCTTTGCAGCGCAAAACCGCCTTGGCGAGGGGTACAAAGCCAGCTACTACAAAGCCGGCACCCGCGTTGTGGCCAAGGTGAGCGCCGAAAGCCCCGCCGCCCGCAAGGAGAACGCCGACACCAACTCTATCCTGAAGGCACTGAAGTGATATGATCGAAGAAATCATCCAGAACTATCTGCGTGAAAACGCTTTTCCCTGTTATCTGTCCGTGCCGGAGAAACCCTCCGGCAATTTTTGTGTGCTGGAAAAAACCGGCTCCAGCTACAAGGACGGCATCTTTACCGCTACGCTGGCGGTGCAGTCCTACGGCAGCAGCGACTATGCCGCTGCGCAGCTGAGCCACCGCGTGGTGCAGGCTATGCTGGACGCGGACACCCTGCCGGAGCTGGTCTCCTGCACGCTGAACACCGACTATAATTTCCCGGACACCACCCGCAAGCTGCCCCGGTATCAGGCGGTTTTCGAGGTAGTGCATTACTGACGAAAGGAGCATTTTTATGAATGCAAAAAATGTGACCGCAGCAAAGCCCAAGGTCGGCGGTGCCATCTGGTGCGCCCCGCTGGGCACGGCTCTGCCCAAGGATGCAAAGACCGAGCTTGACCCGGCGTTCAAGAGCCTTGGCTATATCTCCAAGGACGGTCTGACCAACGCAAACTCCCCCTCTAACGAAAATACCGCCGCATGGGGCGGCGATACCGTGCTGAGCCTGATGACCGAGCGCCCGGATACCTTCCAGTGCACGCTGATCGAGGCGCTGAACGAGGAAGTGCTGAAGACTGTATACGGTGACGACAACGTTACCGGCACGTTGGAGACCGGTATCACCGTCAAGGCCAGCGCCGATGATCTGCCCTTCTATGCCTACGTCGTGGAGATGGTGCTGAAGAACAATGTGAAAAAGCGCGTGGTCATCCCCTGCGGCACTGTAACCTCTGTGGGTGATATCACCTATGCAGACGGCACTGCTGTTGGTTACCAGACCACCATCACCGCGATTGCCGACACGGATGGCAAGACTCACTACGAGTATATGCAGAGTGCTGGCAAGTAAGGAGGACTATCATGATCACTGCAAAGACCGAATCCGGCTTTTCCATTGAGCTGGAAGAGAGCACGCTGGACAACATGGAGGTGCTGGACGCACTGTCTGATCTGGACGAGGGCAACCCGCTGGCCATGTCCCGGCTGGTCGTAAAGCTGCTGGGCAAGGACGGCAAAAAGCGCCTGTACGACCATCTGCGTACAGAGGACGGCCGCGTGCCTGCGTCTGCCGTTGAGAGCGCCATCATGGAGCTGTTCCAGTCCATCAACGCCGGAAAAAACTCTGCATCCTCGCCGAACTGATCGCAACGGACGAGGACGCACTGATCTGCGATTTTGTCCAGTATTACAACGTGCTGAACTGGCGTGCCCTGCCGGTGCGGCTGGCGGCCACTCTGGCCGCCGGTCTGCCGCCGGACAGCCGCAGCATGATGGTGCTGCATGGGCAGAAGCTGACCCTTGCACAGACCCTGCAGGCGGCTGAACTAGACACCCTGCAGGCCATCTGCTGGCGCATCGGACGGCTTGCGTATGCGGACGAGAAACCGCCCACATCCATTCTGAACACCCTGCTGGGCAGGACAGAAACAGAATCCGAGGACAGCCCGGTGCAATATTTTGACAGTCCCGAGGAATTTGAGGCGGCGATGCGCGCCGCAGAAGGAGGTGAACCAGATGGCAAACGGCATTGAACTGGCAAAGGCTTATGTCCAGATCGTGCCCTCTGCCGAGGGCATTCAGGGCAGCATCAGCCGCATTATGGGCGGCGAGGCGTCCTCTGCCGGTGAAAACGCCGGCACGCTGCTGGGCACAAAGCTGGTGGGCACCCTGAAAAAGGTGATCGCTGCTGCGGGCATCGGCAAGATGATCTCGGATTCCCTGAACCTTGGCGGCGCATTGCAGCAGAGCATCGGCGGCGTGGAGACCCTGTTCAAAGAGAGCGCTGATACTGTCAAGGCCTACGCTGCACAGGCGTACCGGACGGTGGGTCTGTCCGCCAACGACTACATGGAGCAGACCACCAGCTTTGCCGCCAGTCTGCTGTCCAGCGTGAGCAAGGACACCAACGCCGCTGCACAGCTGGCGAACATGGCCATGGTGGACATGGCCGACAACGCCAACAAGATGGGCACTGACATGGCCTCCATTCAGAACGCCTATCAGGGCTTTGCCAAGCAGAACTATACCATGCTGGACAACCTCAAGCTAGGCTACGGCGGCACGCAGGCAGAGATGCAGCGGCTGCTGACCGATGCAGAGAAACTTTCCGGCGTGCATTACGAGCTGGGAAATCTGGCGGATATGTACAGCGCCATCCACGTTATCCAGACCGAGATGGACATCACCGGCACTACGGCAAAGGAAGCTGCCATCACCCTCACCGGCAGCTTTGCAGCCATGAAGGCGGCGACGCAGAACGTGCTGGGAGACTGGAGCACCGGCGCAGACCTTACCGCGCCCATGCAGGCGCTGGCAGATACCGCCCGCACCTTTTTGCAGGGCAACCTGCTGCCCATGATCGGCAACGTGCTGGCGGGCATCCCGCAGCTGGTGTACGGCCTTGTACCGGAGGTGCTCCAGACCGGCACGGAGCTGGTCAGCAGTTTGGCGGCGGGCTTTGCGCAGGGTATCCCGGCGTTTCTGTCCACTGCCCTGCCGCAGCTGCTCTCCTTTACCGAGGAGCTGCGCGCCAACGCGGGGCAGTTTGTGGATGCGGGGCTTAACTGCATCACCCAGCTGCTCAACGGCCTGATTGCCGGTCTGCCGCAGCTGATCTCCTATGTGCCGGATATCATCATCAACATTGCGGGCATCATCAACGACAATATGCCCAAGATCCTTGCGCAGGGTGTTTCCATCATCGTGCATCTGATCGCGGGCATCATACAGGCCGTGCCTTCCCTGCTGGCCAACTGGAAGAAGATCCTGCAGGCGGTGCTGTCGGTGATCTCTGCCATCAACTGGCTGAACATCGGCAAGAACATCCTCACCAGCGTGGCGAACGGCGTAAAGAGCATGGGTTCCAGTATGCTGACAGCCTTCAAGGGCGGCTTTTCCAGCGCACTGAGCTGGATCAAGAGCCTTCCCTCGCAGGCTGTGAAGTGGGGCAAAAACCTGATACAGAGCTTTATCAAGGGATTGACCGGCAAGGGCAATATGGTGAGCAATGCCGCCACCGCTGTCACTGCCGGTATTTCTTTGGCCGAGACCGCCAGCGGCAAGCAGGATAATTGGGCTGCCAGCTGGGCAAGTTCCAACACAAGCCTTGGCAGCAGCGCCCAGACTATGGCGGAGATCGCCATCCCGGCCTATACCAAGTCCGGGGATGCTGCCGTGGCTTCGGCCTCCAAAGCCGCTGCGGCAGCGTCCAAGACCGCCACAGCGGCCTCTGTGGTCAGCTCCTACGCCGATACCGTCACGGAGGTGCTGGGCAAGATCACCCGCACCACCCAGACCACCGACGAGGTGCTCTCCAACGGCCAGAAGCAGCAGAAGCAGACCATCACCGAGACCAGCCGTCAGCTGGTGAACGGTGTGCTGAAGGCCATCAAGACTGTTACCACCATCGGCGCAAACGGCAAAAAGACCGTGCAGCAGACCATGGAAACGGTGCGGGAGCTTGCCTCCTCTGTCACCTCTACCAATGAGGCGCTGGTGGATGGCATCCGCGCCACCATTCAGACCGTGACCGAGACCCTGACCGACGGCACCGAGAGCCAGAAACAGACCATCACCAAGACCTACACCGCCATCATCGACGGTGCGCTGCGCACGGTGAAGGAGGTAAAGACCATCGCCGCCGACGGCACCGAGCAGGTGGCAAAAACGCTGGAGGAAGCCTCCTCCAAGAACTTCTCCGGCCTTGTGCAGGGCTGGAAGAAGGAGGCCGACAAGGGCGTGCTGGGCACCTTCAACACGCTGATCTCTGCCGTAAAAAGCAAGGACTGGAAGTCCATCGGCCAGTGGGTGCTGTCCACACTGTACAACGGCCTTGCACCGGAAAGCCAGAAGTTCATTGATGACTTCGGGCAGAACCTCATCCAGCAGCTGAACAAGGCGCTGGGTGATAAGATCAGCAGCATTTCGCAGAAGGCGTGGGATATCGGCAGCAGCATCGCTGACGGTATTGCCAAGGGTCTGGGCAATGCACTGGGCAAGGACGGCGGGGTACAGGATATCCTGAACGGACTTAACATCAACGTTTCCGACGTCGGCAGCAAGATCATGGGTGTGTTGGGCACCATCGGCACGAGCATGGGCACTTTTGCAACCGAAGCTGGTGCCAAAATTGCAGGCCTTGCCGGGAGCATGGGCAGTCTGGGCACGATCGCAGAGGGCGTAGGCGGACTGATTGCAAAGGTTGGCAGCCTGATCATCTCGAACCCGGAAGTTGCCGCGATCATCGCCATTGTGGCGGGTGTGGTGGCGCTGGGCGTTGCGCTGTTTGCAAAGTTCGGCAAGAGCAAAGAGACCACCAGCACGCAGAAGGCGCACTCCTACAAGGACATTCAGGACGCATACTGGTACGGTAACGAGCGTGCCTTTGCGGGCTACGATTACCGCACCGATCCCTATGTCATGAACCCGGACAACAACGCCATGCTGGCCTATCAGGCCAAAATGCAGGCGCAGATGGAGCGGCTCTACGGTGTAGTGGAGAAATATCTGCCGGAAGCCGGAAACAGCGTGATCGCGCTGGACGGTGAACAGGTGGGACGCATCATCACCCCCAGCGTAAACAGAAGCCTGGGAGACCTTACGGTGCTGAGCGAACGAGGAAACTGATATGTACGAGATCTACGCATACCCCTACGGCAACCCGGACGCAAAGCTGCTGCTCTATCGTCCCAACGACCCGCAGGCACTGGTGCTGTCCCCCAAGCTGACCCGTGAGGTCAGCAAGGGCGGCAGCCTTGTTTTTACCATGACACGGGATCATGCACAGTACGATATGCTGCAAAAACTGAGCACGGTGGTACAGGTGCGGCGGGATGGCAAAGAGATCTGGCGCGGACGGGTGCTGAAGCACGAGGCCGATTTTTACAACCGGCGGGTGGTGTACTGCGAGGGCGCACTGAGTTACTTCAACGATTCTTCCATCACCCCCTTCAACTACAAGGGCACGCTGCGCCAGTTTTTGCAGCACCTGATCGACGCACATAACGATCAGGTCAAAAGCAAGATGAAATGCTTCCAGCTTGGCACCGTGACGGCGGCGCTGGGCAACCTTGTGGTGCAGTTCGGCGATGCCGACCAGTACGGCGTTGGCGAGGACTACGGTAAAGTGTGGGACATTCTGGACAAGCTGGTGCTCAAAGTGTTCGGCGGGTATTTTTATTGCAGCTTTGATGCTGCCACCGGGCTGAACGTTCTGAACTACTGTGATCAGGCAGTGGAAGCCAAGCGGCAGACCGCCCAGAAAATCGAGTACGGACGCAATCTGCTCAACCTGAGCGAAACCACCGACGCCACCGACCTTTATACCCGCATCTACCCTATCGGTAACAAGCACACGGTGGACACCTCCAAGTGGTACTACAAGCTTATGTGGTGGCGGGACACCTCCAAGGATAAGCACGAGGAGCGCTGGGGCATCATGGAAACAGATGCCGCTACTGTTGCGCAGTATCTGCCTGCATCGGGCTACTCCTACAACTTGGAAGAGGGCTGGATCCAGAACGATGCAGCCGTGCAGAAGTTCGGCATCATTACCCGCATTGTAGAGCTGGACACCGACAGCGCCAACGACACCTTTGCAGCCGGTGTGCAGGCATTGCAGCAGAACTACGCCATGAAGACCAGCTACGTCATCCGGGCAGTGGATCTTGTGGATGCAGGCTACGACACCGACCGGCTTGATTTTTCCATGTACTCCCACATCGTCAGCACACCGCACAGTGTGGATGCCGTGATGCTCTGCACAAAACTAGTGGAGCCACTGGAAAAGCCTGCGCAGAAAGAGTTCACCTTCGGCATGACCCGCCGCACCCTGACTGACCGGCAGGTGGCCAACATGGGCACGACCAATCTGCTGCAGGAAAGCGCCTATACTTCCGAGAAATACCATCAGGATATGCTGAAGCGCTTGTTTGCCTACAAAAGCAGCACAGACAGTAAGCTATCGGATATCTCCAAGGGGCTTTCGAATGCTGTCGTGAAGATGGGAGATCTGCAGAACCAGATCGATGATAACATCACCAGCTGGTTCTATGCCGGCACGCCCACCGCTGCAAACGAGCCTGCAAAAAACTGGACGACCGACACCGCCAAAAAGCAGCACATCGGCGATCTGTATTACGACAAGCTCACCGGTCTGGGCTACCGCTGGGTGCTGGATGGAAGCACCTACAGCTGGACCGTCATCCGGGACACGGGCGTTGCCAAGGCTCTGGCAGACGCTGCTGCGGCGCAAGCCACCGCAGACGGCAAGGTGCGCTGCTTTTGCGTAACACCCGCCCCGCCCTATGATGTAGGCGACATTTGGATGCAGGGCGACAGCGGTGATATCCTGCGCTGCCAGACCGCCCGCCAGTCCGGCAGCTATCAGGCTTCTGACTGGGTGAAAGCGTCTAAGTATACCGATGACACCGCCGCAAATCAGGCAAAGCAAGATGCAGCCGAAGCTGCCAAAACTGCCACGAACTTTCTGGAGTTCACCCCGCAGAACGGTCTCATCGTCCGGCATGATTCTCTGCCCGGCAAACGAGTACAGATCCTGAACGATGGCATCCGGGTCATGGATGGCAGCAGCATGGTCAATATCCAGTCCAACGCCATCTCCATCACGGACGGTGCAGGCAGCTGCTCTATCAGCAGCGGAAACATCACTTTTAATGGCATCCGTAACAAGCAGGAGCTCTGGTATAACAGCGAGCTGACCTTTGCCGCTCAAACTATCAGACCGAGCGGGCTGTCTAACTACTCGGCGCTACTGATCCTGTTCCGCAGCCAAAAAGGCGGGACGTGGTTCGCTGGAGGCGGCAACGCAGGACTGGTCTCTGTGATCGTACCCGTGAACGGCGTTGAAATGAGCATGGTGTACCCATGGAATACCGTGCACAAACGCAGCGTGACCGTATACGCCGACCGTATCGTGTTCGGCAGTGGATATGAAAGAACCTCTAGTTATACAGGCACAACTGTTTTGGGTATCTGGTCTTTTAATCTCCAAAATCCGGGCGGTGACGGCTGGTCAGAAGATGCCGGTATGTGCGTACCGTTCAAAATTTATGGGTTTATGTAATGAAAAAAGAAGGATTTAAGTATCTGGCAAAGGTTTGCTCTGATGGAAGACTGTACAATGGCGCATGGTACCATATCAGCTTTTTGCCCGTACCTGAGCCCAACGAGGCTGTTTTTGACGAATTTCCCGAGACTGGAAACGGCACGAGCTGCAGCGACTATGTATGGGACGGCAAAAAACTAATCTACAGCCCGCCTGAGTCTCCCGCCGCTCCAGTACCTGCAGTGCAGATCGCTGATGACGGAACCGAGGTGACCTACACATGAGAGACTATGCCGCACTGGAAGCGCTTGCTGCCAAAAGCCCCCGCCTGAACGATATGCGTATCACAACGCCAAAGGGCACGCTCTCCATGCGGTCGGACTTTGGGTTGTGGCTCAAGCGCGACTCTCCACAGATCGGCAAACCGGAAACCGATTCTATGCTCGTTGAGGTGCCCGGCGCGGATTTTCTGCTGGATCTGACCCGCGCCGTAGACGGCAGCGTACACCACAAAAAGCGGAATATCTCGATGGAGTTTGTCTGCGACCGACCCAAAGCACAGTGGGCGTCTATCCGTGCGCAGCTGGAAGCGCTGCTGCAAGGGCAATGGCTGCACTTCTATTTTGTTCGGGACGGTGAGGTCTGGGCTGGGCAGCTGGACGTGGAGATGACCCCCGGCGAGAACAAGGCTGCCGTGAAGATCACCGCAACCTGTAACCCATGGCCGAAAGACCGCATTCCAGATCAGCCAGACCCTCCGCAGCCGGATCCACCGACGGACACGGCTTCTGCTGTGCTGGGACAGGCAGTCCTTGGAAAAATGATCTTAGGGAGGAACAAATGAGCTACGTAAAACAGAATTTTGTGGACGGCCAGACCCTGACGGCTGCCCAGCTGAACCACATGGAGGATGGCATTACAGCCGCCGCCACAGGCGACAAGGGAGACCCGGGCGAGGGCTTTACTGGCAGCGCAAGAGCGCTGCTGCTGACCCTGTTTGAAAACGCGGCCTACAAGACCGGCGATGCACAGTCTGCCCTGAATGCCCTGCGCGCAGAGTGGGGCGGCAGTGCACAGGACATTCCGGTGCAGAGCGTGAGCTTGAGCGCCGCGATCCTGAACCTGAGCGAGGGCGAGAGCCAGACCCTGACCGCCATGGTGCTGCCCGCGAACGCTGCCAACAAATTGGTGTGGTGGAGCGTTTCGCCCGCCGGCCTTGCTACGGTGGCAGGCGGCACGGTGACTGCCGTGAAGGCCGGCATCTGCACGGTGACAGCTACGGCAGGCGGCAAGAGCGCCAGCTGCACGGTGAATATTGCGCAGGCGGAGACAGCACAGCTGATCTACACCCTGCCCGCCGAAACGGAGCTGACCAGCGGCTTTGACACCGGTCTGAAGCTGCTGGAGCACGCTTCCACCGAGTCGCCGCAGTACACCATTCTGGTGGACGCAAAGGCGGGGGATAACTTTGATGCAAGCACATGGCCAGCCCTCCTGCACTGCCTGACCGAGACCGGCAGCACCGCCAACCTGCCCGGCTTTAACTCCACCAGCAGTCCGCTGAATAATAAGACGGAGTTCGCCTACTACAACTACGGCGGCGTTACCCTGTCGGACAGCATCGAGCACCTCAAGACCCGCACGCGGTATGTGGTGCAGCTTGACGGTAAAAAGTACCGCGGCGGCAGCACCTACTGCCCGATGACTGAATGGCTGACCTGCAACGGCACGATCACCGATGTGCCCCAGACCTTCCTGATCGGTGCGGCACAGAGCGCGGACGGCAGCAAAAAGCAGCAGTTCTGGCCGGGCACACTGTATCAGTGCAAGGTGTACAAGGGCCTGCTGAGTGATAACCGGATAAAAGCATATATCAATAAGGGGTGGTAAGATGGAGATATACGACATCAACGGTCAGATCATCGACCCGCTGGCAGGAAAAACACTGTACGTTGCAGGCGACAGCATCGCCTATGGCAAGGGCAGCGCGGGCGGCTACGGCAAGTGCATTGCAGACCGGTACGGAATGCAGCTGATCAACGAAGCGGTGGACGGTGCAACGCTGGCGACACTGGTCCCTGACAATGTGAACGGCGGTTACCGCACCAGCATCGGCATGACCGTGAAAAGCTCTACGGAGCTGGAAAAGGCAGACTACATCCTGCTGGAGGGCGGCGTGAATGATGCATGGAACAATGCCAAGCTAGGCGCGCTGAACGGAAGCTTTGATCCGGCGTTCTATTCGGGGGACACGATCGGTACGCTGGAAGCGATGCTGGACTATCTGGCCAAAAAACGCAGTGATAAGCGTGTGGCCTATGTGTTCCCGCACGGCGGACTGTTTGCCAGCAGCGAAAACTGGTACAAGACCTACAAGCCCGCGATCCTTGCGGCGCTTAAAAAGTGGGGTGTGCCCTATGTGGATATTGAGGAATGCGCCCCGCCCATGGGTGCCCACGGCGTCAGCGAGCTGAGCGACAAGTACACGCTTGATGGCACACACCCCAACAAGGCCGGCTACGAGCGGTTTTACATGGAGCCCATCGCAGCGCTGCTGAAACGGCTGTAAGGAAAGGAAGTGGAGAGATGATCCGACAATATAGTCTTGCCAAGGACGGGGCAAAGCTGCTGGCACCGGACTTCCGCGTGCGGGAGTTTCGCTGCAAGGATGGTTCTGACGAGATCCTTGTGGACGAGGCGCTGGTGCTGCTGCTCCAGTGTATCCGGGAGCATTTCGGCAAGGCAGTGACCATTACCAGCGGCTACCGCACCCCCGCACACAACGCCAAGTTGGGCGGCTCCAAGAGCAGCCAGCACCTGCTTGGCCGCGCTGCGGACATTCAGGTGGCGAGCACCAGCGTGGAGGACGTGGCAGCATACGCGGAAAGCCTGCTGCACAACTGGGGCGGCGTTGGCCGCTATCCCGTCAAGGCAGGCCGGGCAAAGGGCTGGGTGCACGTTGACACCCGCCCGAACAAAAGCCGGTGGACGATGTGAGGAGGCGAGCCGTGAAAGACTATGTATGTTTTGCCATCGGCGCGATCGGCAGCATGATCGCCAGCCTTTTCGGCGGCTGGGACGCATCTCTGCAAACGCTGGTCATTTTTATGGCCATCGACTACATCACCGGTCTGATCGTGGCGGGCGTTTTCCACGCAAGCCCCAAGACCGAGACCGGCACACTGGAAAGCCGCGCAGGCTGGAAGGGGCTGATCCGCAAGGGAGAGACCCTGCTGATCGTACTGGTTGCCTGCCGTCTGGATGCCGTGATGGGCTCCAACTTCGTGCGGGACGCTGCCGTTATCGCGTTCGTGGCCAACGAAACCATCTCCATCATCGAAAACGCGGGCTTGATGGGGCTGCCGATCCCGGCGGTCATTATCAAGGCCGTGGATATCCTCAAGCAAAAAGCAGAAAGCTCCACAGAGCAGAAAGGATCTAACCATGTCTAAGTATCACATCTCTACCGCAACCATCGCCCGCACCGCTGTCCTGCTGCTGGCACTGACCAATCAGGTGTTGAGCGCTCTGGGCAAGCCCGTGCTGCCTATCGAGAGCGCCACCGTGGAGCAGTTGGTCACGGCGGGCATTACCACCGTGGCCGCGTTGATCTCGTGGTGGAAGAATAACTCTTTCACCCCGGCGGCCATTGCTGCGGATCAGTATCTGGAACGGCAGCGGAAAAACGTATACTAATGTTTTCGTGACGTTGCGAAAACATAACCATTTTCGTTGCGCCACGAAAATGGTTACATAGCAAAGCCCCGGGGAACCTTAATGGATCCCCGGGGCTTTTTGTTATTTGTCGCACCAGCTGCCAGATGCAGAGAAAACAGGGTGCATCAGAGGGTGCAACTGTCACAGGCTTTTACAGTCTGTGGCGTTTTAGATTTTTCTGACAAAAGGAAAATCCCCCGCAGTTTTCACGAAACTACGAGGGATTTTCTTGGCGGAGTAGGAGGGATTTGAACCCTCGCGCCGTTGTTTAGACGACCT
>ENA-OYWO01000842-OYWO01000842.1-human-gut-metagenome-genome-assembly--contig:-NODE-842-length-16341-cov-5.217303_pt1 | contig 16341 bp, 7 predicted proteins | sample MGYA00244170_ERZ653397 | MGnify/ENA primary metagenome ERZ653397 (study PRJEB26926, sample SAMN06164906) | human gut metagenome | biome: ENVO:00009003; feature: ENVO:2100002; material: ENVO:00002003...
ATCTAATACTATGAAAAACACAGTGCAAAGATACGGACTTCTGGGATATCTGCAAATAAAACAAATAAAAAAGAGTGTTTTATAACATGTTTTAGTAAAAGTGTTGTTTTTGTTAAGGCTTACTAAGGATTTGAGTCCCCCCAGTACTTGTTTTCTAAAAAAGAATTATCTTTGCATGGCTGCGAAAATAGCTGCACTTTTGCATATTAATAAATTTATAAAGAACAACTACTGTGAGCGAAGAAGATATTGTCCTTACCCCGATGATGAAACAGTTCTTGGACCTGAAAGCCAAGCATCCTGATGCCGTTATGCTGTTTCGTTGCGGCGACTTCTATGAAACTTATTCTACTGATGCTGTTGTTGCAGCTGAAATCCTGGGAATTACCCTGACTAAGCGTGCCAATGGTAAAGGAAAGACTGTTGAAATGGCGGGATTCCCTCATCATGCACTGGATACGTATCTGCCTAAACTGGTACGTGCCGGGAAACGTGTAGCCATCTGTGACCAGTTGGAAGACCCGAAGATGACCAAGAAACTGGTGAAGCGGGGTATTACGGAACTGGTAACTCCCGGTGTTTCCATCAATGATAATATACTGAATTACCGGGAGAATAACTTCTTGGCTGCCGTACATTTTGGTAAGGGAACGTGCGGTGTGGCATTTCTCGATATATCTACGGGTGAGTTTCTTACAGCAGAAGGGCCTTTCGACTATGTAGACAAGCTATTGAATAACTTCGCGCCCAAAGAAGTACTTTTTGAACGTGGTAAGCGGGGGATGTTCGAGGGAAATTTCGGAAGTAAGTTCTTTACTTTCGAACTGGACGACTGGGTATTTACAGAGACTACCGCCCGGGAGAAACTTCTGAAGCATTTTGAAACGAAGAATCTGAAAGGTTTTGGTGTAGAACATCTCAAGAATGGTATCATCGCTTCGGGAGCCATCCTGCAATATCTCATCATGACGCAGCATACCCAAATCGGGCATATCACTTCTTTGGCACGTATTGAAGAAGATAAATACGTCCGTCTGGATAAGTTCACGGTCCGTAGCCTTGAGTTGATAGGCAGCATGAATGATGGAGGCAGCAGCTTGCTGAACGTGATTGATAAGACTATCAGTCCGATGGGTGCCCGTTTGCTGAAGCGCTGGTTGGTGTTTCCGTTGAAAGATGTACTGCCTATCAATGAACGCTTGAATGTAGTGGAATATTTCTTCCGTCAGCCGGATTTCAAAGAACTGATCGAAGAACAGTTGCATTTGATAGGCGATCTGGAACGTATCATCTCTAAAGTGGCTGTAGGACGTGTTTCTCCTCGTGAAGTAGTTGCATTAAAGGTGGCTTTGCAGGCTATTGAGCCTATTAAGGAAGCTTGTATGGAGGCGGATAATGCCAGTCTGAACCGTATCGGTGAACAACTGAATATCTGTAAGTCCATTCGCGACCGCATTGAAAAAGAGATTAATAATGATCCTCCGTTGCTGATAAACAAAGGTGGTGTTATGAAGTCGGGCGTCAATGCCGAATTGGATGAATTACGCCAGATAGCTTATTCCGGTAAAGATTATCTGCTACAGATACAGCAACGGGAAAGTGAGCTGACTGAAATTCCCAGCCTGAAAATCGGTTACAACAATGTATTCGGTTACTATATTGAAGTGCGCAATACACATAAGGATAAGGTACCACAGGAGTGGATACGTAAACAGACCTTGGCCAATGCCGAACGTTACATTACACAAGAACTGAAAGAGTACGAAGAGAAAATTCTCGGCGCCGAAGATAAGATATTGATACTGGAAACCCAGCTCTACATGGAATTGGTGCAGGCTCTAAGTGAGTTTATTCCTGCCATTCAGGTGAATGCAAACCAGATCGCGCGTCTGGACTGTTTGCTGTCTTTTGCCAATGTGGCACGTGAGAATAACTATATACGTCCTGTCATCGAAGACAACGATGTACTGGATATCCGCCAGGGACGACATCCGGTTATCGAGAAGCAACTTCCCATAGGAGAGAAGTACATTGCCAATGATGTGGTGCTGGATAGCAGCTCACAACAGATCATCATCATTACCGGTCCGAACATGGCGGGTAAGTCTGCATTGCTGAGACAGACGGCGTTGATAACGCTACTGGCACAGATTGGCAGCTTCGTACCTGCCGAGAGTGCACATATTGGTTTGGTGGATAAGATATTTACCCGTGTAGGTGCCAGTGATAATATCTCTGTCGGAGAGTCTACTTTCATGGTGGAAATGAACGAGGCGGCTGATATTTTGAATAACCTTTCTTCGCGCAGTCTGGTGCTTTTTGACGAGTTGGGACGAGGTACATCTACGTACGACGGTATTTCTATTGCCTGGGCAATTGTAGAGCATATCCATGAACACCCTAAAGCAAAGGCACGTACGTTGTTTGCTACGCACTATCACGAGTTGAACGAGATGGAGAAAAGCTTCAAGCGTATCAAGAACTACAATGTTTCCGTTAAGGAGGTGGATAATAAGGTCATTTTCCTGCGTAAACTGGAACGTGGCGGTAGTGAACACTCCTTTGGTATCCATGTGGCAAAGATGGCGGGTATGCCGAAAAGTATCGTAAAACGTGCGAATGACATTCTGAAACAGCTTGAGGCGGACAATCGTCAGCAAGGTATTGCAAGTAAGCCGATGGCGGAAGTAGGAGAGACGCGTGGCGGCATGCAGCTTAGCTTTTTCCAGTTGGAAGATCCTGTGCTCTGCCAGATACGTGACGAGATTTTAAATCTGGATGTGAATAATCTGACCCCGCTGGAGGCATTGAATAAATTGAATGATATTAAGAGGATTGTAAAAGGGAAGTAAAACCCAAAATAAAATAATGAAAGGAAATCTTAGCCTTATTCCGCCAGTTTGAAGAGGCCGCTTCCGAATATGAAGATGTAGAATGCTGGAGTGCAAGAGAATTGCAGATATTATTAGGCTATTCTAAGTGGGAGAACTTCATCAAGGTGATTGATAAAGCTAAGGAAGCTTGTGAACATGCCTCAGAACATGTTCTCGATCATTTTCCTGACGTCAGGAAAACGATCGCAATGCCTAAAGGAGCCGAAAAAGCTATTGATGACATGATGCTTACCCGCTATGCCTGTTATCTGATTGCACAAAATGGTGATAGCCGTAAAGAACAGATCTCTTTTGCGCAGAATTATTTTGCGGTGCAAACCCGGAAAGCGGAATTGATAGAACAGCGTTTACTTGAGTATGAACGTGTAAAAGCTCGTGAAAAGCTTGGACAGACTGAAAAGCAGTTATCAGGTGTTATTTATGAAAGAGGGGTAGATAGTAAAGGATTTGCCCTTATACGTTCTAAAGGTGACCAAGCGTTGTTCCGTTTGAGTACACAACAATTAAAACGTAAAATGGGAGTTCCCGATAGTCGTCCTGTAGCTGATTTTCTTCCTACTATCAGTATTAAAGCAAAAGATTTGGCTGCTGAAATGACAAGTGTAAATATACAGACTAAAGATTTAAGAGGGATTAATCCGATTGGTCAGGAGCATGTAGATAATAATACTGCTGTTAGAAATATGCTGTTACAGAGAGGGATTGTTCCTGAAAGTCTTCCTCCTGCTGAAGATGTGAAAAAAGTACAGAGGAAACTGGACAGTACGGAAAAGAAAGTATTGAAGGAAACCAAAAGGAAATAATCTATGGATTTATATGTTGAGGTTGTAACCTTTGTTACAACCTCATTTTTTTTCTTTTAGTCTGTCAATTCCTTCTTCACACTATCCTTCTGCTGTTCCCTATATTGGCGTGGTGGCATACCGAAACGCTGGGAGAATAACTTATAGAACGTTCCGCGGTTATTGAAACCTGTCTTGTCCATAATTTCCTCAATGGTATAGTTCTTTGTCAGCAACAGTCGCTCGGCCATTGTGAGGCGATATTCTTTGATGATATCAGCAGGAGATTTGTCCGTTATAGGCTTTAATTTACGGTAGAACTGACGGGTGCTATAGCCCAGGTCACTGCTCAATAGTTCAACGGATAAGTCAGGGTTTGTGATATTCTTTTCTATGGTTTCTATCACCTTATCCAGGAATTCCTGATCTTCTTTGTGGATACAGTTCCCGTTTTCCACTTTGAATGAACTGAATATGGAACTATAATATTCTTTCAGGTCCGATTCTCTTTTAATCAATCGGTAGACTACTTTCTCTAAGTATTTTACATTGAAAGGTTTCGTCACATACACTTCTGCACCAGCCTCAATGCCTTTCACCTGATCGTCTTCGTGATGAAGGGCAGACAGTAGAATGAGTGGAATATGGCTCCATAACTTGTTTTGCTTGATTTTCTGGGCAAAGGAAAGCCCGTCTATTTCAGGCATCATCACATCTGAAATAATCAGATCCGGCTGCTTCAGTTCCAGGCTGGCCAGAGCTTCTGCAGCGTTATTGAAAGATAATACATTGTATTTATCTACAAATATTTCCGAGACGAACCATAACATAGAAGGATCGTCGTCAATGATCATAACCGTGTGCTTGGAAGTGTCGAAATTAACAGCGGTCTGTTCCAGTTCCATGGGCTCCGTATTTGTATTCAGAGGTCCTGTTTCATACACTTTTTGGGGCGTTTCTGCTTCCTGTGCAGTGGGCGATAGTTCCGGTAAAGTGACTGTAAATGTTGTTATCTCATTCTGAATACTGCTGACATTGATTTCACCGTTCAGCAGAGTAACCATATTCTTACAAATAGCCAGTCCCAGCCCATTCCGTGAATTCTTGCCATTCATTTCAAAAGAATCCAATATCTTATAGCGATCGAATATCTTTGCAAGATTCTCTTTCGCTATCCCCTTTCCTGAGTTGGATATATTAAGGGTTAGAAGCTGGTTTTCTACTTTCAGGCCGATGGTGATATTCCCTTCTTCCGGAGTATATTTGAAGGCATTTGAGATCAGGTTATTGACGATCTTACTGAAACAACTGATATCCGTGTTCCATTCAATGTCCGGTTCAATATCCAACTGATAGTTCAGATTTTTATTTTCAGCCAATTCACAGAAGGATTCCGCTATGTTCCGGAGTTTGTCCGATACGGATAATCTTTGGATAGAAAGTACCTTATGACCGGTTTCCAGTCTGCGGAATTCCAGCAGCTCCAGAATCAAACCATTCAGTTTCTCTGCATTCTGCTGTATCATCTTTCCGTATTTGCGGATGTACGAATCTGATTGAGGATAGGCAAGTATCTTTTCGCACGGACCGTAAATCAGCGTCAGCGGCGTACAGAATTCATGAGTGATGTTGGTAAAGAAGCGCAGCTTAGACTCATATACTTCTTCTTTCTTTTCCCGGTTCAATTTCTCAATCATACGGTGTTGCTTCCGGCGGTATTGATGAACTATCCTGTAAACAGCAAGAATGCAGAACAAAGCGATTAATATGAAATAGAGAATATATGCCCAATTACTTAAATACCAGGGAGGGGCAATCTGAATCAGAAGTGTCTGCGGTTCGCACTCTTTTCCATTCATGTTATTCTTGTATTTCACTAACAGGGTATATTGTCCGGGTGCAAGATTGGAGAAGATAGCGCTGGCCGATGTTCCACTTTCTATCCACTGGCTGCTTACTTCGTCCAATTTGTAAGAATAAGAGTAATTGTTTCCATTTATATAATCTATTGCCATAAAATCGATACAGAAGAAGTTCTGGCTATAATCCAGCTGAAGTATCTTCTTTCCTTTCTTGTCGTGGAGGAAATCATGAATATTGTATTCTTTTCCGAAGATGGATAATCCCTTCAGACTTATCTGAGGCATATAATCTGCCATAATATAAGCGTTAGACTTGACGGTAACAAATCCGTTTGTCCCTCCGAAGAACAAAGTTTCGGTTCGTAAGTCTTTATAGAAAGCTCCATCACTGAATTCAGTGACTTCCAGTCCGTTTTCCCGGTTGTAAGTCTGTCCGGTATTGGTTTTAGGGTTGAACCTTACCAGTCCTTGATTCGTACTGATCCAAAGGTTATTTTGTTGGTCTTCCAAAATGCCATGTACTGTGTTGTTTGAGAAAAGGTCAGCCCTGTCATGATAATGTGAGTAATCTTCATTGAAGTGAAGTAGTCCGGAACTGGTTCCCAGCCAATATCCTTTCTTATTTTTATAAATGGCGAAAATATCATTGGCCGTCTGACTGTTCACTACATTATCAAACCTGTATGGAGTTAGCTTTTCGGTTTCGACATTCAGTCGGTAGGCTCCATAGCCACGATTACCGAACCAAAGGATAGAATCATTCTCCTGGAAGGAGGTAAAGAAATAATTGGAAGCCATACGCCCGTCATCCAGAACAATTCTGGTAGCCGATTTTACGGAAGGAGAACTACCGGCTTTATCCAAAATAACTTTTACGATACCTTCACCTACAGTGGATACCCATAAAGTGGTATCATTTAATTCGTTGATGGAGTGTACATATTTCACCTTCTTTCCATCGGCTATCACTGTAAACGCTTTCAGCTGTTTATTTTGGTATGAATAGTAGTTGAGCCCGTTTTCCGTTCCAATCCATAGCCTGTTCGCAGAACCGGGGGCAAAGCAATAGACGGTGTTGTCGGTTAAGGCACTGTTGCTGATGGAGATCCGGTCGAAAGAAGCTGCTGCATTGGTTTCCGGAGAATAATTCCTGATGCGCAATATACCTCCTCCTTTGGTTCCTATCCATAAGGTTTGTTCCTCGTCGTAGTAAACGGTACGTACGGGGTTGTTTATCTGGTATACAGGAGTATCCAGCAGCGTATTGGTAATGGAGAAAGTATCATTGAAATACATGTATACCCCTTGTCCGTCTGTTCCTATCCAAACAATATCCTGATATTTGTCCTTCATCAGACAGAAGATGCCGGAATGGATTTCTGTATCTTGCATCTGGTATTTTATTTTCTGATCGGACATATATTTCAATACGATCAATCCGCTGCTTTTGAAGCCAATGTAATAGTCGTTTTGTTGTTTGATGATGGAAGAAACTTCTCCGCGTGTTTCGACTTTTGTTTTGAGATCTGCAATAAAGTATTGCTGTTGATTGCCGAAGTCATATTCATAGAGTGAGTAGGTCTTATCGATGAAATAGACCAGATCTTCTTCTGCGAATGCCCATAATAACTGTTCGGAATGTTTGAAAAGATTGTTGGGGGTGAGGGCTATTTCTTCTTTATTCTTGATTATCTGATAGCTGCGGGTGTCATTATTCGAAGTGAATACCCATAGAATATTGTTTTTGTCGATGATAGTGGATAATACGTGTCCGAATGCTATTTGAGGTACTTCCAACTTTTGGAAGAGTTGCTTTTCCGGTTGATAGTAATAGATATATCCGTCGTCTTTTACAATGAAAAGGTCATTATCCCTGCTTTTTGCCATATAGTTCTTGTCTTTGAACTCCGTAAAGCTTTTGGATGTCTGGAGTTTAGTATCCAAACGGTCCAGTCCATAGTTGGTCTGTATCCATAATACATCCTTTTCAGTCTCCATGATGTCGTTAATCAGGTTTCCGGATAATGGGGCTTTCGTCGGGCTGACAGGATTATATACATGGATATTGGTGCCGTCGAAAATATTCAGACCATCACATGAACCGATCCAGATGACTCCCTGATGATCCTGGTAAAGGGATAAGATAGCACTGTTGGATAAGCCGTTTTTGTTTGAAAATTGCCGCAGACTGTATGCATGAATCAAATGCGGAAAGCAGCATAAGATGCAGATAAGCAGTGAAACTTGGGGGAAGTAGTGTCTGTTTTTCATATCTGTATATCGGACTAATTAGGTATTGCAAAGATAGAGAATTATGGTTGGATATGGTTGGGAAGCATAGAAAAAAGAGTAATACTTTTCTGACTTTTTTGTGCGTTTTACAGCCATAGCCATGTAATTACACTTTTATGGCATAAATATAGGTATGCTTTTAGGTAAGTGCCGCTATTTTTGCGATTGATAAATATCTGTATTATTCACAATAGAATATTTTACTATGAAATTACCAGTTATCCTATTAGCATCTGCGCTACTTTGTTCAGGTAGTATGCATGCACAGAGTGCAAAACCGGAGAAAAAAGCGAAAGCTTATATGGTAGCAGATGCCCACCTGGATACCCAATGGAATTGGGATGTCCAAACCACCATCAAAGAGTATGTTTGGAATACCTTGTCCCGTAATCTGTTTCTGTTGAAGAAGTATCCCGATTATATCTTCAATTTTGAAGGAGGTGTCAAATATGCTTGGATGAAAGAATACTTTCCCAGTGAATATGAGCAACTCAAAGCATTTGTGCGTTCAGGTCGCTGGCATATCAGTGGCAGTAGTTGGGAAGCATCGGATGTGCTGGTACCCTCTGTTGAGTCTTCCATTCGTAACATCCTGCTTGGACAGGAATATTACAGAAAAGAGTTCGGGACAGAAAGTACGGATATTTTCTTGCCCGACTGTTTTGGCTTTGGCTGGACGCTGCCTACTATTGCCAAACATTGCGGTCTCATCGGCTTTTCTTCACAGAAACTCGACTGGCGTAACCATCCTTTTTATGGAGAGAGCAAACATCCTTTTATGCTTGGATTGTGGAAGGGGATTGACGGTTCTTCTATTATGCTTGCTCATGGCTATGATTATGGTAAGCGCTGGAATAACATTGACCTGTCGGAAGATAAAGAATTGCTGGGACTGACTAAGCGCACTCCATTGAATACGGTTTATCGCTATTATGGTACGGGTGATACGGGTGGTTCTCCCTCAATAGGCTCTGTCAGTTCTGTAGAAAAAGGTATCAAGGGGAACGGACCGTTAGAAATAATCAGCGCAACGAGTGATCAGTTATTCAAGGATTATCTTCCTTATGAAAAACATTCGGAATTGCCCGTTTTCAACGGTGAATTGCTGATGGATGTACATGGAACCGGATGTTATACTTCACAAGCTGCCATGAAGCTTTATAACCGTCAGAATGAACTTTTGGGAGATGCTGCCGAAAGAGCGGCCGTAGCAGCGGATTGGTTGGGTATAGCCGGTTATCCGGGTGAAAGTCTGACAGAAGCATGGAAGCGTTTCATTTTCCACCAATTCCATGATGACCTTACCGGTACCAGTATCCCACGTGCTTATGAGTTTTCGTGGAATGATGAATTGCTTTCATTAAAACAATTTTCAGGTGTCCTGACAGCTTCGGTAGGGGCTGTTTCTGAGAAAATGGATACTCGCGTCAAGGGTATTCCGGTTGTGTTCTACAATGCACTCGGATTTCCGGTTACGGATGTAGCGGAGGTAGCGATTGAAGCTCCTAAATTTCCTAAAGGTGTCAGTGTTTATAATGCGGAAGGCAAGCAAGTAGCTTCCCAATTACTTTCTTACCGGAATGGAACTGTGCATTTATTGATAGAAGCAACTGTACCTGCTACAGGATATGCCGTGTATGATGTCCGACTTTCCGGAAGCCAGAAGCAGGCAGATTCTTTTGTTTCAGAAACAACAGTGGAGAACTCTGTCTATAAAATCTCATTGGATAAGCAGGGAGATATAATCTCGCTTTACGATAAGAAAAATAATAAAGAACTTGTAAAGGACGGCAAATCTATTCGTCTGGCTCTTTTTACTGAGAATGAATCATATAATTGGCCAGCTTGGGAGATTCTGAAAAAGACTATTGACCGTGCACCTGTTTCTATTACTGAAGACGTGAAAATGAATCTGTGTGAGAATGGTGCCCTGCGCAAGACTTTGTGTATAGAAAAGCGCCATGGCAAATCGTTGTTCCGCCAGTATATCCGGCTTTACGAGGGAGAATTGGCTGACCGTATAGACTTTTACAATGAGATAGACTGGCGGTCGACGAATGCACTGCTGAAAGCAGAATTCCCCTTGAATGTTGATAACGAAAAGGCGACCTACGATTTGGGTATAGGCAGCGTTCAGAGAGGTAATAATATATTGACCGCTTATGAAGTATATGCCCAATATTGGGCGGATTTAACCGATAGTGACGGCAGTTATGGTGTTTCTATTATGAATGACAGTAAATATGGCTGGGATAAACCTGATAATCATACACTCCGCCTGACATTGCTTCATACACCCGAGACTAAGAACAACTATCCGTATCAGGATCGTCAGGACCTGGGATATCATACTTTCACTTATAGTTTGGTAGGGCATGCCGGCGGTTTGGACAAGGCGCAGGTCGTTAAGGAGTCTGAAGTATTGAATCAGCGTCTGAAGGCTTTTGCTGCCGAGAAACATTCCGGAACATTGGGCAAAGCCTTCTCTTTCGCATCTTCGGACAATAGTAACGTTGTCATCAAAGCTTTGAAGAAAGCGGAAAGTTCGGACGAATATGTGGTGCGTGTGTACGAAACGGGTGGCAAAGCTCCACAAAATGCAGTGCTGACATTTGCAGGAACTGTTACAAGTGCCGTTGAAGCAGATGGTACGGAGAAGAGTATAGGAAGTGCGGACTTCAGCGGTAATCAGCTGGAAGTCTCCATACAGCCCAACAGTATCAGGACCTATAAAGTCCGTTTCAATGATAATAAGAAGGAAGAATTGCGATGCGAACAACTGCCTCTCAATTATGACCGTAAATGTTTCAGTTGGAATGAATTCCGTTGGGAGGCTAATTTCGAAGCCGGTTATTCTTATGCCGCTGAGTTAATACCTGCCGATATAACTGCTAATCGTGTTCCTTTCCATCTGGAAACAAAAGAAGAAATGAATGGCATGTTATGTAGCGGAAATACCTTGCAACTGCCTGCCGGACATTCCTATAACCGTTTGTATATACTGGCTGCTGCGGCAACTGCTGAAGAAGATGTTAGAGGCGTATTCCAGGCAGGGAAGAATTTGCAGGAGATTGTCGTTCCTTCTTATACCGGTTTCGTCGGACAATGGGGGCATACGGGCCATACACAAGGCTATTTGAAAGATGCAGAAGTGGCCTATGTCGGTACGCACCGCCATTCCGCTGAGGGAGATCATGCTTATGAATTTACTTATATGTTCAAGTTTGCCATTGACATCCCTACTAAAGCAACTGAGGTTATCCTGCCCGATAATAAAGATATTGTTATTTTTGCTGCTACATTGGTTGAAGAACCATATACACCTGTTAAAGCACTATCTACTTTATTCCATACTGCCAATGAAGATGATGCCAGCTTGCAGAAGACAGCAGAACTGAAGATCAATCTGTTGAAACCGGAACATATCGTTGCTTGGTCGGGATATACCAACGACAATGAGAAACCTGCATTTCTCATTGATGGAAACGAGAATACTAAATGGTGCGATACCTCTATGCTTCCTAACTATATTGATTTTGATTTGGGAATGGAAAAGGAAATAAGCGGTTGGAAGATGGTGAATGCTGCTCAGGAAAGCTATTCTTACATCACTGGCAGCTGCTTCTTGCAAGGCCGGAATAACCCGAATGAAGCATGGCGCACATTGGACTTTGTAACCGGAAACAAGCAGAATGTTATCAACCGTTCTTTGGGTAAGACTGAGAAGGTACGCTATCTGCGTCTGTTGGTTACTCAACCGGTACAGGCTGCTAATGGCAAGGACACACGTATTTATGAGTTTGCAGTTTTTTAATAACTCGTTGACGGAATTAATTTCTTTCTGTAGGGTTATGGATTAATTCACCACAGAGTCTCACAGAGTTTTTACCAACTATCCGTTCGGAATAAATCACCCATGCATAAAAGAAGGTGTGTCAAAACTGGAAAGTAACTTAAGCTCCCCTCCTCCCGGGAATTGAGATAGTACTGCATTATGACACACCTTCTTCAAATAATGTATATGGTGTGCTACTTCTTGGAATAATGAAATCTCATAGAGAAGAGATGTGAACCTCAATTATATCATCATTCACAGAGTAGACAAGACGATGTTCAACACTGATTCGTCTTGACCATTTACCTGCCAATTCATATTTTAGCGGCTCTGGCTTTCCTAATCCTGTGTAGGGATGTTCTGCAATGTCATTCAGCAAAGCGGCGATTTTATTCAGAATGGCTTTATTACCACTTTGTGAGAAGTAAAGATATTCCTTTCGTGCTTGTTCTGACAATGTTATTCTGTACATGACACCCTATTTAAGAAATCATCTATGCTTTCTCCTTCATTTTGTGATATGAAATTGCCATTCTTTATGTCTTCCTCGCCTTTGCGTATGGCCTCCATCATTTCAGGTGAGGACATGATATATTCAGTTTCTCTCAAAGAGTTATATTCATCCAGAGAAATCATCACTACTCCCTTCCCATTTCCGCGATTAATAATTATGTATCGCAATCGTCAACTACTGCGTCAATGTACCCTTTAAGGTTCGCTCTTAAATCTGTATAATTAGCTGTTCTCATAATTCTTCCTTTTTATGATTATGCAAATACATGTACTTATATGCGTACCTGCAAGTTTAATTAGTTAATATTTAAAGTCATTGATGGGCTTACTCCAGTATTGTTTCCTCGGAATATAGTCTCGAAAAGACAGACGGTTCATCACTTCGCGTACCCAATACTGTGTTTTTCAGGGCTGCCCGGTGTAGTAAATACAGAGTCGAGCATAGCTGCAAAGTTCTTTCATCTTTCATTGTTGTCTCATTCGTTGGCTTTTCCGCTGAAACTGCCGTCTGAAGGATGGGGAAGTGCTTTCAGGAAGATTACATCACTTCCTCGCACACCCGCATTTCCATCCCTTTATATACCACTACAATCTTGTGCAGTTGGGTGTGGCCGATGGCACGTTTCACAGTGTCCGTGTCGGCGTAGCGGTTGGCTTGGGCAATGGCTTCCCGGCGCAGTTCTTCCACGCGTGTTTCGGGGTCTTTATACTTGGCATACTTCAGTTCCACGATGTAACTGTGCGTCATGTCGGAGTAAATCTCCAGCATCGGACAGAGGAAGATGTCGACATATCCAGCCTGCGTGTCCTGTTCGGAGATGGGACGATAGAAGCGGTTCTGAGCAGTCATGGCGAGGGTGAAACCGTGGACGAAGAATTCGCCCTTTTGCTTGTCGCGCTGTGAGGCATAACGTTTCAGGCAGTCGGCGATGTAGTCGAAGTAAGCTTTCCAATCGCCCCGATAGGCTAATGCGCTGGATAGTTCGCTCTTTTCATAGCTGCTGAAGCTCAGGTCGGCATCGTTGTAGGTATTCAGCAGATAGGTGTAGAGTTGTTCCTGCATCACCATGTTGGGGATAGTCAGTTTGGTTTTTCCTTCGTGCATGCCGCTGATGGTGAGCATCCCGAAATAGTAGAGCAAGCTCACGAAATTATCAGGATTGGTGATACTGGCGGCAGGGAAGCCGTCTTTCAGATCACCGGTGATAAATCCCTGGCTCACTAAAGTCTGAATGATGGAAGCGTCATGGGCAAATTCCTTGTCCTTGCGGATAAGCATGCGCAGCTTCTCGTAGTCGATGCGTATATTGCTTTCTATCATGTTTTGCGGTGCTTTTCCATTGTCAATGTAGTTCTTGACGAAATAAAGCACCATGTTAGAGTTGTACATCGTGGTTTCACCGTAGCAATCTTGTGCAAAACAGTAATTGTCGTACCATGGTTTCATCATTTCTATCAGCTCGTCGACGGTATGACGGAAGGGGCTGTTGGTTGAATAGTAGGTCAACATTTCGCGTACTTCCTCTTCTGTGAATCCCATCATTGCGTTGAATTTCGGTGAGAGTGAGTAGTTAGTACCGATGTTGAATCCGCTGGTCAGGTCGTCCATCGTCACGGGGCTTACACCGGTGATGAAGCAACGCTCGATACTGGAATAGGTGCCTGCTTTCACCTTGTTGAATAGATTCCGCAAATAACCTTCACTATGCGTCTCGTCAGTGTATCGGCGTAAACTTTCGGGATTGGAAAGGATAGCATTGGTGAAGTGGTCGTATTCGTCGATGAAGAGATACATTTTCTGTCCGGCACGCTCGCATGCCTGATAGATGAACTCCAGTTGCGCTACAGCTCCGCTTTTGGTGTGCAGTTCTTCCCAGGTGTCCGGGGGGAGGAGGTCGGCATATTTCTTACAAAAACTCTCGATGGTGGTACCGCAGTGTTCATCCAACCCTTTGCGGTAATCATTCAGCTCGCCGCTGATGCCGGAAAAGTTGAGATAGAGCACGAGGTAGCTGTTTCGGTTCGGTGTGGGGTGCTCACCAATGTAGAGGCCACCAAAGAGGTCATCGAACTTATCGCGGGTGTTTACATCGTAGTAGTGTTGTAATATGTTTAGTGTCAGGCTCTTGCCGAAGCGTCGCGGACGGATGAAGAAAAAGAAACGATCCGCCTGTTCTATCAGGGGGATAAAGCAGGTTTTGTCTACATAATAATAGTCTTCGCGGCGAATAACCGCAAAGTTCATCATTCCGTAGGGAAGTCTCTTCCTGTTCGGTACTATATATTCCAATGGATCCATTTTCTGTCCTCCTGCTATTATTTTTTAATCTGTTGCTTTGTAGCATAACGACACAAAGATAACAAAAGTTCTTATAGCGACGATGCGTTTTCTTTCACTTATTTTGAAGGGAAGTGCTTCCAACTTTATCTCTTGAGTTCCGCATCCCTCGACATTCCATAATATCCCGGCATGGGGCGATAGATTGGCTGTGCGCGCCTTCCTACATTTGTCAGTTTGCCCTCTTTTTGCAATCGTTGCAGATGGTTGTTGGCGGTGGTGCGTGTATTGCCATAATGCTTGTTTCTTAATGCTTTAAATGTATATACTTGTTGACCCGAAGGTGCTGTCTTAAAAGTGAACGACCGGAATCGGTCGAGTGAATGACTGGAGTTGGTAGAATGAGTGAATGGAGTTGGTCGAGTGAACAACTGGAGTGGGTCGTTTATAAGTCAGCATACAAAGATAGTGATATTAGTAAGATTTACCTATGAGACTCCTTACTTTCTTTCTAACAGTGTTTTCTGAGAAATAGTTAGTGGAATGCTTGCAAAGCGCTTTCCCGTTGTAGTAAATTCGTAGCTGATAAGTATGCCGAGAATAAAATGCCATTGCTGAAGAACCTGATGCAAATGTCTGATTTGAATATCCGTAAGGCCTATCAGCAGAGTTTCCGTCAACTGCCCCGTGTCGCCTCATTTTATTGATACCAGCAATCGTTTCGACTTACTTACCGACCCTACGGGAAGCCACCGTTTTCTTTGCGTGGAAGTGGAGCGGATGATCGATTGTACTTACATAGAGCACGACCAAATTTATGCACAACTGAAGGCGGAACTGCTTGCGGTGAGGCGTGATTGGTTCACCAAAGAAGAGGAGCAGGTGTTGCAGGTGCAGAATGCGGCGTTCTACCGTGTTTGTCACGCAGAGGATGTTTTTCATAGTTATTTTCGTGTGGCGAATCCCGGTGAGAAGAGTCTTGGCCTTACGGCTGCCCGGATTTTCAGGGAACTTCAGCAAAAGAATTCCGCTTCCATGTGCAGTGTCAATCCTATGCGCTGCTGAAAGCGGAGGTGGTGCGTCGGTATACGGGGTATGGAAATGTATATCAAGTGGTAAGGAGGTAGTGAGACTGAAGAATGTTTCTGCGGTTGTGATGGCTGAGAAAGAGTGTGTCAAAACTGAATAAAAGAATGCAAATTACACAAATAACAAATCAGCTCAGCTCTGATTATCACAAGTATAAAAAATATTATTCGTGTAATTTGTGTTCTAATCTTTATTTTGGCACACTCTCTGAAAGGCTGATAAATGGGGAGATGGTGAAGGCTGAAAGAACTGATATTAGTCGGATGAAGGGGCAGATTCCAGTAAAAACTTGTCTTATATTTTATTTATGGAAAGAAAAATTGAGATTCATACTGGCTTTAGTGCCTGTAAGATATATCGGGAATTGGAGAGAATCATAGACGGAGCGAATATCAAATGGGTCGTAGATAAAATTCTTAATGTAATGAAACAATCATGACCTTCCAAATAAGTCTGTTAATTAATGGGGCAAGTGATATGAAAAACCTCTCTTTCTGACGGAAGAACAGTAATGAAACAGCTTACTTTTTGATTGATTTTCATGCATTGTCGAAGTCGGGGGAAAAGGGCTGCATTGAAAAACACAGCCCTTATTTAGGTATCTATAAGAAATAATTACTATAGTGAATTAATTATATCCGGGATTTTGTTTCATATTTGGATTTTCTGTTATGTGTTTTCGCTCAATTGGAAAATAATAATGGTGTTCTGCGAAAGTACGTGACAAGTTACCTTGGCAGTTGATTATTTCATATCCGTATGTATTTCGGGATTTTATATAATAAGTATTTAATCT
>ENA-OYWO01000863-OYWO01000863.1-human-gut-metagenome-genome-assembly--contig:-NODE-863-length-16056-cov-4.974877_pt1 | contig 16056 bp, 16 predicted proteins | sample MGYA00244170_ERZ653397 | MGnify/ENA primary metagenome ERZ653397 (study PRJEB26926, sample SAMN06164906) | human gut metagenome | biome: ENVO:00009003; feature: ENVO:2100002; material: ENVO:00002003...
CTAACGATATGGCACCGTGGGGACACATGTATGTCAATCCTGGTCTAACAGAGCCTTTTGTTAACTCGTACATGAAAAGGAGGTGACGAAAATGGAGAAGGAGGAAATCGAGCAGACCAGCAATAAATCGGCTTCCGACATCGAGATCACTGTTGAAGAACTTCTGGACTTCGGCATTGATGTTGATCAGGTTATACAGCGCCGCTGCTAAGGTCTGAGAACACAATCGCCTCCGTTTAATGTGACGGAGGCGATTCCTATTCGCCCGAAAGAAAGGAACTCAAGTTGAAGGTTGATTTCACTCTGATCAATCCGGTGAATCACTACAGGAAGACCCTTGTTGATAATCTGGCTATCTTGAATCTAAGGGCCGTTTCTGAAGCAGCGGGATTTTCAACTCACGTTATTGACTTTCAACGCAAGTTCCTCGAAGAGGAAAAGACTTTTTCAAAAGAAATCTATCGGTGGTTCTCCGACGAAATAAAAGCAATCGAATCCCCTGTTTTTGGTGTTTCGATCATGAACGCCTCTTATATCTGGGGCATCATGATAGCGAAGATCATTAAACGGGTGCACCCCGAATCGGTTATTATTTTTGGTGGTCCCCAGATCACTTCACTTCGAGAAATGGTTTTTCAGGATTGTCCCGAGGTTGACTTTCTATCGATCTTTGATGGGGAAGAAACCCTCCCGCTTCTACTCGAATATATTGCTTGCGGCGCTCAGGGCGATTTACCTAAAAATTCGATTTCTAAAACCGGGGATTCTGGATTATGCGAGTTGGTTGAATACGACATTAACAACCTTCCGGAACTCGACTACTCCAATTCATACGGCATGAACGTGGTCAACATTGAGGCAGGTAGAGGTTGCCCGTTTAATTGCTACTATTGCTCATCCCGAGTGCTTCTCGGTCAGAAAGCGCGATTTCTTAATGTCGACAAACTGCTCGAAACCTCGCAGCATGTCTACGATTGCATGGCAAAAACCGGCACTCTTTCTTCAATTAACTATAATCATGATAACTTTTTAGCATCGCACAAGTACTTCTTTGAATTTGCAGTCAAAAAATATGCAATGGATTATGATTTCAAATACAACTGTGAGGGACGAATCGATACGATAACTCCCGAGATCATTGGCCTACTTAAGGCAACCGGATGTATCTCCGTATTTGTTGGCTTGGAAACTGGCTCGCAAAGAATGCAGCGAATCTGCCGGAAGAACTTGAATCTTAAAAAAGTAGTTCCTACGGTAAAATCCATCATTTCTTCTGGCTTGAGATTCGAAACCAATTTTATCATCGGTTTTCCAGAAGAAACATATTCCGAAGTACTCGACACCCTTGCCCTTGCTCAAGAAGTCGCGTCGACCAGTTTTATGTCAAACGTTGACTTTTCCTATATGAGCCCAGAGCCTCTTACTGATGTTGCTCAAGGGTTGAATGAGGATGATTATATCATCGTAAAAGAATCTCAGTATTACTTAGATTTACTTGCTGCCGGAATTGACCCGAACAGCCTGTCACCTCTTCATTTCAATCATCTATACACAGTCAGGAATGAAAATTACGACATTCTTGACGTGCTCGCGCGTGCTGATACGTATTTTGATTTGATAAACCATTTCAAATTCGCAACCTACCTTATGATTCATCGAGATGGTAAAAGCATTGAAGATATTTTTGAAATGTGTCGCGATCGTGATGCATTTGCCGTTGCAGAAAGCTATACGGCAACTCTAGATCAAGCTGGGGTGTATTATGCGGTTTCTTGTTTCGAAATCGACCGGCTGGCAATAGTTCGTCGAGAAGAAAGAGCGCAGGATGTCCTATTCTATCGATACCCTGTTCAAAAGCTTTATCAGCTCTTCATTGAGACTATGAATATTTCAGGCTTCGAATCAGTGGCGAGCACCCCGACAAAAATAGTCGTTAGGAGTGCCAAATGAATAAGGGTGCCACTGCGCAGCTGCACATCTATTCCGCCTTTTTCGTTCTCGCGGGATTTGTTTTAAATCGGGGAGTGTTTCTACTTTTCCTTGCGGACAAAGGAATGTCTGTCACGGAAATCGCGCTTTATCAAGCCCTGTTCAACATCGCAACGGTCGTCCTCGAGCTACCAACAGGGCTGGTAGGCGATTTCTTTGGAAAGAAGTTTTCGATTCAAGTGGGCGTGCTGCTGCTTTTCTTCCATACGGCCGGCATGCTGTTGCTTTCAGGCCCTTTTCTCGTCGCGCTTTCCCTTGTTGAGGCACTCGCCTATTCCCTTCAATCGGGATCCGAACAAGCACTTTTATATGAAATTGCCCGAAATGCCGGTCAAGGAGAGCGCTTCCTCACCATCAATGCTCGGCTGCTTGCCGCGCAATCAATCGCGACGGGAGTGGCAATCGTACTCGGATCATTCATTGCCCAAGTATCTTGGAGTGCCCTCTACGTATGCGTCTCCGTTTTCTATCTTCTGCAGCTTTCCCTTCTGTATCCCATTGAGAGGACGGAAACGACCCGTTCTGAAAGCTCTGGGGAGGAAAGGTTTGACGTAGCCAAGATCTTCAGACGCGAAACCTGGTGCGTTGGAGAATCCGCTTTTGCTATATTGCTTCTCCTAATCGGCACGAGCATGCTCGACGGATTCTACGGGAGTTATTACAACTTGAATCAGTTGGTATTCGATGCGTTTCATGCTCCCGTCTCCATAATAGGAATCTTTTTCGGTGCATCCTATGCAGTAAATGCGACGGCCTACATTGCAGCAGATTTCTTCTCATCGCGTTTCGGGAAAAGAAATACCATGCTCGGCTCGATGCTAATCGAGGCTGGCCTTTTCTTGATTCTTCCGTGGCTCGCTTCAAATCCTCTGTGCTTGTTTGGCCTTAGCATTGTGCTTTGTTTCCTCCCAGAAGTGGTGTACATCACTTCGGAAAACTTAATCCAAGACGGGATAGCGGACGATCTCCGCGCGACGATCCTCTCCGTCGCATCCCTGGTACGGGCCCTCTTTTCCGCAATGTTTTTCTCCGTATGTGGATATGTGCTGGGGCTATACCCCATTCAGATGGCGCTCGGTATTATTGGTTCAATCGCGATAGCGATTACCGCCGTTGTTTCATTAAAAATTGGTGGAATACATGCCTTCAAGAATTGATATATCGATTGACGAGCTGCCCGAAGCGTCAAGTCTTCTTGATGGACATGACTATTCGTCACAAATCATTCAGCGTATCGCCGGGGTTCCAGTAATACTCGATGTATCGGGATGCCCTCATTCCCCTTTTTTCGAAGTTGAATATGATGACAGGACGATTAGGATTACAAATCGACATGATAATGAGCATATCGTCGAGTTGGGGAGGAAGCTTGACTACGTCCATCACAATTGCAGCGGCTTTCTAAAGACTTTCTTTTTGAGAATAGACGTAATTGATGGTCACTGCTATACGCTAAGCAATCATGCAAAGTCGCTGTCCATTACATTCCAGACTGGAGGAAGGGTAGGACCATTTTTACATCTCCTCTCTTCTCACTATTTTTGTGTCAATGATTTTTCCGTTACGCAAATCGGAAGGCAGGAAGTCAAACTGAGCAGCGATGCGTGCACTCAGACTATGACGATAAAGCGCATCGAGAATAGATGGATTGACGTCTTGTGTTTTCTTCTCGGAAGAACCATGGCAAGCTGTAATACAAACATGCCCTTATTAATTGAGCGCTATTGCAAGAGTGCGCGGCTGCACCATGGATTATCTGGCATAGAGGCTTTTATCGTTTTTTCAAACAAGCACTCTCCCTATTTCGCTGACGAAGAAGGACGTAGGAACATCCTCTCTCTCATTGACACAGAGGCAATCAGAAGACTTCTGTCGCCGAAACTGAAAGACCCTTCCTTCGATTACGGCGTGAATAAATCCGATGAACAAAGAGAGATAGCTGCGAAATTATCAATTTCATGCGACAAATACTACCCCAATAAAAAGATTGTAAAACTTATAGCGCTTCAATTATCATCGTCAGGCAGGTATTATCCAAAGCTCATGTCGAGTGATTATTTCTCTCCTCAATCGGATCGGGCGGATGTGCACCTGCTTTTAATTCCGAATACTTTCAATGACCCTATTTTTATCTACTATCAACTCGCACTACTGACGGGCTTGGGCAACCGAATGCGTCTCCAAAAGTATTTATCGGTTTTGAGCAGGTATTTTTCTGGCATGATTTCGCGCCAGGCGTTTAACGAGAGAGCCGTCGAACTGTTTGGCGAGGCTGCGTGTTTTCTGCCGATCGGACGACTCTCCAGCGCCTTCTTCATGCGAAACACTTTTCCAGAAGAAGGCTTGAGGGAAAGGATATTAAATGTTCTATTGGAACGATAGTGCTTATATCAGGAGAGATTCCAACGAACTTATATTGCAAGGATTAAAATCGCGAGTGAGGGTCAAAATCTCTGATTTGAGTACGAATCTTTTTGAACAGCTCGCCAAACAAAATATGATAGATGAGACGAACCTTGAAGCTCGCGAGCAACGATTCTTGCTAAGGCTCAACGAACTTGGTTTTCTAGAAACTGAAGAATACGAGCTAGAATCACCCCGCTCGAGGACAGCTCGCTTTTTGTCTTATTATTCCGACGCTCCGCTGACATTACTTAAGCAAATCGGTGCCGTTCATCTTGCCATCGTTGGTATGGGCGGCATAGGGCAGGTGGTGGTGGAGCATTTGGCTGCTGCTGGAGTTCGGCATTTTACATTAATCGACGGGGATCGAGTTGAGAGGTCAAACGTAAATCGTCAGTTTCTTGTTGGTCCCGACGAAATAGGAGAAGCAAAAGTAGAGGCAGTTTCCAAAACACTTGTCAATCGCTATCCGGATCTTTCGCTTAATCCAGTTGCGTCTTACGTCCGCTCTGCCGAAGATCTCATGCGTTGCGTTCCTTCGAGGACTTCAATGCTTGTTTGCGCAGCAGACTGTGGGGAAGGGGTCAATCCCAGATCAATAGTTCTTGAAGCATGTATAGAAAAGGACATTCCCTGTGCATTTTGTGCTGTTGGAGTAGCTGATGGGGAAATTGGGCCTATTCTCGAAAAGAAGAACGATATGAAATCCTATCTCTCTTTCCTCCAGCAAGCCGAAGAAAACATAGTCCACATGCCCGTGCCAAAGGGTTCAATTTGTTTTACGAACACTCTCGTGGGAACTGCGCTGGCAATGGAGATATACCGATATCTTTGTATAGGATCGAGCCCCATGCATCAACATACATGCTTCTGCTCCTTCATGAACTTTAAGGGCTTGATGTACAAGAGGGTAGGCAGCGAGAATGATACGAATTCTGTAAAAAATCCCTGTGAAGCATTGGCTTGAAAAAACCTTGTTCTTCGCCCGTAGGAATGGCAAAAGGCTCGAAAATATGGAAAGCAACAGATAAAGAAAGGGATTAAACGTTGGGGCTCTATAACAAAAAGGGGCGCTGTTTTTCTACCTTGGTGTCGGTTTTGAGTACTGAACATAGTTAGTACTGTCGTTCTACAAGAACGGTACTGCCTCTCCGCGCAAGGCGGTCCCGGCTTTCCACTACACGGATGCCGACGCCAGCTCCAGCGCGATCGCGTCGAAAATGTTGGTGTAATGGTGGCACCCTAACGTCCGTTTAACGAAGAACCAGGCGATGAGATTTTGAGCTTCAGGCTTTAGATCTCAGAATAGCGATGCGCTGTTTTTAGACACCAAGCGTATCGACCGGAGCGATAACGATTCCGTCGCTGGTTACATGTGCCGGCATTCCATAACCGATGACAATGAGTTTTGCAGCAGGTGCCTTCTCGCCTCGATCGACCATCTTCCGTTCAAGCCTGTTCAAGTTTTCAGACGCCTCCGGAACCTGTGGACTCCCCAACTTGACTTCAACAGCAATCCAAGAGCCATCGCGCTTGTGTATCACGGCATCCACCTCCAAATCATCGATGTCGTGGTAATGCGATACGAGAGCATCGTTGACTGTGGCATACACTTTAAGATCATGCAGAACTAAAGATTCGAAAAGCAGTCCAAGTGTCTTCGGATCGGATGCAAGCGAATCTGGGCTGGCGCCGAGCGCCGCGACCGCAAGTGAAGGATCTGCAAGATGTCGCTTCGCGCTCTGGCGCAATTTTACCGGAGACCGAAGCGCCGGATGCCACGCTGGAATGTTATCGATGATATTGATTCGACACAGAGCATCGAGGTATCGCAGAATTGAGTTGCGAGACACCTCACCGCCCATATCCCTTTCAAGGGCCTTTGTGCCTGCAAGAGTCGACTCATTGCGAGAAAGCGAAGACAAAAGACTTCTGACTTTCACGGGATCTCGCCTGACTCCATCGACCTTTGAGACATCGGATTCGCAAACACCGTCGACATACGCCGAGGAGATACGCATGGCGTCTTCAGTCGACTTGCCAACGGCTTGCGGCCAACCGCCTCGACACACCAAGTCCGCGATGGCGGGGATACCTTCGATTGATCCAAGAGCAACCCCAGTAGGCTTTTCAGCGAGCAGCGCTCCAAGGGAAACCGATCCCGATGAAATACCGAGCTCGAGGAGAGTCATCGTGTCCATGCGGAGTCGAGACACGCGCCCAACTCCACTGTGCATAGGTCGGCTCGCGTCGTTCGGCGTAGCAGACCCAGTTAGAAGAAACTGTCCAGGCTCGCCCATTCTTCGGTCGCACTCGAAACGCACTGCATCCCATATTTTAGGCTCCTCCTGCCACTCATCGATGAGTCGCGGAGTTGGACCAACTATCGCTTGGGCGGGATCGAGCCGGGCAAGTTGAAGTGCCGCAAAACCGCCGGCTGGATTTGAAAGGGATAGAGATGATGCTGCAAAACGTTGCGACGTTGTGGTTTTTCCGCACCACTTCGGTCCCTGGATAAGCACGGCCCCAAAGATACCGAGGTCGCGTTCAACCAAGCGGTCAATACATCTGTCCATATATTCTGCCATGGCTTCAGTACCCCTTCTGAATCGTCCAATCAAAAATAGCATTTTACCAGCAGCGTGGGACGATTTTCAGGTAATCCGTGGGACGATTTTTCGGTAATCCGTGGGACGATTTTTCGGTAATCCGTGGGACGATTTTTCATTTTCACAATTCACAGCAGAGTGTTCGGTGGAATGAACTATAAGACGAATAAATTTAGCTGACGTCTCTCATGAGTTCAGAAATGCTGATTTGAAATCCGTCGGCAATCTTCTTGAGATTTGAGAGGCTGACATTACGCCGCCCGACTTCAATGCTCGCGTAGTAGGATCGATCCATTTCAATCAAATTGGCGAACTGCTCCTGGCTGCACCCGAGTCCAGCGCGGAGCTCTTTGCATCTCATGCCGAATGATTTCTGAAGCGTCTTCGTATCCATGACAAAAAGAGTCATGGATTGTTGTATAAAAGCCAACGGACTATATACAACAATCCCAGTTAAGGCGCATAATTATCTCTATTGGAAAGCACTCTGATGCCCAGTCGGATAGGGCACGGAAAAGGAATGGAACAGCACAATGACTCAGGGAAAGCATTTCGCTGCCGGTGGCGATCACTTCGCCGCACTGCCAAACAAAAAGATTCACACTCCGAAGGGGATCGCGCGTCTGACCGTCACCGCGGCGACCATGGCCGCCATGACCGGATCGAGCCTCATCTCACCGTTCACGGCATTCGCCCAGACCGGCGACGGGGGCACGCAGCACCCCGCCGTGATGTCGCCGATCGCCGCCCACGCCGGCGCGGCATCCGGTACCGGTGCGAAATCCGCCGCACAGACCATCGCGGACCTGCAGAAGGCAGTCGACGAGGCGAAGGCGAAGGAGGACGCCGCCAAGGCATCCTACAATGAGGTCGCCGGCCCCTACAACGAGGCGGCTTCCGCCAGCGACCAGGCCAAGGCATCCTACGATTCTGCAGTCAACGCCGGTACGGCAGCCGACCGAGCGGCAATGGACGAGTACGCCCGTCAGGTCGCAGAGGGCAAGGACGCCGCCGATGCTGCCGGCAAGGACCTCGAGCAGGCGAAGGCGGGTCTCGCAGACGCCAAGGCGGATGCATCCGAGAAGGACGAAGCGTACCAGTCCGCCCTCAAGGCGGCCCAAGATGCCAAGGACGCCCTCGATAAGGCCAAGGCCGATGCCGTAGGCGCCACCCCGGAGGCTATCCGTGCCGCCGAGCAGGCCGTGCGCGACGCCACGGATGCCGTGAGCAGGGCACAGGCCGATCTCGACAACGCCAACGCGACGCTTGCCGATGCCCAGTCCAAGCTGGTTGCGGCCCAGTCTGCAAAGGATTCCGCCGATGCCGTCCTCGCCGCAGCCCAGCAGAACAAGGACGCGGCGGATGCGAAGGCCGCAGCCTCCAGCGCCGCCTACGAGAAGGCGAAAGCAGACCTCGCCGCAGCGGAGGAAGGCGCCAGCGGTCCGGAGTACGATGCGGCAAAACAGAAGGTCGCGGACGCAGAGGCAACCCTCGCCGCCGCACGAGCGGTGCAGTCCCAGTGCGAGTCCGAGCTCGAGCAGGTGCAGTCCGCCGCGGCAACGGCACAGACCGAGCTAAATGATGCCCAGGCATCCCTCTCTGCGAAGCAGCAGGCCGCGGTCGATGCCGCGTCCGGCGTGAACGACGCCCAGTCCGCACTCGATGCCGCGAACTCCGACCTCGATGCCGCCAAGCAGGCGAACGCCGATGCCATCGCCAAGCTGGATGCCGCGAAGCAGGCCGTCAAGGACGCCGAGTCCGCCAAGGCAGCCGCCGACGAAGAGCTTGCGAACGCCAAGACCGCAAAGGATACCGCTGACGCGGCCGTGACCGCCGCCCAGCAGAAGGTCGGCGAGGCACAAACGAAGGTGGATCTCGCAGACGCGCAGCTCAAGCAGGGAGCCATCGGTTTCTTCAAGGCCATGGGTGCCGATTCAGCCATCGAGATCATCCAGAACTGCACGTACAAGGACTACACCGAGATCGGAAACAGTCTCGACGCAACGGGCCTTGAAAACATGCTTTCGTCCATCACGGTCATGAAGAACGTGAACGCCTACCGTAAGTCCGTCGGCCTTTCCGAGCTTGAGGTAAGCTATAAGCTCATTGCGGCAGCGATTGCAGATGCAAACTATTCGACGAAAAATGTAGAGCATGCCCAGCAGTTCGATGTCGGTGAAAACCTTGCCTGGAGCTATCGCGACCCCTGCAAGGTCTGGATCTATCAGGAAAAGGATCTGTTTGACAAGACTGCAGCTTCCCTTGGTGCGACGAATCTTTCCGGAAAGGACGCCTACGACTTCTGGTATGCCAACCAGGACAAGTTCGATTACTACCGTATCGGTCATTACATGAACATCATCAACCCTGACTATGCTGTCATGGGATGCGGTCTGAACGATGACACCCGTTTGACGTTCTCGCTCACGCTGCAATACGGCGGTTGGGCCGGTTCGGGCTGGAATACCGGAGCCATCTCCGTCGACGAGTACGAGCAGAAGCTGACCTCCTACGTTAACGTCCTGAAGAGCGCCCAGTCCGCGCTAAACGCGGCCAAGGCCGACCTCGCATCCAAGAAGCAGGCAGCCACCGGTGCCGCCGCAACCGTCCAGCAGAAGCAGGACGCAGCGGATTCCGCGCAGGACGATGTCGATGCCGCGAAGCAGGACGTCACCGATGCCCAGCGTGCCGTCGATGCCGCAAAGGCTGATGTCGCTGCCAAGCAGCAGGGCGTCACGGATGCCCAGACCGAGCTGGATGCGGCGAAATCGGACCTCGATGCCGCCAACGCGGCGGTCGTTACGGCAAAGTCGACCGTCCAGCAGAAGCAGGTCGCCTTCGATGCCGCCAACGCAGCCGTAACGGCCGCACAGTCCAAGCTGGACTCCGCCAAGGCGGACACCGAGACCAAGCAGCAGGGTGTCACGGATGCGAGCGCCGACCTCGCGAAGTTCTTCCAGGACGTCGCCGACGCCAAGAAGGCACTCGATACCGCAAAGAGCGTCCACGACGCGGCGGCAGCCGAGCAGGCCGAGAAGGCGACCGTCCTCGCCGCCGCCAAGCAAAAGGCGGACGGCACCGCAAGCGCCCTCGCGGATGCCCAAGGTGCCGCAGATGCCGCAAAGGTCGACACCGGCGTTGCCGCCGACAAGCTTACCGGCTCCCAGTCCGATCTCGAGGTCGCCCAGTCGAACTTCGACACCCTCACCGGTCTTGCCGCGAAGCTCGCAGAGTCACAGCGGCGCGAGCAGGATGCAGTAAAGGCCGTCAATGACACCAAGGCCGAACTCGTTGCCGCAAAGGCTGACGCCATTGCTGCCGAGTCCCTGGTCTCCGCCGCCGAGCAGTCGAAGGCACAGGCAGACGCCAAGCTGTCGAAGCTGAACTCCATCGATACCGGCGCGGCGATCGCTTCCGGCCATGATGTGAACGCGGATGACGCCCTCAACGCGCTTTTCGCAGCAGCAGTCGAGGCACGTGCCAAGGTCGCGCCCGCCAAGGCCATCCTGGACGAGAAGCAGGCTGCGGTGGACGGGCTCCAACCCGGCTATGATGCGGCACTCGCCGCCTATGAGCAGGCGAAGTCCGACCGCATCGCGGCGGAGCAGGAGCTTTCCGACGAGATCGACCGACAGGAGGCGGAGGAGGCCGCAAAGCAGCAGGCGGCATACAGCCCGAAGCACCTCGCCGGCACGGATACCGCCCAGCCCGGCAGCCTCGCCCAGACCGGTGACCGCGCGGGACTCATCGGCGAGACGTTCGTCATCGGCGGTACCGTCCTCGTGGCAGCCGGCGTCTTCCTCGACCGGAAGAAGCACCGCGAGCAGATGTAAAAGCGAGCCGGGCGTTGGACACTGACTAGTGACCAACGCCCGGTTTCAGTGACTGGGAGATTGATATGAGGACAAGGGCCATTGTCGTTGCACTTTTAGTGTGCCTTTCGGCGCCTCAGCTCGGATGCGCCAGCGTTGCAAAGCAGGAGAGCGGTTCTGCGGAAGGGGCCATTACGGCGGTAAAAGCTAAAGACAAAAAGAAGCCAAGTGGAGAAAAGGCTTCGCAAGCCTCTGGAGCCAAGACCGAGGAAAAGAAAGAATCCGACGACAAGGACCAGAAGTCCGATGACTCCAAGAAGGAGGATAACAAGTCCTCCAACTCGTCGAAGTCGGACAGCAAGAGAGATTCCTCCCAGTCCAAGCAGAATTCCGGCAATTCGCAGGGTTCCGGCAGCAACAACTCCTCTTCCAACGGCGGTAACCAGAAGAAATGGGTTGCCGAGCAGGGCCACTGGGAGACAGATTACAGCCAGGTCTGGGTGCCGAACGTAGTGTATACGCGTCATGAGCGCTGGATTTGCAGCGCATGCCGTGCGGCATTTGGATCTGCAGCTGAAATGGACGCTCACGCCCACGCTACTTTTGGCGATGCGCAACATCCTAACGGTGGTTCTGCAATCAATGATTCGTATACCACCTCTGAGGATCAGGGACATTATGAACAGCAGGCTACGGGACAGCATTGGGTTGTCGACGTCCCCGGTCACTGGGAGTAATGAACATTTGTTCCTCTCCTCCTACATTCGGTAAATGTTTATTTATTTGTGGGCGGCCGGTTCGGCCGCCTTTTTTAGACGCCCAGTCTGGGAGCAAACGATAGGAAAGCAATCAAACGAGAGGCCGTTCCAAAAGAATCCGGCGGTGCCGGATGCTTCGGGCAAAACCTTCCGCAAATTAAACCGATCTACAACTGTGACCATATGACTGTGTGCACATGTTAACATGGTCATATGGTCACATATTTACAGCTGCGATTATGCTGCGATAGCTCAACCGTTAGCAATTATTAAACAGCCGACCAAATCCTGGCTTGCCCAGTGTTTGGCGCATCTGCCCCACCCGAATCTCCGTCTCCACGCCATCCTTGCCGAAGACGGTGCTCATATTCTTAGCGGTCGGGATGACCGTCTTCACCTCACCCGTCGTTAGGTCTAAGCGCTGGTAGCCGACCTGATTCTCAAGATGAATCTGACCATCGGATCCAAAGACATTCTGGTACATGGCTGCCTCCTTGCAAGAAACTGTCGCCCCCAAGATAACAGGCGGGCGGATCCAGCGCAGCATATAACGCTCGGTAATACATGACCATGTTAATGTAGTCATATGCTCACGTATTATAAGTTGGCACCTCATGTATTAGAGCTCGATCCGCGCCGCCGCGTCACCATGAAAATCGACGGCGAGAACATCGACTACTTCAAGGCGGAGGCCGCCTGCACGGGCGTCCCCTATCAGGTCATCATCAACATGTACCTGACGGAGTCCCGCATGCAGAAGAGGCACCTCGCGGTCGCGTAATACAAATAGGTAAGACCCCACGCGTGTCACGCCTCGGCGCAATCGGAGCGCCGTCTGCGGCGCGGGGCGGAATAAGACCGGGCGACCCGGGCAATCTGGTCCCGGCTCCCCCGGTCGTATTCCTACGATATCGCCCCTAAATCACCAATGCGTCAGATAAAGAATGAGGCAATGGCTATGACCACGCATACGGCAGATGCAGCGACTGCGCCTTTTTTCCTCTCCTTTAGTCCGACGAATAGGGTTGCTGTAAAGTAAAGGGCGGAAATGCAGGATATGGCAAGCGAAACGAGTTCCTTGGGCGGTTTCAGCAAAAGGTCGCTAGCAAAGAGTAATGCAAGCAGGGCAAAGCCGATTGTGGTCAAGTATCTCGATTGATTTTGCGACAGCATGGCAACTGCCTTTTAGAACATGTAAGTGAAAAGTCGGTATGATGTCATTGCGGTTGCAAACAAGCCGCCGCCAGGACCGGTTGTCACGAGACCGGCGATAGCGCATTTTCTCGGTTTCCAGCTCATGACAGACCCCTCTCTCATGGTGAAACGAATACATTATGAGATATGCACATTATCTCGCTAATTAATTTCAATATCCATCATCCAACTAAAGAATACTGACTCACTGGTTCAGCGACGATGCGTTTTTACCCTTGCGTTCCCACTCGCCGCGTCGGCGGTCGGAAGGGTCTCCGTCTCGCAATCAGCGACCTTGTAACCGTATCTGTCGAGCCAGGCGGCAAGCGCATCCCAATCGACGCGCTTCCAGTCGCCGCCCGGCGCGTGCTGCATCACGAGGCCTCCGGCGACCATGAGCGCGTGGATATGCCCTCCTTGCAGGCCAGCGATGATCCCGCCGGTGCATACGATGCCAGGTCGCTGTGCCGGCATGGCGCAAACGTATTGGCCTTTGTGCCCCTTTTGGCAACTTTAGCATGACTGTAGGTTAAACCAACCCACAGCCATGAGCACGGTAACGTAGTACTATACTAATTACTTAACATGCTCACGTATTTCTATCTGCGTCTTAGAATTTCTTAATGTAGTCACATGTTAATGTGCTAATATATGACTACGCTATTCAGAAAGGGGAGAACATGGCGACGAACATCCTGCTAGTCAACCAGAAGGGCGGCGTCGGCAAGACGACGTTCGCCGACGAGATCGCCTGGGGCCTCGAGCGCCGCGGCCACAAGGTCGGCTTCGGCAACCTGGACCCGCAGGGCGGCGCGAACCACGAGAAGGGGCTGCTCGACGACGAGGACGCCGTGAACGTCATCGACACGCCGGGCTTCCTGAGCGACGACACCGCCGAGTACGCCAAGAATGCGGATATCGCGATTATCCCGGTGCAGCCCGGAACGCTGGGCCTGAAGCCCATGAAGCGAACGATCAAGGTCATCACCGAGGCCAATCCCGATTTGTCCTTCGCAATCATCGTCAACAACTTCGCGGCAAACCAGACGGTCGACCGCCAGTTCCTCGAACTACTCGAAGCCGATGACTTGCCCGTGCTGGGCACCGTTCCGACCGCAGCGGCCTTCAAGCAGGGCGCGGCCCTGGGCAAGCCCGTGTACGAAATCGCGAAGAGCGGCAAGGCAGCCCTGGCAATCGAAAACATCCTGGACGAGATCGAGGAGGTCCTGTAATGGCCGGAAAGTTCAAGAAATCGACCTCCTACTTCGACGTCGCCGCGGAGAAGGCCGAGGAGAGGCAGCAGAAAATCGTTGAGAGCGCATCTGAGTCCCAGAAACCGGCTCCGCAGGTACGGAAAGCCGGGCGCCCCAAAAAAGGCGCTGAAGGGGCATCTGAGAGGCTTGTACAGCTGTCTGTCTACGTTCCCGAGAGCCATCGCAAGCGCTTGAAGCAGGCCGCACTCGAGGAGGACAAGTCCGTTTCCGACATCGCACGTGAGCTGTTCGACGAGTACCTTGCCGAAAACGGGTTTTAACGAAGAGGGCGGCGTGACGTTCTTAACGTTGTGACAAAATGGAAGCCCAAGAGGATCAGGACAGGGGCATCGAAAGGTGCTCCTGTCTCTTTTTAGGCCACTGAGAGCCGATTTAAGACCTCGTTTTATATAGCAATGAGAAAACGGTCAAACCCCACCAATAAGGCGTCCTATTTTCAATTCTGTGACCTTCTAGCGGTATTCTGTGCAAGGTTGACTGAATACCGGTATCCCGATCGACCGGGAATCGGATTCGGCACTCATTGCCGAATTGGACGGGTTGCGACTGAGTGCGATAGGTCGCCCGGGGAGCCGAAGGCGACGCCGGCGCCGGGGATTGGCGAGAACGTGGGTGGGGAGTTGGGGCGGAGCCCCCACACTTTTGGCCGAAGGCCATGCCAAGGAGCCGAAGGCGACGCGGAGCGTGCGCAAGCGCGCGGAGGGCAAGGAGGCGCAGCCGACGCGCAGGGAGCCGAAGGCGACCGGAGTGCGAGCGTAGCGAGCGCCAAGGAGCCACAGGCGACGCGGAGTGAGGCGTAGCCGAACGGAGGGCAAGGACGAAGGATCTCCTTGTTTGTATATCTTTCGATCATTAAATGCTTTCTGGTAGATTTCTCCGTTTCTCCCTTGAGTTCAGACTAAGTGAATCTTATTCACTCTAGTCAGACTTGGTGGGTTGTATGAACCCATAGTTGTGGTTATTTCAACCCATAGTTGTGGTTATTTCAACCCATAGTGCATGGGTTAACTGAACCCATAGTTGGCATGGGTTATTTCAACCCATAGTCTCGTGAGACAACCCATAGTTGATAAGTTGGCCCCGGTTAACACAGGCTCAAACTATGGGTTGAAATAACTATTCCGGTACTTTTTGGCATTTTTCGATCGCTTTCTATGGGTTGGATTAACCCATAGCTAGAAAAGTGGCTTAAATTGTCTATGGGTTCTTTCAACCCATAGCTATACCGTCACGGAAAAGCGTCCGCGATCTCTGTCAGCAAGACTATGGGTTGTCCTAACCAATAGTCTTGCTGAAGAACCGTTATTTAACCCCCTATCAATAAAATGATTTTTCGCCAAACTATGGGTTAAAACAACCCATAGCTATACTGTAGGTTCTTTCACCCATAGTTTGTAAGAAAAAGAAATAGGGCTATGGGTTCATACAACCCATAGCCCTTCAAACTAGGCAGAATGCTTTGCGTCCCACTGAGCTTTGCGTTTCGCCGAATTCTCGGCGCGTTGCTTTTTCCTATCCTCCTCGACTTCGAGCCTGCGCTTAGCGATCGCCGTCATATCGAGCCGGTACTCAACAGATTTGTTATTACCACGCGGCGACTTAATCAAAAGACCGAGTTCGACGAGCTTATCGATTCTCTTCTTGACGTTCGACCGATCCGAGTTGACGTCCGCCGCCATGGTGGCAAGGCTGATGTAGCAGGTGGATTTGTAAACGTCCTTGCGCTGGAACGACCAAATCCGCCCCATGATATCGGTGTCAAGTCTAGGCAAACCGAGCTCGAGCATCCACGGCGGCTTGATGATCGCGACCTTCTCGCTGACCATATCCTGCACCATGTGGGCGACACGGGACGATTCATCCGATGCCCGGCGAAGTGCTTCGCGGTGACTCTCACTATTGGGCATGGCGGCATCTGTGACGGCCTGATTCGCGAAATCGGACGCCGCCCCCATTCCAGACGCTGTCTCTTATACACATCTCCGAGCCCACGAGACACTGAGCGAGCTCGTATGCC